>Ga0209211_10005701_pt1 | contig 18439 bp, 16 predicted proteins | sample RifGroA2_FD_183992 | JGI IMG/M metagenome (GOLD analysis project Ga0209211, IMG submission 183992) | Groundwater microbial communities from Rifle, Colorado, USA - Groundwater A2 (SPAdes) (version 2) | ecosystem: Environmental > Aquatic > Deep subsurface > Groundwater | place: Rifle, Colorado... | reverse complement strand
TCAGTTTGGCGCTCTACCACTGAGCCATCGGCCCATTTGGCAAATATTTGATATGTCAAACTTCGTTTGTCATCAGGAACGCGCTCTACCACTGAGCCAAGCGCCCAAACGCAATATTTGATATGTCCAAGCTTAGATTAGTCATCAGGAACGCATTCGGACTTTATCCGTCTTTGGCGGAACTGAGCCAACGACCCAATTTTTTACATTTTACCACGAAAAGGTTAGTTTAGTCATGTTAGACCTCGAAAGTTTTATTAAGAAGGATAGAGGACGAGCTGGGTAATCTTCGAGAAGTGTTTTTTGTTGTTTGTTGCAAGCTGGAGCTTTGAGTTTAAACAATTTGCTGCAATTAAAGCGTCCCCGATAAATGAAGTTTTTTGCTCACGCAAGAGATCTCCTGCTATAACGCCTGCGTTTTTTCCCAGGTCTAATGTTTGAAATAAACCAAGAAATTCTAAAGCTTTAGATAGTTTTTCCTTATCTTTTAAATTTTTGTCTGTCATGAATTCTGCAACAACAACGGGATTAATAAACAATTCGAGTTTTCCTTTAAGCTGTTTATCTAGAAGTTTTTCAAAGGAGCGACTGCGGCCCTTGGAGTAGTCAATTAAAACATCAGTATCAACGAAAATCTTTGTCATTTTCCTCTAAGTTTTTTAATCCGATCTCTTTCTTTCGAGTTTCTTCTAAGTCTATCTATAAATTTTTTTCCACTTTCACCTTTTCCTAAAAATCCAAAATATTCTTCAATTTTGAACCCGCTTTCTTTGTAAGGGGAAAGTATGGCAACAGACTTGCCAAAACGGTTAACGACAAAAGAAGCTTCAGTTTTTGCAACAGTATCCAGATATTCAGATAAATTATTTCTTAGATTAAAAGAATTAACGCTTCTCATGACTGAATGATACCTTATTACATAAAAGTTGTCAAGTTGTACGTTCGTACAACACTACCATTTTTCAGCTGTTGTAGGTTTTCAGAAATATGCTATTATTCACTTAACAATTTTCTCTAAATGACGATTGAGAGAAGTTCAATTCGATTTGTTCCCGAGTCTTCTAAACCTGAATTTGAAGGTGTTGTAATCTTGCTTGACGAAAAGAATCTAGACCCGCAAATATTTTGGCAAAAATACAAAGCAGGTAAATTATCCCAAGGCTGCATGGAATACATGAAGTGGTTTGAAAGGATAATGGATTTGTCACCCGTTTCAACATTTTTTAAAACCCAAGTTGTTTTTGAATCGGGGATCGAGTATAAATCTGGAATAAACAAGGAGGAAAGTCCATACGAAAAAACAAGGACGTTTTTCATTAGTTGTGCAGCACATCAAGAATATATTGCTCGGGAAGTAGAAATAGAATTTTTTGGAATGATTTTGTCGCTTCTTAAACTAAGAGAAAAAATGGGAATTTTTAATCCGGTCAAATGGCAAGAATGGGAAGAGTATTTGAAAAAGGTTGATAAGAAAGTCTTGAACAGTTAGTTGTGGTTGGTGTCGTTTGATACATTTCTTCAAATTAGCTTCAGTTATTTTACAAAAACCAAACAAGGAACTTAGGGGAAGTTGGGGAAGTAGAAAATTTGCATTTAGGTCTAATTTGGGATTAAAATCACGCAAGCACCTTGACTAACAGGAGGATACAGTGGGATTCCCAACAGGCGCCCAAGGGCTTTCAGAGCTTGCTATGGTCTGCACTGCGGAGACAAAAGCCGCAAAACAAGTGATCGCACAGGTACGGGCATGTTTAACCGAACAGGAGAATAAGGTTGCTCGCCTGGAGAATTTTGGGCAAGTGCTTACTGCCTTAGGCAAATCCTGGAAGGAGCATGATCCTGGCAAACGCGACAATGCATACTTTTTCCTGGATCAGGAAGGCAAATGGGCAGTTGTCAAAGAACTAATTCCAGATGGGACGAAGGTCATTGAGGACTGGCGGGAATGGAGAGAGTACGACACATCCGAACGTTGGTGGAGACCACTTGAGTTGGTATCCCCTAGGTATCGAGCCATTCCGCTGTCGGAAGTGCTGAGAGGAAGTTGCCCTGTTGGCCATTCTGGGCAACCTGTGGTTGAACACTATGTCCAAGCATTTGATGGTCCGGAGGGAGATTCGTGGCTTAAGGAGAGAATGGTAGTTTGCGCTGACTGTAGAAACATATCGTTGTCTGAAGCGCAAATATCAAGCGAACGGATGAGATAGGAGGTGAAGGGGTGGAGTTTGAACAAAATCCGCCTTTGGCGGACAAGGGAGAACTCCACCCAAATTAACTTTGAGCGTTGACACTAAGGATGTAACACTGTATAATTCTCGCAGTAATCCCGACAAGGGATTTTTAGTCAAGAGTTTTGGTTTTCCTAATGAGAATATTTTCTAAACTTACCCAAAGCAATTCGCGGCCTTAGGTCGTGGGCTGAAAGTAGGTACTTCTCAAAAGTGTTTAAACTGGTCTCTGGACCAGTTTTTTTGTATAACTTAACAACTAAATAGAGGACTCAAGCTTCCTGGTAAAGTCGCCTTAAAAGTGGCTTTGGAGGGCAGCGCTAAATTGAACTACATAAGTGCTGGCCCACCGAAGAATTGATAAGTAGGGGCCCGTAGTTCATCCGGTAGAACGCTACATTTGCAATGTAGAGGTGAGCGGTTCGAGTCCGCTCGGGTCCACAGCGTTAGATCCCAGTTTGTTGAGATCTACGCCGTGAGCTCTTTCGCAGAGTTTTTACAACGTAAAATCGCCTAAGGCGATCTACGTTCTAAACAATGCGACTGGGCGAAGCGAAATTAAATTGCACTTTTACAAGTGAAGAGAGAATACTTGTCCCGATTTGTCGGGATGAGTAAAGGCCCCGTACAATCTTACCTTTCGCCTTAGTTCATTTGAACTGCGGCTTAAGGAGCGATTTGACGGGGCTGGGGTTAATTTTTTTGTCTTAAAGAACGCAGACAGGGGATGCCTTGGTGCAAGTTGCCGAAGAAGGACGTAAATGGCCACGATAGTCGTCGGGTAGGAGCCAATATCCTATGATCCGGCGGTTTCCGAATGGGGAAACCCAGTCCGATTAACATCGGACGACCCCGCAGCCAAGTTGTGCTTCGCACAAGGAAGTCTACAGTCTACAGTCTACGGACTACAGCTAAAACAATTTGCTGTAGACGGTAGTCAGTAGTCGGCAGTCTTTCTTGCGCGGAGCGCATATTAACCGCGGCGGAGGGAACCCGGTGAACTGAAACATCTAAGTAGCCGGTGGAAAAGATACCAAAAGTATTCCGTTAGTAGCGGTGAGCGAACACGGAGGAGCCCAAACCTGCTCGTGCGAAGCACGAGTGGGTGTTATAGGACCAGCCACAACAGATCAGTTGCGAATAGAAGAACATCTTGGAATAGGTGACCAAAGAGGGTGATAGTCCCGTATTTTAAATTCAAAACTGCTGGGTTGGATTCCTGAGTACCATGAGACACGCGAAATCTTGTGGGAAGTTACCCAGACCATTGGGTAAGGCTAAATACAACTTGCGACCGATAGTGAACTAGTACCGTGAGGGAAAGGTGAAAAGAAGGGTGGAACACCCAGTGAAATAGAACCTGAAACTGTTTGCGAACAAACCGATAGAGCTTGTGCTTTGCACAAGAATTTTCAATTTTCAATTTTCAATTTTCATTGAATTTAAAATGTTTTTATTTTTAAACATTAAGATTTGATTGAAAATTTTAAATTTCAAATTTTAAATTCTCGCGCAGGGCGCGAGTGATATCGTGCCTATTGAAGAATGAACCGGCGAGTAGTCGTTTGCGCGCTTCGTCTAAGCTATTTTGTAGCGAAGGCATAGTGAAAGCGAGGGTTAACAGCCCGAAATATGGCGCGCGATGGCTGACCCGAAACCAGGTGATCTAACCATGAGCAGGGTGAATCCGCCAGAAATGGCGCGAGGAAGGCCGAACCCGTTGGTGCTGCAATACCATGGGATGACTTGTGGATAGTGGTAATATGCTAAACGAACCTGGAGATAGCTGGTTCTCCCCGAAAGGTCTAAAGGGACCGTCTTGTAAGATAACGCAGTTGGGGTAGAGCACTGAATGGGGTGCCAAGCGTAAGCGAGGTTTCTCAATCAAACTCCGAATACAATTGCGCAAAGTTACAGGAGACAGACATGCGGGGCTAAGCTCGTGTGTCGAAAGGGAAACAACCCAGACTCTCAGTTAAGGCCTCTAAATTCTGGCTAAGTTGTAAAGGAAGTTATTATCCACAGACACCCAGGAGGTTGGCTCAGAAGCAGCCATCCTTTAAAGAAAGCGTAATAGCTCACTGGTCGACTGTTTCTACTGTTCCGCAAGGAGCAGCAGAGCGGATGGTAGCGCCGAAAATGTATCGAGGATTAAGCCAGGTGCCGAAGCTGGAGACGCTTGTACTTCGTACAAGAATTTTAAATTTTAAATTCTCGCACGGAGTGCGAGTTGTGGTAGGGGAGCGTTCCGATTGCTTTGAAGCGGGAGTGTAAGCGACCGTGGAGCGATCGGAAGTGAGAATGCCGGTATGAGTAGCGTTGTTCGGTGAGAATCCGAACCGCCGTATGCCCAAGGTTTCCGTCGCAACGTTCGTCGGCGACGGGTTAGTCGGCTCCTAAGGCGAGGCCGCAAAAGGCGTAGTCGATGGATAAACCGTTAATATTCGGTTACTTGCGTTGAGTCGTTACCAACTAGGGACTGACTGAGTTGGAGGTTCTGAGCTCCGAACGATATCGGAGTATAAGCTGTTAGACAGTTCTAGCTGGAAAATCCGCTAGAATGCTTAATCGAGCAGCAATGTAAAGTGTTTCGAGAAATCGGAATACAATTCAGACGCTTTCAGTTCACGAGAAAAGGTTCGTAGTGAGAATCAGCGTTAGCCGTACCGCAAACCGACACAGGTGGGCTGGTATTAGTGTACCAAGGCGAGCGAGCAACAGAAGCTTAAGGAACTCTGCAAAAAATCTGGACGTAAGTTCGCAAGATGTCCTTCCCGTAGTTCTACGGGATACAACAAAAGACTGTCAACCGACTGTTTATCAAAAACACAGGTCCCTGCAAAGCCGCAAGGCGAAGTATAGGGGCTGACGCCTGCCCAGTGCCGGTAAGTCAACGGGATAGGTGATACCATGTAAATTGGAGGAGCCTTGAACCGAAGCTCCGGTAAACGGCAGCAGTAACTATAACTGTTCTACGGTAAAATTCGTTGCCGTAGTAAAATTCTGCTATATGCTGGGAAATCTGAGTATCTCGAGCTAATTGACTTTGGGAAAAATTCGGATAATACTGAATTTAATGCCCACAGCTTCAATTAAAAATGCTTCGAGCGCAGACTATCAGCAGGAAAGGCTAGTAACAGCGGGATGGGTTGTAGGGTTTACAGACGGAGAAGGTTGCTTCTCTGTAAGTATAATCCGCAACAAAACGAGTTCCACAGGCTGGCAAGTGATGCCTGAATTTGTGATAGCCCAAGGAGAAAAGAGCTTGGATGCTCTTGGAAAGTTAAAGAACTTTTTTGGATGTGGAAATATCTTCGTAAACAGAAGATACGATAATCATTCAGAAAATCTTTATCGATTTTGCATCCGTTCTCTTGACGATCTCAGCAAGAAAGTGATTCCGTTTTTTAGGAATCATTCTCTTGAGACTGCTAAGCACCAAGATTTTGAGTGCTTTGCAGAAATAATGAGTCTTGTTAAAGAGAAAAAGCATCTAACTTTGGAGGGGATTGAACAAATTGCATCAATTGCTGGTCGAATGAACGTCAAAAAATCTCGCAAGTTTCTAGAATCCTCAGAGACCACACGCAGAAGTCCCGATCAGATCGGGACAAGATATGGTTCGGTCTGCATGGCGACATGCAGAACCTAGATAGCAAGGAGTCTAGTGGTAACGGAAACAAGCGAAGTTCCTTGTCGTGTAAGTTACGACCCGCACGAAAGGCGTCACGAGTTGACAACTGTCTTGAGCTTCTACTCGGCGAAATTGCGATGGCTGTGAAGACGCGGCCTATTTGCACCAGGACAAAAAGACCCCGTGGAGCTTTACTGCAACTTGGCATTGAGCTGTGTTTACCAATTGTCTAGAATAGGAGGGACCCTGAGAGCAATCAAAGGGGACAGTGTAATACCTCTCTTTGGTGAATTTCAGATCTTACCCAAGGGCCCTGAAGACGGGTCCGGGAACAGTGTTTGGTGGGCAGTTTCGCTGGGGCGGCGTCCTGCTAAAAAGTAACGCAGGAGCACAAAGGTTGGCTTACTCCCGATGGAAACGGGAGCTCAATGTGTAAGGGCACAAGCCAGCTTAACTGTGAGACCGACAGGTCGAACAGATGCGAAAGCAGGTCCTAGTGATCCCCGAGTCCGATATGGTATCGGACCGGGCTTAACGGATAAAAGCTACCCCGGGGATAACAGAGTAGTCGCGCCCGATAGTCCATATAGACGGCGCGGTTCGCTACCTCGATGTCGGCTCAGCGCATCCTGGGGCTGGAGAAGGTCCCAAGGGTTGGTCTGTTCGCCCATTAAAGCGCTACGTGAGCTGGGTTCAGAACGATGTGAATCAGTTGAGTCGCCTAACATTTGGTGACTGACAACGAGCTGATTTCCTCTGTCGTTTTGCACTAAATATTCACACGAGGTTCTGTTATTAAAAAAGAGGACTCTTGTTACCCAACAAGAGATAAATCTGGCTATATGCTGGAAAGTCTTGCAAATGGTAATATACTTAGTATACTAGTAAAAATTATTACCCACCCGCCAATTGGCGGGGTGAGATTATCAGCAGGAAAGGCCGGTTTTAATGAAATTTCAGATCAGTGACGATTACTTCATTGGCTTTGTCGAAGGAGAAGGATCCTTTTTGGTTAGCATTGTTCCCTCACGCGGAACAAGTAGAACGAAAAGCGGATGGCAAGTAATTTACTTTTTTAAAGTGTCACAAAACCCAAGCGGCAAGATTGTTTTGGAGCAGTTAAAGGAGCGGTTGGGTTGCGGGTACATAAAAAGGAACGGTAGTCGACGCGATCTGACAGATAAGTCCTTGGCATATATTGTCAGGGATATATCGAGCCTCAAAGATAAAGTTATTCCGTTCTTTGACGAAAGGCTAGTTATAAAAAGGCGCAACTTTGAAAAGTTTAAGCGTGTCATAGAGCTTGTCGTCACAAGGCAACACTTAACGCCTGACGGAATGAGAGAGGTTTTGGATATTGCTTACTCGATGAATACTCGTAAAAGGAAGATATCCAAAAAAGAAATCTTGAAGGTTTATTAAACCGGAATCCTCACAGGCCATACGCCAGAGTCCGTAGTACTACGGACAAGATATGGTCGGACCCCCCAAGCGATTGGGGGAGCCAACAGGAATACAAAACTAGTTGGCTCACAGTTGATTAGAAGATTGTGATAACAACAATGTCGGACTCTATCCGGTGCAAACGGAGGATTTTTGAGGGGAGTTAGCCACAGTAAGAATTGCTGCCTCGATGGGTAACTATCGAGGTCACACTAGCTAAAATCGGTGAAATCCTGTATAGTTTCTGATGGTCCTATATAAGTACAGGACAATACCGAGGGAAGGTCTCTTTGTGAACAAATTTGTAGCAGCTTACATTGCTGGCTTCTTTGATGGTGATGGTAGTGTTAGGTTGCAATTGCAACCTCGTAAAAATGCTAAGCAGGGTTTCCGTGTTAGGGCAATCATTTCGTTTGCTCAAAAGACTGGACACCACCAAGAGCTTGGCTGGATAAGGAAGAGATTAGAGATAGGATATATCTACACTCGTAATGATGGCATTACGGAGTTGAAAATCGAAGGATTTAAACAGGTAGAAAATATCCTTTCACAAATGCTTCCATATATCCGGTTCAAGAAAAAACAAGCTAAACTTGTTTTAAAGGCTTTAGCATTTCTAAAAGATAGTTCTGAGAATATACTTGAAGTTGCAAAAATTTCAGATCGTATTTCTCAACTTAACTACGTTACTGTTAAGAAGCGGTATACAAGTAAGATCGTAAAGGAATATTTGTCACAAAGACATACCCCCGTAACGACTGATCCAATACCAATTTTGGTAAAGGAGAGAAGTAAGATATCTGTAAAAGAAAACTTGCTTAATAACGCTAGCCCCCGACGTAAAAGTCGGGGTGAAGGTATAGTCTAACCTTTTGGTAACAAAAGATCATGTTGACGAGAGGACCTGGCCGAGGGAATCCCTAGTGTACCAGTTGTTCTATCAAGAGCATCGCTGGGTAGCTACATTCCCATGGGATAACCGCTGAAAGCATCTAAGCGGGAAGCCCACCCCAAGATTAGAAATCCAACACTTGTGCGTAGCACAAGGAAATTCGAATATCAAAACACGAAATTCGAAACAAATCATAAATTCAAATGACCAAAATTCAAAACAGTTTTGAATTTGGAATTTTGAACATTGAATATTGTTTCGGATTTGTAATTTAGAATTTCGGATTTTCTCGCGCTACGCGCGAGTCAGACTCCTGGAAGAACACCAGGTCGCCTGTAAAGGCGAACCTCGTCAGCCGCAAGGCGAGACGGGTTGATAGGTGGAAGGTGTAAGGCTCGTAAGAGTTTTAGCCAATCCATACTAATTAGTCGATAGACAAAAAAATTTAACCCTGACTCTCTTCACTTGTAAGAGTACAATTGTTTAACAAGTTTTGCGTTCAAGCCTTTCGGTCTTTAATGCGTTGTGGAACCACCTCTTTCTCGCCTCGCTGAGCAATCGGCGAAGCGGGCCATTCCGAACAGAGAAGTGAAACACTTCAGCGGCGACGATAGTGATTGGGCAACCTTTCGCGAAAATAACTCAAGGCCGGGGGACTCGAGCGCAAAACTCACAGAATTAGATATTCATTCTTCAAAGGTAAAATCCAGGTTGCTTTATGCAGGTAAAATATAAGTTCAGTACGAATGATTACAGGCATATTGATTACCCCAGTTCGCATTATATGAATATAATATATCCCCATTTAAAAAGATCCATTCTTCATAGTTTTCTTGCCGAATAAAAACCAAAGAGAAATCTGTATGGTTTTTCTTCAAGAGGTTTGATATAATCGTTCTAATATAATGAAAGGAAAGGTGGAACGTAAAGCCCCCCGATAAATCGGGGGACCACGTTCCTACCCGCCAAGCGGGATGGAAATGCTAAGTGTCAAAAGGATCAAAAATTCCTAAACTAACACAACTTACACAAGATAATACTTCAAGTTCCGATTTAATGGGTCAACTTCTTGTTAAAACTGGTCAATTCCGTGGAGGGGTAGTTGTAGGGCAAAAAGTTGAAGGTAAAGTTGTTGAGGTGACCGGTAGAATGGTTATTCTTGATATTGGGTCAAAGGCCGAAGGCCTTGTTGTTGAGGATCAATTTGACGAAGCACGAGACTTTATAAAAACATTATCTGCGGGAGACAAAGTAACGGCAACAGTTGTCGTTTCTGAAACAATGCACGGGCAAGCACTTCTTTCACTTCGAGACACAGCACAAGAAACGGGCTGGGTGGAGCTAGAGAATGCTTTTAAAGAAAACGCGCAAGTAGAATTTAAAGTATTGGGGTTTTCTCGCGGTGGTTTATCAGTTGTTACTCGCGGAGTTGAAGGATTTGTTCCTATCTCACAAATGAGTGCAAGTATTGCTAAAAATATTGCCAACTCTGTTGGAAAAACATACAAAGGCAAGATTGTTGAGTCGGATCGCGCCAGCAATAAGCTGGTTTTGTCGGAGCGCGCTGTTTCTGAGTCCGAGATGATTAAAGAACAGATAGACGCGCTTAAGCTAATAGAAAGCGGGGAAAAACTTAAAGGTAAGGTTGTTGGAATTGCAAATTTTGGAGCCTTTGTTCAAATTAAAATTCCGGGAAAAAACGGCAAGGATGTCACATTAGATGGCCTTGTTCATTTGTCTGAACTTTCTTGGCAAAAAGTAGTTGATCCGGCAAAAATTGTCAAGGAAGGTGAGGTCGTTGAAGTTGTTGTAATAGGTAAAGAATTGGGCAAACTTGCACTTTCTATAAAGAAAGCTCAAGTTGATCCTTGGCAGAAAGCGGTTGAGAGGTATAAGGTTGATGGTAAGGTTTCAGGAAAGGTGGTTAAGATAAACGAGTCAGGTGCTTTTGTTGAACTTGAACCAGGGGTTGAAGGATTACTTAGAACTTCAAAAATTCCGTCAGGAATGTCTCTTAAAGATGGGCAAACAGTTGAGTGCTTTATTGAAGAAATCGACAAGAAAAACAGAAAAATTGGATTGGGATTGGTATTAAAAGTGAAACCAGTGGGATACAAATAATTTGAAATTTGAAATTTTCAATTTGAAATGAATTTGAAAATCAAAATTTTTAAACGTTTGAAAATTTAAACATTAAAAATTGATTAAAAATTTCAAATTTAAAATTGAAAATTAATATTATGCCTCGTTCCTCGATAGCTTTTGTTTGTCAGCAATGTGGGCACTCGTCTCCCAAATGGATGGGACAATGTCCGGACTGTGGAAGTTGGAACAGCTTTGTGGAAACGGAAGTTGGACAGTTTAAGTCTAAGTCTAAGATCGGACATTCAACTTCTCGTGCTCCAATATTATTATCTCAGATAAAAAAAGAAGATTACTCCAGACGGCTTTCCACAAAAATTGCAGAACTTGATCGCGTTCTCGGCGGTGGTTTAGTTCCCGGGATGGTCGCGCTTGTGGCCGGCGAGCCGGGGATCGGAAAGTCTACACTTTTGCTTCAAGTTGCCAACAATATCGACGGACAGGTGGTTTATGTAGCAGGGGAGGAGTCGTCGGGCCAAATTGCCAATAGGGCCGAAAGAATTGGTGCAAAAGGGAAAAATATTTTAGTCTTGGAAGAAACGGACGTTGATGAAATATTGAGTCAAATGAGTCAAATGGGGCATATGGGTCTTATGATTGTTGACTCCATTCAAACGTTAACAACGAATGATTTAACAGGTGGGGCCGGGTCTATTGGGCAAGTTAGGGAATGCGCCGCTCGTCTTTCTTCTTATTGTAAGAGGATAGGATTACCCCTGCTTCTTGTGGGACACGTTAATAAAGAAGGCTCGATTGCCGGACCGCGAGTACTTGAACATATGGTTGACTCGGTTATTTGGTTTGAAGGAGATAGAAGAGAGATGCTCAGAGTATTGCGATCTATTAAAAACAGGTTTGGGGCAACAGATGAGGTGGGGATCTTTTCGATGGGTCAAGAAGGACTGTTTGAAGTGGGAAACCCCTCGGAACTTTTCTTGGGCAATACGAAAGGAGTTCCAGGGTCTTGTACTACTACTATTATAGAAGGAACGCGGCCTTTACTGCTTGAAGTTCAGGCGCTAACTGCTTCAACCAAACTTGCTTTTCCCAAACGCTCAGCCTCGGGTATGGATTTAAGGCGGCTGGAGGTAATAATTGCTGTTTTAACCCGCCGTGTTGGCTTGCCTTTGTGGGAATATGATATTTACGTTAACGCAGTTGGGGGGATCAAAGTTGCAGAGCCCGCAACCGACTTGGCAGTTGCCTTGTCTATTGCCTCTTCCTTTTACAACAAACCCTTGCCGAGCCTTGTGGCGATAGGAGAAGTAGGGTTATTAGGAGAAGTAAGAGAAGTAGTACAGCTTGATAGAAGAGTCAAAGAAGCAAAAAGATTAGGTTTCAAGACGTTTGTTACCTCGAGGGAAGCAAAAACAGTGATTGAGGCGATCAAAAAATACCTATCACAAACACGTGGATAAGTTCTTCATTATTAATTAAGGTAGAAAAATAGCAAGGTAACAAGTTATTCCCCAGCGTATTAACAAGTTTTCCACAAAGAACAGTTTCATACGAAGTAAATGCGAAATATAGCCACGAGTTTAAGGGAGTTATTACTCTAGGACTAAGGATATTTTCGGGGATATTTTCTATAGGTTTGACAAGTACTTGACAAAAGTGTTAAAATGCTTTAAACATAAATATATGGCAAAACTGACAGGTTTTATCGCAATGAAGAAGATTTTTGGGAAAGGGAAGACAAAACTGGCGGAGTCAGCTGCAAGCCAAGTTAAGGAAATGGGAAGATTGGGGCAAAGCTTAGTCGTAATGCAGCTTGGAAAATAATCGGCTTTTCAAGGAGAATGAGTTGACCCGTCATACGGGTCAAGTAGGGCCAGGTTGTCTTTCTAAATGAGGGATGAGTTGTAGGGGAACGTCAAGTCCCGCTCAGCGGGATACGTTCCAAGCAGGCTCGGGACGTTAATACCAATCTGCCTTAAAGTGGGGAATGAGTTGTAGGGCAGGCGACTCATTTCCCTCTTTAGGGAAGAAGTATTTTACGTCCCGACTCATCTCTCTTCAGGTAGACAACAGCAGGCTTGAGGCGTAAAACGCCTCGACTCATTCTCACTCGAGGAGCCGATTTTGAGTTTAATCACTTGACATCTTTATATTAGTGGTGTTAAACTCAAAACGTAAAGTCGCATAAGGCGGTCACGTTTCAGGAAAGGTTAAGTCGCCTTTGGCGAACCTCGCGTTTTGGCGGGCCACGTTTGCTTTTTTCAATTTTGTTTTCCTGTAAGTTTAATGTAACCTCAATAGTGAACAGCTAAGCTATCAGTAAGATTTAAAATATTTACTTTTGCCGTTTACTATTTCCGCCAAAGGGGTCATCCTTTGGACGATACTAATTTCAATGGATTCCCAAGATAATACAAAACCAGTTAAAGATGCTCTAGCTGAGGGGCAGAATAATTCGTCCCAGGAAGATTCATTTTCAGAGCAAGGGTCAGGATATGACTCTTCATTTCAGCGACGTCCATATAGGCAATATGACGAAAGGTCAATTCCAGACGCCGGACTACCGACAGAATATTTGGAAGGAGTTTTGGATATTGCTGAGGAAGGGTCCGGACTTCTTCGGCCTTTTACGTCGAACTTGGAAGCCCGAAGCGTATACATTTCTTCCAGCCAAATAAGAAGGTTTAATCTTAGGGCTGGAGATTTAATTGGGGGACAAGCACGCTCACCCAAGGAAAATGAACGCTTTTGGGGACTTTTAAAAGTGGAGAAAGTAAATGGTGATCCAGTTGACCAACAAACAGACAGGCCACGGTTCGAGGACTTAAAACCAATCCATCCTCAAGAACAAATTAAGCTTGAAACTGATCCAGAGAAGCTGACAACTCGAGTTATTGACCTTGTTGCACCCGTCGGGTTTGGGCAAAGAGGTCTTATTGTTTCTCCTCCTAAGGCTGGTAAAACAATAATGCTTAAAGATATTGCCTCGGGTATAGCCCTAAATTATCCGGAAGGAGAGAAGGGTGGAGTTCATTTGATGGCAGTTTTAATTGGGGAGAGACCAGAGGAAGTAACTGATATTGAAATGCATATTGACGAGGTAACTGGTGGTAAAGGAGAAGTAGCAGCTTCCAACTTTGATGAGGCACCGGATGACCAAACACGTGTTGCAGAGTTAGCTTTGGAGCGAGCAAAGAGGTTAGTTGAACGTGGCATGAGAGTGGTAGTATTACTTGATTCAATTACGCGCTTGGCGCGTGCTTACAACTTGGCTTTGCCGACATCCGGTCGAACACTGACCGGAGGTTTTGATCCGGTTGCGCTGTATCCTGCAAAGAAATTCTTCGGAGCGGCTCGGAATTTTGCTCCGATGAATATCGGAGTTCCCACCGTAGCGCGAGCGAAGGGGGACATTGGTCCTTCACTAACGATTATTGGTACAGCCCTGGTGGATACAGGTTCCCGAATGGACGACTTGATTTATGAGGAATTTAAGGGTACAGGTAACATGGAGCTGCATCTTGATCGCAGGTTGGCGGACCGGCGAGTTTATCCCGCGATTGATGTAACGCGATCCGGAACTCGCCAGGAAGAAATTTTGTATGGACCGGAGATTATGCCATTAGTTGTAACCTTAAGACGAATGTTCGATTTGATCCCAGACGGGGAGAGAACAGAGACCTTCTTGGAAAGGTTGAGGAAGACTAAGAGTAATAAAGATTTTTTTCAAACTTTAGCTAAAGGCTAATGTCTCAATGAATTTTCAAATTCTAATTTTCAAACTCTTTGGAATTTGTAAATTGGCACTTCACTGAAAATTGTAAATTGAAAATTCTCTTTGACTTCTTTCTTCTTTTGTGCTACCAATAGTCACAAGTGGCATCCATTTTTCAAGACCTCAAGGAATTCATAGCGGAGTGGTGGAAGTTTTTGTCCGTTCCGACGAAGAACGCTTTTTTGCATTTTGAACGTACAAAGGGTAAATTTGCAGAATCTTTATATAAACAACGAGGAAAACTGGCTCGTCCGTTTGTTCATTCGGGCATGGCCACGCTAAGCGTGGTTGGAGTCATGATTGCCCCAGTTATTTCCCAAGAGTTGCCAGGCGGCCAAAACCCTTGGCAGCTTGCCGCGCCGAGTGCAGTATTGTCTGCAGCGACAGAAAATCCCGATATCTCAACTTTTGTTTCGGACAAGCCGCGCGATAAGGTTTATGACTATACGGTAAAAGAAGGGGATACTATATCTTCAATTGCTCAAACTTATGGAATCTCGCAAGACACTATTGTTTGGCAAAACAATTTACCAAAAAAGGCAACATTAAAAGCCGGTCAAAAGTTACAAATCCTACCGGTTACCGGGGTTTCTCATACAGTGCAAAAGGGTGAGACGATTTACTCAATTGCTAAAAAGTATCAAGCTGAGGCTCAGCCAATTGTTGATTTTCCGTTTAATACTTTTATGAATGACGAGACTTTTGCATTGGCAGTAGGGCAGACTTTAATTGTACCTGAGGGAATAAAACCTCAAGAAATTCCGGCGTCCATTGCTCGACGCGAAGTGCCGATTGCGGGCGCAGTTACGGGGTCTGGCGCATTTGTCTGGCCAACATCGGGTCGCATAACCCAAAGTTATTCTTGGTACCACGGGGCCATAGACATTGCAAACTCATCTTCCCCCGATATCTTGGCTGCTGATTCTGGAGTGATTATGGTTGCTGGTTGGCCGGATAATTCAGGTTATGGAAATAGAGTGGTTATTGATCACGGTAACGGATACAGAACACTGTATGGTCACTTGGTGCAATATTATGTTCAACCGGGAGATAAAGTGTCTAAAGGTCAAGCAATAGGGAAGATGGGAACAACTGGTCGCTCGACGGGGATACATCTTCATTTTGAGGTTAGGGCGGGGAACTCAAGGCTCAATCCATTTGACTTCTTGAAGTAACGACAAACAAGTCGTATACACTTTGGTACTTTTCCTTCTAAAATTTCCTCCTTGACAAAGTGTATTTGTTTGTGCAAAATGGTTTTTGTCGTGGGGGCGACATGGAACATTGCATTGCCCCTTTGATGGGGATTTTTTGGTATACCCTGATTTAATATCAATAACATACCATCCTCCCGAAGTGCTCCTTGAGCCGCGGTAGAAATCTACCAAGGCGAAAGGTGAAGCGTAGGAGGATGCAACATCTTTATGAACTCAATAGAAACTGCTCAAAAATGGACATTGCGGGGAATACTGTTTTTATTACCAGTATTTTTCCTTCCTGTAACTTCTGACTTTTTCACCTTCAATAAATTAGCATTGTTAGTTTTTGGTTCAATTATTGCCATGCTTTTGTGGGTCAGCTCAATGATCAAAGGGGAGTTTAAGATAAGAATAACCACATTTGATCTTCCAGTATTGGCTTTTGCCATAGCAGTTTTAGCCTCCGCAATAATTGTTACTCCGAATAAAATGGACGCTTTTGTTTTCCCCGGTACGGCAAGCGTTGTAGCTTTTGGAACGTTATTTTACTTTGCAATTATTCAATATATTAGAGCAAGTGGAGAGTCCAGTTCGTTGACTTTATCGCTTTTGGTTGGTACGGCCTGCGCGGCGGTTGTTTCACTGCTTGCGACAGTAGGAATGTTGGGGATGTTGGGGAAGTTAGGGGGAGTGCCGGCGTGGTTAACTGTAAACACCTTTAATACAACTGGAGGACTTCTTGAAGCTTTAACTTTGTTTGTTGCAGTCTTGCCGATGGCAGTTGTCGAGGGATTGGGCACAAAAGAAACAAAGGCTTCAATAATTAATGCCGTTGTCTTGATTACAATTGTGCTTGGTCTTGCCTCGGTCGCATACTACGCAATGCCTGGAAAGGCAACTTCTCCTCGTGTTTTGCCACTTGCAACTGGATGGGGGATCACACTTGAAACATTAAAACAAAATCCTCTCTTTGGTGTCGGTGCAGGTAATTTTGTGGAGGCGTTCAACAGATTTCGCTCTGTTGACTACAATGCTTCAGACGTTTGGGCTGTCCGGTTTGGTAACTCATCAAATTGGGTGCTTGAAATTTGGACAGTGTCAGGTCTTTTAGGGATAGCAACCTTCCTTTGGGTAGTATCAAAAATCGTGCGCCGGGCAAGAAAATCTAACCTTACGCCGGCCCATTACTCACTTTTGGCATGCTTAGTGCTATTCTTATTGTTACCTGCCAACCTTCTACTCTTAGCAGCCTTCTATTTTTTACTGGCAGTCGTTGCCGCGGAGGAGGCAGATGAGATAACCTTGCAATTCACAGCAAAAGGGATGCGCCTAACAGGGTTAGAGAGCCGAAAGACAAATTTACTTCCGCTCTTTGTTGCAATATTAATGTTAGCAGGGGCTGCAGTTGCCGGCTCGTATTCCAAGAAAGTTTATGCGGCAGAAATTAGTTATCAACGTGCGTTAGTTGCCGCAGCCAAAAACGACGGAAAAGCAACATATGATGCGCTAATCGAAACCATTAGAGAAAATCCAAACATCGATCGTTACCGAATTACTTATAGTCAAGTCAACTTGGCCCTAGCAAACAATATTGCCAGTAAACAAGATCTGTCCGATCAAGACCGCCAGGTTGTTACTCAATTAATTCAGCAGGCCATAAGAGAAGGCCAAGCAGCAGTCAGCTTAAACGGGGGACACGCACAAAACTGGGAGAACTTGGCAAGAATTTATCAATCATTGTTCTCTCTTGCACAAGGCGCAGATCAATGGACAATCTCAGCCTATCAGCAAAGCATTGCCCTGGATCCTGTTAACCCGCTCTCTCGACTGTCGCTCGGGGGCGTGTATTATGCCTTAAATCAACAGGATAATGCTGTCAAGACATTTGAATTGGCAGTTGCCGCAAAGCCAGACTTTGCAAATGCTCACTACAACTTAGCAGTTGCACTAAAACAAAAGGGTGAGACCCTCCGCGCAGCCCAGGAGATGGCGCAAGTCTTAAACTTGATTGTACCAGGAACTCCAGATTACGAGACTGCAAAGAAGGAATTTGACGGCTTGCAGGAAAAGCTCACAGCTGAAGCATCCGCTGCGGCCCAAGTTGCTGGAGCAAAGACACAATCCCAACAACCGGCGCTTCAGGCTCCATCTCCTGCACCAAAACAAATAGTAGAACCGCCTATTGAGCTTCCTGAAAGTGCAGCTCCTCCAGCACCAGCTGGCCAAACAGGAGCCGAGGAGTCATCCCCAGAACAACAACCGGTACAGTAAACTTCTAGTGGACCGTGGGAGAATCGAACTCCCGTCACCGCAATGCGAATGCGGTGCATTACCACTGTGCTAACGGCCCAAGTTGCCTTTAAAAATTTAGTGGACCGGAAGAGATTTGAACTCTCAACCCCTTGACTGCCAGCCAAGTGCTCTGCCGTTGAGCTACCGGCCCAAGTGATATTAATTGTATCATCGGGAGTGTGTTGAAGCAAACTTTAAGAAACTTTTTCAAGTCTTCTGATTCTTACTTCATGGACATTAAGATCGTCGTTAATTCTTGAATGGCTGAAGCGATGAGCGGCGTCTTCCTCTTGAGCTTTGCTAATTTCTCCAATGATTTCGGCAACAGTTTCTTTCTTGGATTGGGTTATTAACTCCACAGTTTCTTTTTGGGAGTTTGCGATTATTTGTGCTATCTTTTTTTGAGATTCTTCTACCATTTCAGCAGTGGATTTTTTTATTACTTCAATAGTTTCTTCCTTGGTCAGTTTGATTAGTTTAGTTAGCCTTTTTTCTGAATCGCCGATCATTAAAGCCACTTGACCGAAGGTTTTTCGTTCAGAACGTTTAAGTTCGCTTTTAAGCTCTGGTTTGGTTACATAGTCGCTTGTCATGTTTGCATGATAACACTACTTCGAGTGCGAGTGTCAACTGGAAACAAAAGGATCAGATTACTTGCACTTCCAAAGAATTATTGCATTGTTGGCGTAGTCTTTGGGGATAGAGTAAACTCGCAGGACTTTACAGGAGTTTTGGATAACTTCTTGTTTAACAAACGCAGGATCTAAATTTAAAGCTTTGCCTTGTTGGTCAATTACTCCAGTTTGGATAAACACGGTACTTTCTGTTGCTAATTTTGTTGTTTCCTCAGTGCTTAAAAAGCCTGCCAGATATCGC
>Ga0209211_10005698_pt1 | contig 18444 bp, 12 predicted proteins | sample RifGroA2_FD_183992 | JGI IMG/M metagenome (GOLD analysis project Ga0209211, IMG submission 183992) | Groundwater microbial communities from Rifle, Colorado, USA - Groundwater A2 (SPAdes) (version 2) | ecosystem: Environmental > Aquatic > Deep subsurface > Groundwater | place: Rifle, Colorado... | reverse complement strand
CACGCAGCCGCAATGCAGGTTGCGGTCGCCCCACACGTCGTCGATGCGATTTACATAGGGCCAGAACTTGTTCTCGGCCACCCAGGGCAGCGGGAACACGGCCTCCTGGCGCGAATAGGGCCGGGTCCACTCGCCAACGAGGTCGGCCTCGGTGTGTGGCGCGTGCTTGAGCGGGCTGGCTTCCAGCGTCCATTCGCCGCATTCGACGCGGCGGATTTCGTCGCGGATCGCGATCATCGCGGCGCAGAAGCGGTCGAGTTCGGCCTTGTCCTCGGATTCGGTCGGCTCCACCATCAACGTGCCGCCGACCGGAAAACTCACCGTCGGCGCGTGAAAGCCGTAATCCATCAGGCGCTTGGCGATGTCGGTCTCGGCGACGCCGGTTTGCGCCTTGATGGCGCGCACATCCAGAATGCATTCGTGGGCGACGCGGCCCAGGCTGCCGGTATAGAGCACCGGATAGTGATCCTTGAGGCGCGCCGCGACGTAGTTGGCGTTGAGTATCGCGATTTCGGTGGCGCGGGTGAGGCCGGTGCCGCCCATCATGGTGATGTACATCCAGGAGATCGGCAGGATCGAGGCCGAACCCCAGGGCGCGGCGGATACCGACCCCATCCCCTCCCCAGCCCTCCCCTTGAAGGGGAGGGAGCTCAGTTCCTCCCCCTTCAAGGGGGAGGTTAGGAGGGGGATGGGGAGCGAGAAATGCCCCGGCGCAAAGGGCGCCAGATGGGCCTTGAGGCCGATCGGGCCCATGCCCGGTCCGCCGCCGCCGTGCGGGATGGCGAAGGTCTTGTGCAGGTTGATGTGCGACACGTCGGCGCCGATGTCGGCGGGGCGGCACAGGCCGACCTGGGCGTTGAGGTTGGCGCCGTCCATGTAAACCTGTCCGCCGTGGGCGTGGATGATGGCGCAGATGTCCTTCACCGCTTCCTCGAAAACGCCGTGGGTCGACGGGTAGGTGATCATCAGGCAGGCGAGGTTCGCCGCGTGTTGCCCGGCCTTGGCCTTGAGGTCGGCGACATCGACGTTGCCGCTGTCGTCGCAGGCCACGACGACCACCTCGAGGCCGGCCATCTGCGCCGTCGCCGGATTGGTGCCGTGCGCCGATTTCGGGATCAGGCAGACGCGGCGCTCCCCCTGGCCATTCGCTTGCTGGTAACGGCGGATGGTCACCAGCCCGGCGTATTCGCCCTGCGCGCCGGAATTCGGCTGCATGCAGACGGCATCGAAGCCGGTGATGGCCTTGAGCTGATTTTCCAGCCCGACTATCAGTTCCAGGTAGCCCCGAGCCTGGTCGAGCGGCGCGAAGGGGTGCAGTTGGGCGAACTCGGGCCACGAGACGGGAATCATCTCGGCGGCGGCGTTGAGTTTCATGGTGCAGGAGCCGAGTGGGATCATCGCGTGATCCAGCGCCAGATCGCGGTTCTGCAGGCGCTTGAGGTAGCGCAGCATGCCGTGCTCGGTATGATGCGTGTTGAATACCGGATGCGTCAGTATGGGTTCGCGACGTTGCAGCGAGGCCGGGATCGCGCAGGGTCGCGCGGCGTCGAGGGCTTCGATCTGCGCGACATTGTTGCCAAATGCGCCGAAGACCTTGAGCAGCGCGGCGACATCTTCGCGCGTGGTGGTTTCATCGAGGCTGATGCCGATGGTTGCGGCGTCGACCTGGCGCAGGTTGAACCCGGCGTCACGCGCGGCCTGGAGGATTTTCGCCGTCTCGCCAGCGCCGACTTTCAGCTCGAAGCTGTCGAAGTAGGCGCGCTCGGCAACGCCAAGGCCACCGGCCAGCAGGGCAGTGAGGCGATGAATGCGGGCGGCGATGGTGCGCAGGCCTTGGGGGCCGTGCCAGACGGCGTACATGCCGGCCATGTTGGCGAGCAGCACTTGCGAGGTGCAGATGTTGGAATTGGCTTTCTCGCGCCGGATATGTTGCTCGCGGGTTTGCAGCGCCATGCGGTAGGCGGTCTTGCCGCGCGCATCCTTCGAGACGCCGATGATGCGCCCCGGCATCGAGCGCACATGCGCTTCGCGGGTGGCGAAGAAAGCCGCGTGCGGGCCGCCGAAGCCCATTGGCACACCGAAGCGCTGCGACGAGCCCAGCGCAATGTCGGCGCCCATTTCGCCGGGCGGTTTCAGCAGCACCAGCGCCATCAGGTCGGAGGCCACGGCCACCACGCCGCCCTTGCCCTTGATGGCGGCAATCGCCGTGGTGAGGTCGGCAATTTCGCCGCGCGCATTGGGGTATTGCAACAGCGCGCCGAACAGTTCGTACTGCGCCGCTTCTTCCGGTCGGCCAAAAGCCAGCTCGAAACCGAAGTATGCAGCGCGGGTTCTGATCACGTCGATGGTCTGCGGAAACGCGGCTTCGTCGACGAAAAACACATTGCCTTTCGCCTTCGAGATGCGCCGCGCCATGGTCATGGCTTCGGCGGCGGCGGTGGCTTCGTCGAGCAGCGAGGCGTTGGCGATCTCCATGCCGGTGAGGTCGATCACCATCTGCTGGTAGTTCAGCAGCGCTTCCAGCCGGCCCTGGGCGATTTCGGCCTGATAGGGCGTGTAGGCGGTGTACCAGCCGGGATTCTCGAACACGTTGCGCAGGATCACCGGCGGCGTGTGCGTGCCATGGTAGCCCTGGCCGATCAGGGATTTCTTCACCACGTTCTTCGCCGCGATGGCTTTCAGCGCCGCCAGCGCCGCGTGCTCCGGCAGAGGCGGCGGCAGGTCGAGCGGACGTTGCAGACGGATGGACGCCGGCACCGTCTCGCCGATCAGCGTCGTCAGCGAAGCGGCGCCGATGGCGGCCAGCATTCCACCAATGACATGTTCATCGGGGCCGATGTGGCGGCCGATGAATTCGTCGCCGTGTTCGAGGGTGGTCAGTGGTTTCGTCAGATTCTCGGCGTGCATGGCGATTTAGAACGTGGCAGTGTAGGCGGCGGCATCAAGCAGGCCGCCGAGTTCGGCGGCGCATTGGGCGGCATCGGTCGGCTTGACGCGGAACAGCCAGTTGGCATAGGCGTCGGCATTGACCGAGTCCGGCGCGTCGGCGGCGGCCTGGTTGATGTCGACCACTTCGCCGGACACCGGCGCGTAGATGTCGGAAGCGGCCTTCACCGATTCGACCACGGCGCATTCCTCGCCGGCCTTGACGACGCGACCAACGGCCGGCAGTTCAAGGAAAACGATGTCGCCCAGCGCTTCCTGGGCATGGTCGGTGATGCCGATGGTGACGCTGCCGTCGGCTTCATGTTTGGCCCACTCGTGGGAGGCGGTGTATTTCAGGTTGGTTGGTGTGCTCATGGGGTTCTCCTGTTTGAAATGTTGAATCAGCCGACGCTCACCGGGACGAGCGTCATGGTGTCGTTGCCGAAAATGTCGATCACCTTCACGGCCACGGTGTAGCGACCGGGTTGGGTGTAGGTGTGGGGGGCGGTGGTCAGTTCGAGCTTGCGATCCTGCCGGGTGCGGAAACTTTGCCACTCGTTCTCGAAAATATAGCCACCGGTCCAGCGTTCCTCGAACTCGCTCCCCTCGCCCTCAGGGAGAGGGGCTGGGGGAGAGGGTGGGGTGCCATCAACGCCCATGTCCCGCGCGACCTTGATGATCTCCTTGCGACTCTGGTAGTCGAAATCGACCGCCCAGTAATCGACCCAATCGGTCCATTCGCCGGTCAGCAGTTCGCGGCTGACGACGCCTTGCTTGTCCTTGACGATCTTCAGCAGTTGCCCGGCCTCGCAGACCACTTGCGATTTGCCTTCCTTGAGGTTGGCGATGGCGGCGTCCATTGCGCCCTGCGTGTAATACACCGAGAAATCGGTGAGTTCGATGGCGAGCGTGTACTTGTCCTTCTTGGCGTAGCGCGGCGTCGCCTCGATGAAGCTGATGTCATGGAACACCACCTGGCCGCGATCCACGGCGCGCTTGTCGAAGACTTCCGCCGGGATGTATTTCGGTTGCAGGTCGATGCCCTTGTTCTTGGCCTCGTCGAGCACGGCGGGGAACAGGCCCATCTCGAACTCGAAGGCCAGCATGTCCACCCGCGAGGCGCCGCGCTTCCTGCATTCGGTGATGACTTCCTCGACGAACAGGCGCCCGACCGGCAGGTTGATCGGGCCGACGACCACCAGCCGACCGCCGTTGCGGCCATGGAAAAAGCTTGCGTCTTCCAGCGGTTGCGCCTTGTAGGCGCGCAGGATCAGTTCGCGGAATTCCTTTTCCTTCTGCGCCAGGGCGTCTTCCTTCTGCTCGCGCGATAGACGACCCGAGACATTGAGATAGGCCTGCCGCTCGTAGCGCCCGAGGTTCAGCACCTCGAAGGCGCGGAAGGGTTTGCCATCGGCCTGCTGCGCGCGCTGCACGCCGATCAGGCGCTTGCGCGTGGTGTGGATGCCGAACTTGCCCAGATCGGTGGCGATCCACTTGCGGCCAAGCTTTTCGGCGACGGCGGCGGTAGTGCCCGAGCCGCAGAAGAAGTCGGCGACGAGGTCGCCTTCGTTGCTGCTGGCTTCGATGATTCGTTCTGCAAGAGTTTCAGGCTTCTGAGTCGCATAGCCTGCATTCTCGGTTCGATCCGCAGGTTGGAGCATGGAAAGACGCCAAACATCGTCAACGGATTTACGATCAGTTTCTATGTAGAGAACCTTTCCGTCCACTCCTTTGGCGTTGACCAGCTTCTGCGTTTCCTTGCTCCAGACCCGCTTGATTTGGCGAACGGTTTCCGGGCGGTCCTCGTAGATACGTGTGAAAGGCTTTCTGACCGACTTGGAATACCAAAAGATCACATCATGATTCGAGGCGAACCGGTTGATGTTCCCCTGCATCTTGTTGTAGTAATACCATATGATTTCGTTCTGAAAATAACGTGCGCCAAACACTTCATCAAGGGCAAGTCGGAGCAAATGACTGACATGCCAATCGCAATGCACATAAATGCTCCCATCCTCCGCCAGCAAATCCCGCATCAAAATCAGCCGCTCGTAGATCATGCTGATGAAGGAATCCGCGCCACGGCCCCAGGTGTCGCGGTAGGCGATCTGTTCCAGCAGGTTGGCTTCCTTGTGGAAGGTCTCGCCGCCGATCTCGATGTCCATCGAAAAGTCCGCCCCGACGTCGAAGGGCGGGTCGATGTAGATCAGCTTCAAGCCGCCGGCATCCTCGATCTGCCGCCGCAGCGCACCGCTCTTCAATGACGAAAGAATCAGCTTGTTGTCGCCCCAGATCAGCTTGTTGGTCCAGCCCTTGATCTGCCGGCCGCGCGGGTCGAACAGCTCGGCCTGAATCTCCGGCGCTTCCTTTCTCGGCTCGTCGATATGTTCGAGGGTCTGGAAGGGCAGCACGGTGGTGCACACGTCGCGGCTCTTGCCGTTCCACACCAGTTCGACCTCGCGCTTGTCCTCGAACAGCAGAAAGCGGTATTTCTCCGGTAGCGGCTTGCCGGCTTGGATCAGCGCGATCAGGTCGCGCTTTTCTGCGTCAGATAAATCGTAGGCTTCGGGGCGGGCCATGGTTTTGTCTTTGATTCAGACGAGCCGGGGTTGGATACGTTTATCAAAGATCAACGGGCAGAAAATCAATGGGATAGCGCGAATCATTGGTTAATTCCTTTGGATAGTTTTTGGTTTTTCTTCGGTTCTATCAAAGCCGCTAGCCGCCACCGTGCGTTGCTGCGGCCACCGACACGCACGATTATCCCTTTCCGCCTCATGGCAGCGAGCAGGTTGTGCAGCTTGTTTTCCTGCTGCTCTTCTGAAAACACTTCGGGCCATTTGTTGGCGAGCATGGTACGCAGCTTTTCGCGGCTGGCCTCACGGAACTGTTTCAGGTAGTCCTGGATCAGTTGGCGGTAGTGTGCATCGTCCTGTCGCCGGGTGAGGATGTAGTCTGGTTCGCTGCCGGTGGCCTCAGCCACGCTGGCGGAGACATGCACGGCAGGCTTGCGGCCTTCCACCAGACCGCGCTTGCGCAGGGCCTTCAGTGTGGTTTCGTTGGGTGCGATGCCTTTTTGCACCTTGTCCAGCGCCAGAATGTCGCCGAGAGAAAAGTCGCTATGGATGAGCAGGGCACGGCTGTAATTCTCGTCGATGAAGCGACCGGCCAAGCGCACGACGACGTGGCCGGGATCGGAAAGGTCATAGTCGGGTAAAGGCAGGTAACGGCGTGCCTGGCCGCGGAACATGACTTCGCGGATGCCGAAACCCATGGTATCTATCATGCGCAACTGCGCCATGGCTTCGGCGAGGAAGCGGTTGCGGTAGCGGCTGGGGCTGCGGTTGCCAAGGATGTAGTCCTCCGGCGTGCCGTCGTAGAAGCGGCCGGCGTTCTGAAATTCCAGTTCGCCGACGCGCTCGATCACCAGCACCCGCTCGCATTGCCGGTAATCCTGATGGGCGATGCAGTTGTGCAGGGCTTCGAGAACGATGCGCTGGTCGTACTTCGATATGTCGACGGGGATGAGTTGCCCCGGCGGCAGAAACGAGAGCCGCAGGTTGCGGATGCGCTGGAACAGGCGGCTGGTTTCCAGCAGGAACGGAGGATGAAAATGCTCGTAGGCGAGTTCCGGCCCTTCCAGTTTCCATGAGAGTTCCGCCACGTAGGGACTGAAAAACGGCGTGGATTGCGGGCGGCCCAGAAGCAGCAGCGTGGCGCGGGTGACGCCGCCCTTGAATGTCAGTCTGGCTTGGTCGAGGAAGGTGGCATCGTCCCAGGCGTGGATGGTTTCAGCCGGAATGCGGTCGCCATGTTTGGCAATGAAAATCTCCCGCGCCTTGGCGAGGGCTTCCGGGTCGAGATCGGCGATTGTTGCGCCGGGGCAGACAACGGCGGACCAGTCTTCGGCTGCGCCCTGGCTGCGGATTTCATCCTGTTTGGCGAGATCGAGGGCACCGAGGCTTTCTCCTTCCCGTGCGTAGTAATGGCCGTTCCATGCAATCGGTATGCCGCGCGGCGCCGGAGGAATTTCAAACAGGATGACCCGGCCCTGTGCCGTTTCGAGTTCGTGGATTTCCCGCAAGGTGACGGAAGGATCGGTGTTCTGGGCGAGTTGGTGCTTCAGGCTGTGCAGACGCTCCCGTTCATTTCGGTAGTCGGTGCCGATGATCTTGCGTGTCTTGTTGTTGACGCCGAACACCAGCCAGGCGGAGTCGCGTGAGCGCAGGTTGGCCTCGTTGGCAAGGGCGGAGAAATACTTGCCGATGTCGGATGTGGAATAGTTGTCGTTGGCGTCCTTGAATTCGACACACTCGCTTTCCCAGCCGGCGATGAGCGAATCGAGCTGATGCTGAAGTTCGGTGGGTTTCATCAGGCCGTCTGGAACTCGCTGAACGCGGCAATGAGTCCGGCGAAGTCATGCGGCGCATGTTTCTCGAAGCTATCTTGATCCACATAGACGAAGCCGTAGGCCGGGCCGCCCTCGGCCTGGCTGGCGGTTGTGGCGTCGGCGCACCACTGGCCGAGGCGTTTCATTTTCTGCGGCAGATCGAGTTCGGCGCGGCCCTTGGTTTCGACGATCCAGACTGCGCTATCGGTGGTCTTGACCATGAAGTCGGGGATGTAATTCGACAAGTCGCCGTTGGCCTTGACGTATTCGACCTTGAAGCCGACGGCGAGATAGTTCTTGGCGAAGGCGGCCACGTCAGGAGCGTCGTCGAGGAACTTGGCGAAGGCGAGTTCCAAGCCGCCGGCATTGGGTTCGCCGACGATCTTATTGAACAGGGATTTCCTCGCCGGAATGTAGGGCCGGTGCTCGGTGCGGAAGGGGCGGGTGTCGCGCAGGCGGATGCGGTCTTCGATGCGGGTGCTGCCCTTGTCCTGCACGGTCAGCGCGTTGATGCCGGCCTTGAAACTGTCGAAGAGAATTTTGCTCGCTGCTGGTTCTGAGAGATTGCGCAGAATCTGCGGGTCTTCGAGATTGACCGACGACCCCTCGAACAAGTGTTCGCGCAGGAAGGTCTTGACCTTGCCATAAAGCACGTCGTAGCCACCAACGAGGCGTAGCTCCTTGAGCAATTGCCGCGCAAAGAAGCCGACGACGGAACGGTAGTCGGCGATGCCGTTGGTATCGAGCTGGATGGTGTGGTGCTGCTCGCCGTCAAGCATGGTCTTGAAGACGATCTCGCGGGTTTCTTCCGGGGTGAAGGTCTTGAGCGGCAGACGCTTGTTGCCGAGGGTGGCGGGATCGAGGCTGTCGAGTTCCTTGAAGTCGCGGTTGAAGCGGCGCGTCAGGCGCGGCAGGGCAATGTCGAGAGCCTCCACATCCTTGTCCGGATTTGCTGTTTCGATTTCCACCACGAGCGAATCCTGCCGCGCGGCGCCGCCGCCCATCGGCACATGCTCGAAGCTGACACCTTCGTTCTTGATGGACTCGACGAATTCCATGAAGGCCGGCGTGCCCATGACCGAGACGGTTTCGGCATAGTCGCTGCCGAAGTACATGCGGCGCAGGCCACGGCCCAGGGTCTGTTCGGGCAGGATGTCGCTCTGGGCGGCGAAGGCGCGCAGGCCGACGATGGTGGTGACGTTCTTCACGTCCCAGCCTTCCTTGAGCATGAGCACGGAAACGATGGCCTTGAAAGGACTCTTCCAAGTGTCGATTTCGTTGGACTGGCGGCGCAGCTTTTCCAGTTCTTCCTTGTCTTTGCCGGTCGGGTTCTCGCCGATTTCGCCGTTCTTCTTGGTGTGAATGACCAGCACGGCACCTTGCAGTTCCGGGCAGATTTTTTCCAGGTGCGCGCCAACCTCGTCGCAGTTGCGGGTGTCGTCCACCATGACGAAAAGCACGGCCTTCTTGCCGAGCTTTTCGTGTTCGGTATAGCTTTTTCTCCACTCCTCGATGCCGAGTTGCAGGTAGTCGGCGAACTTCTCGGTGAAGATGGCGCTCTTGACCTCGTTCAGCCGGGCGCGGCTGGCGGCATCGGGCAGCACAGGATGCTTGACCACGTTCTGATGGATGGCCTCGACCAGCGGGTAGTCGGAGACCGTCTGGACGAAGATGGCGCCGCTGTTGTGGCGCGGCGTGGCGGTGACATCCACTTGCAGGGCAAGGCGGCAATCTTTTTGTAGCATGCGGTGGTGGATGTCCTGGATGCTCTTGAACCAGGCCATCTTGGGATCGTGGATGTGGTGGGCTTCGTCGTTGAAGACGGCCAGTTCCTCGATCTCGCGCACGATCTCGCCGAGATCGGTCTTGCTGTCGGTGGTCTTGCCGACAGGCCTGGGGCCGAAGGGCGAGAGGAAGTAGTTGCGCAAGTCGTTGTCATCCAGCGAAGGCTCGGGCACGTCACCGAGATAGACGCGGTGGATGTTGGTGAGGAACAGGTTGCCAGTGTCGCGTACCACGCACACGTCATCCTGAATGTGCAAGGTGATCTGAAAGTCGTCGCGCCAGTTACGGCTCTGATGCCCGTTGTCGGGAAGGACGGGGTCGTTGAAGAAAATGCGTAGGCCGTCGAAGTCGGCGCGCAAGCGATCAAGAACGATGATGTTGGGGGCGATGACGAGAAAATTGCGGGACAGGCGCGAATCCGGTTCATAGAGCTTGTGGAAATAACTCCAGGCTACGAGCAGCGAGAGAACCTTGGTCTTGCCCGCGCCGGTGGCCATTTTCAGCACATAGCGCGGCCAGTCTTCATCGAACAGGCCGCCGGAAATCGCGCCGGAAGCATCGAAACGCATCAGGTCGAACTTGTCCTGCACTTTGCGCACATCGTGCAGCCAGATGATCGTTTCCACTGCCTCCCGCTGGGCAAAATAGTAACGGAAAGGCGCGAGGGTTCCATCTGCCTGCTCGATCAGATGCTCGGTGTCGAACCACCATGTCAGCAGCGCTTGCGAAGTCTCTGTGGCGCCTTTGTAGCCGGCATCCCGCCATGCCTTGATCTCTTCACGAATCTTGGCGACCAGTGGCGGCAGCAGCTTTTCATAGGCGGTGGCGCGCAGCTCCTCGGCGGCGGGAAACCAGCGCTCGTCCGGCAGTAACGGAGCGTAAGGGTCGGTCGGGAAGTGGGGGTGGAGCGCCATGCCGCTATGGTATGCGAATCAGACCGGCTTACCGTTACGGACAAAACTGGGTTTGACGACGCGCGCCTTGAGGCGTTTGTCGCGGATTTCTACTTCGACTTCGCTGCCGATGGCGACGCCGACCGGCAGGCGCGCCAGGGCGATGGATTGATTCAGGGTCGGCGAGAAGCTGCCGCTGGTGATTTCGCCATTACCTTGCGGCGTGATGACTTTCTGGTGGGCGCGCAGCACGCCGCGATCCAGCAGCAACAGGCCGACAAATTGCGCGTCCAATCGCCGTGTCGCCAGCGCCGACTTTCCGATGAAGTCGCGCGCGGCGTCCTTCAGGTCGACGGTCCATTTGAGTCCGGCTTCGTAGGGCGAGATGCCCTCGTCCATGTCCTGGCCGTAGAGATTCATGCCGGCTTCGAGCCGCAGCGTGTCGCGCGCACCGAGACCGCAGGGCTTGATGCCGGCTTCGAGGAGTTTCTGCCAGACTTGCGCGGCATCGGCGGCGGGCAGCGTGATCTCGAAACCGTCTTCGCCGGTGTAGCCGGTGCGGGCGACCAGCCAGCCGTCCCAGTCCGCCGCCTGAAATATTCCGAGCATCACCGTTGCCGCGCGGGCCGTGGGGAAAGCCGTCCAGAAACGCTCGCGGGCATTCGGTCCCTGCACCGCGATCATCGCCAGGGCGCCATCGCCGTCGCGACGTTGCGTCAGTTCGGCATTGAATCCCGCCAGTTGCTGGCGCATCCAGGCGATGTCCTTGGTCGCCGTGCCGGCGTTGACCACGATGCGGAAGTGCTCGGTCGTGAAGAAGTAAACGATCAGGTCGTCGATGACGCCGCCGGCTTCGTTGAGCATGCAGGAATACAGCGCCTTGCCCGGTGTGGTCAGCTTGGCCACGTCGTTGGCCAGCAGGCGCCGCAGCCAGCGCGTGGCATCGGCGCCGACCAGATCGAGCGCGCACATGTGGGAGACATCGAACATGCCGGCGTCACGACGCACGGCATGATGTTCCTTGATCTGCGAGCCGTAATTGATGGGCATCTCCCAGCCGGAGAAATCGACCATCCTGGCGCCGGCGGCGAGGTGGGAGTCGTAAAGCGGTGTGCGCAGCGGCATGGCGGTCCTCGGACAATGAATAAAGGGCGCGACGGGGCTCCGTCACGTCCCCATCTGTCCTTGGCGCCTGAGAGATTTACTCCGTCGGCGGGCAGGCTTCATGCTGTTGCAATGAGCTGCCGCTCTCCAGATTTTTAGTGCGTCGTCGGCCCTTTTGCCTGAGCGGTTCCTGGGGGTTGCGCCTTCGGCGGTGACGGTGGGGAAAATGTCACTCTCTCCCGACGACCGGGGCGAATTATCCTATAAATTTACCGTGGCAGGCCGATCATTCCTCGGCCTCCATGATCGGTATCGCCTCGGCAAGGATGCCATCGACTTCGTCTTCGGTAACATCCAGCAGGCGCAGGCAGGCACCGCCGAGCTTGGGCCATTCGCGGGTATGGCTGAGCCCGGTATGCCGCTGTACCAGGTGTTCGGCGAATTGCGCCATGGCGATGCGGTAGCGGCTGGTGAGCGGCGGATTGACGGAGGGCATTCCTATAATCGCCGCATCGTGGTGATGGCGGATGGCAAGACAGGTTTCTTCCGGCAGCCACCAGCTTTGTGCCAGCAGGCAGCCGACCATGGCGTGGTGGGTGGGCAGATGCGACTCTTCAACGGCGGTGAAGCTGAGCTGGTCTTCGCCGTTGGCTTGGGCCAGCGTCTTGTGGTAATCGGGAAAACGCATCAGCAGCACCGGGATGCCGCAATCGCGAAACAGGCCGAAGGTGTAGGCGTCGTCCGCCCGCAGCTTGTGATTGCCGACATACTGCGACAGCCAGCCGGACAGGCGCGCGATGCGCGCCGAGGCATCCCAGAAGCGCTCCATTTGAGGCGAAGCGGGGAATACCTTGCGCAGGATGATGCCCGCAATCGCCCGACTCGCTATATCGAGGCCGAGCATCATCAGCGCTTCGTTGATCGAGTGCACCCGGTTGCGGCAGCCGAAGAAGGGCGAGTTGGCGGTCTTGATCAGGCTGGCGGACAGGCTGACATCGGCGCCGATGAAATTGGCCAGGCGCTTGTAGTCGGGCTCTTCCTTGAGCATTTCACGGGAGATGCGATCAAGAATGACCGGTCGCGGCGGAATGCCGATGTCCTTGATGGAGCTTTCCAGCAGGGCATCGACCGGGGAAGGCGATGGCGCTTCGGTGGCATTTGTCATGACGTGTTCCTTTGCCGGAACCAGTCCAAAAGCGCCTCTTCAGGCATGGGGTGGGCATGAATATATCCCTGAATGGCATCGACGCCGGCTTCTTGCAGGGCATCAAGCTGCGCCTGCTCTTCGACGCCTTCGGCCACCACGGTCATGCCCAGTTCGCGACCAAGTTGCGTCATGGCCTTGACCACGGCAAAGGCGCGGCGGTCGTGGGGCAGCACGACGACAAAGGCGCGGTCGAGCTTCAGCTTGGTGGCCGGGATGTCCTTCAGGTTGGCCAGGCAGGAATAGCCTGTACCGAAATCGTCAATCGCAAGCCCGACACCGGCCGCGCGCGCAGCCTGCAAGTTGGCTTGCACGGCTTCCGAGATATCCATGAACAGCGATTCGGTCAGTTCCAGCTCGATCAGTTCCGGACTGACATTGGCACACAGCAATGCGCCGTGCAGCGCCTGGGTGAATTGGGGGGAGGCCAGTTGCGCGCGCGAGACATTGATCGCCACTTTGGTGCGGTGTCCGGCATCGTCGAGATGGCGTGCATAACGCGCGCCGGCGAGCAGACTCCATTCACCGAGACGGATGATCAGGCCGGTCTTTTCGGCAACGGGAATGAACCTGTCCGGCAGGATCGGCTCGTTGTCGGCGGTGCAGCGCATCAGCGCCTCGACGGCCTCGACCCGACCGTCAAAGCCGATGATCGGCTGATAGTGCAGGCTCAGGCCGCCGTTCTCGAGCGCCAGATGCAGCTTGTTCTCTATCGCCAGTTCCTCGCGCGCGAGCAGGATGCCGAGCCGCCCCGGCATCGGCTCATCACCCGAAGCCACGGCGCGTCCGCCGCCCTGGCGCTTGGCGGTACTCATGGCCCGGTCGGCGCGCTCGAGGAAGGCGAAGGGATCTTCGTTGGCATCGAGGATGGCGATGCCTATGCTGGCCGAAGGATGGAGAAACAGTTCGCCGAAGCGCAGTGGCGCTTCAATGGCCTGCAACAGATCCTGCGCCAGTTGTCGGGCGTGTTCCGCATTGCTGTTGGGTATCAGGCAGACAAATTCGTCGCCGCCCATGCGGCACCATTCGCCGCGCCCGGCGGACTTTTCGCGCAGGCGCTGGGCGATCTGGGTGATGACCATGTCGCCGCCCAGATGGCCGAAGGACTCATTGACCTGCTTCAGGCGACTCAGGTCGATCCACAGCGCCGCCAGTAATTGACTGTTGCCGGACACGCCGGACGCCAGCCTGCCCACCAGATCAAGGCAACTGCTGCGGTCAAGAAAACCAGTACTCGGGTCTATGCCATGGGCCTGCATGCGGAATCCGATACTCATCACTGGCGCGAAGCATAGTCGATTTTTGGCGGGGCCTGTATGTCCTTTGCTTCGCTGCAAGCGGCTGGCGCTCCCGGCATTTTTGATGTACTGTATGCATGAACAGCTAACGGAGTATCTTCATGGCCGACGATCTCACTTCCCGCCAGCGGGAAATTCTCGATTTCATCCGCAACAGTCTGGAAGTTTCCAGCGTGCCGCCGACGCGCGCCGAAATCGCCAGCGCCTTTGGTTTCGCTTCGGCCAATGCCGCCGAAGATCATCTGAAGGCATTGGCGAGAAAGGGCGCGATCACGCTGGAGCACGGTTCCGCGCGCGGCATCCGGCTGGTGGAGCAGCTCGGCCTGCCGCTGATCGGCACGGTCGCCGCCGGCAGCCCGCTCTTGGCGATCGAAAACCGCCTCGGCCAGATACGCATCGATCCCGCGCTATTCACGCCGCGCGCCGATTTCCTGCTGCGCGTGCGCGGCCTGTCGATGATCGAAGCCGGCATTCTCGACGGCGACCTGCTCGCCGTGCATCGCACCAGCGAGGCCAGCAACGGCCAGATCGTCATCGCCCGGCTCGGCGACGAAGTCACCGTCAAGCGTTTCAAGCGGCGCGGCGTCATGGTCGAGCTGATCGCCGAGAACCGCGATTTCGCCCCCATTCTGGTCAATACGCGCAAGGAGCCGCTCGCCATCGAAGGCGTCGCGGTGGGCCTGATCCGGGATGGACGCACGCTCTGAATCATGCATTCCGCCCTGAACGGGGCGCTACAGCGTGGCGAGATTCGCCGTGGCGATGTATTCGCCGTAGCGCCAGCGCCGACTTTTGCCACCGGCTTTTCCCGGCTCGATGCCGAGCTGCCCGGCGGCGGCTGGCCGCGCGGGGCATTGACCGAATTGCTGACGGAACATGAGGGCATCGGTGAACTTGGCCTGTTGCTGCCGGCGCTGGCGGCGCTCACCCATGCCGGTCAGACCGTGGTGCTGATCGCGCCGCCGCATTGTGCGCATGCGCCGGCCTGGGCCGCCGCCGGGATTCGTCTCGACGGCCTGCGCCTGGTGTTGCCGCGCCGGTCGCGCGATGCCCTGTGGGCCGGCGTCGAGGCGCTGCGCTGCGGTGGCGTGGCGGCCACGCTGCTCTGGCTCGATGCCCTGTTTCGCTCGCAATTGCCCGCCAACAGCCTGCGCCGCCTGCACGTGGCGGCGGGCGAGGGCGGCGGAGGGGCTTTTTGTTTTCGATCTTCGCGGTTCGCGGTCGAGGCTTCTCCCGCGCCCTTGCGTCTGCAACTGGAAAGCGCTGGCCAGCAAGTGCGCGTGAATATTCTCAAACGGCGCGGGCCGCCGGCGCGGCAGTCGCTCCTGCTCGATGTCGCGCGTCCCACAACTTTGTCACCGGGTTTTTCCCATGCTGTGGCTGGCGCTGTATTGCCCGACGCGACCGATCTCCGGCAGCGAAACCGCGTCGCCGCCTGACTGGCAACAGACCCTGGCTTGCTGGGCCGGGCGCTTCACGCCGCAGGTCAATCTCGCGCCGGATGCCCTGCGCATGGAAATCAGCGGCAGCCTGCGTCTGTTCGGCGGCCTGCCGGCCTTGCTGCGCCTGGTGCGCGAAGACCTCGCCGCCATGAACATCGTTGCGCATTGGGCGGTGGCGGTCACGCCCTTGGCCGCGCTGTGGCTGGCGCGGACGGGCGGCAGCGAGACGATCTGCCGCGATCTGCCGGCAACGCGCGCGGCGCTCGCCGCCGTGCCGCTGACCGCACTGGAACTGACGCCGCCGCTGGCACGGCGCCTCGAAGGTTTCGGCCTGCGCCGCATCGGCGACCTGCTGGCGCTGCCGCGCGCGAGTCTCGGCGCGCGCCTCGGCAAACCATTTGTCATCGACCTGGCGCGCGCTATGGGCGAGATCGCCGATCCTCAAACGTATTTTGTTTTTCCCGAACAGTTCGAGCAGGGGCTGGAACTGCCGGCGCCGGTCGAGGTTGCGCCGGTGCTGCTGTTCGCCGCGCGCCGCCTGATCGCGGCGCTCGCCGGCTGGCTGGCGGCGCGCAACGCGGCGGTGCGCGAGATCGACTGGCTGATCGATCATGGTCATGGCGCCAGCACGTCGGTGCCGCTCGCCTTCAGCGCGCCGGTGCACAGTGTTTCCCGCATCGAGCGCGTGCTCAAGGAGCGGCTGGATACACTGGCCTTGTCGGTGCCGGCGCTGGCACTGCGCCTTTCCGCACGGGAAGTTGAGCCACGCGAGGAGCATAGCCTGACCCTGTTCGACGGCGCAGGACAAAGGCATGAGGTGCTGGCCGAACTGATGGATCGCCTGGTTGCCCGCCTCGGACCGCAGGCTGTGCAGGGCCTGGCCTGCCATGCCGACCATCGCCCGGAGCTGGCCAGTCGGGCCGGTCCTGACAAGCCATGCATCAAGCCGACGGTGACTGCGTCGCCGCCGCGTCCGCTATGGCTGGTGAATCCACCCGAAGCTTTGCGTGAAGCTCATGGCCGACCGCAACGCGGCGGCCCGCTGACGCTGCTGGTCGGCCCGGAGCGCATCGAATCCGGCTGGTGGGACGGCGGTGACGCGCGTCGCGACTACTTCATCGCGGTCGACAGCGCAGGCCGCTGGCTGTGGCTTTTCCGCGATCCGCGCCTGCCCGGCGGGTGGTTTCTGCACGGAATGTTCGCATGAGAGCCGTCGACCGTGTTTTCCGCGTTTCGTGATTGATCGCGAATAGTCCGGGACGGCGATTTATTACACGTTGAAGCGCGTAGTGACCTGATTCAATCGTTCGGACAAGGTTTCCATGTCATGCATCGCCGCCGCCGCGCGCTCAAGGGCGGCATTGTTGTCCCTGGCCATGCTGGCGAGGTGCTGGATATGTTGGGCGATGCCGTCGCTTGCCACCGACTGCTGTTTGACCGAGGCGATAATCTCCTCGGTATTCGTGGTGGTCTGCTGCACCGCCTGGTTCGACTCGCCCAGGGCCATCGCCACCTGTTCGAGATATTCCTGGCTTGTTCCCAGCGATGAAAGGCCGCGCTGGATGGCTCCCTCCACGTCGCCGGAACGGCCCCCCATGGCCTGCGTGACTTTGTCGATCTTGGCGGCCGCGATCGCCGACTTCTCAGCCAGCTTGCGCACCTCGTCGGCCACCACCGCGAATCCTCGCCCCTGCTCCCCCGCGCGCGCCGCTTCGATTGCCGCGTTCAGCGCCAGGAGATTGGTCTGATCGGCGATGTCGCGCACCTCGCGCGTCATGTCGGTGATCTCCTTGGTGCTTTCGATGAATTCGGTGGCGGTACTGGCTATGTCATTGACGGCGCTCTCCACCATCGATATTTCGCCGATCATGTTCGACAGGCTTACGTTGGCCGTACTCGTCATATCTATGCAGGTGGCGACCTGGCTACCGACATTCGCAGCAGTGTCGGCCACCCTGCCGACACTGGTGGAAAGCTCGCCGACCGCAGCTGCAGCTTCCTGCGCCACTTCGTTCTGCTGCGACGAACTGCCCACCATCCCGTCTGTCATGGTGCCGATCTGTTTTACCGATACATCGAGCTGACGACTCGCCGCGCGCAACTCGCCGACCATGGTGTGCAGGTTCTGCTGCATGCCGCTGATCGCGGCACACAGGCTTTCCGTGTCTCCCGGACGAAGCTTCAGCGTAAAGGACAGATCGCCGCCGGCAATACGCTTGACGGCGTCCGCCACGTACTGCGGCTCGCCGCCGAGCAGCCCGAGCAGGATGCGGGCCAGTTGCACGAAAGCAGCGAGACCGAGAACCGATGCCACGGCACTGACGGCGATGATCCACATTTTCGCCGAGCTGGCATATTCCAGAATCTGCGGATTGGTCTTGCCCGCCTCGTCGGCCAGACGTATGAACATGAAGAAGTTGAATCCGGTGGCCATCACGGTCGCCACGGCGAGGATAGCAAGGACAAACAACAGTCTGCTGCGTAACGTCATGACACCTCTCCCATACTTTGGTAATAGATTTTATGTGCGGAAGTCTATAGCAAGTTACACAGTGCGAGTGTGTTGTTTGGTTCTGTCGCACGAACCGTCCGGGCGGCGTGTCGCCAGTCAGGGTTTCTGTGCGATGACCGTGACGAAGGACTTGACGCGCCCGTCTGGCGCATCAAATTCACGGTATTCGGAGTGAATGATGTTCCAGTCCGCGAAGCGGCTTGTCATTTCTGACCGCAAAAACAGGCAGTGACCGCCGGGCTGGAAGATGTCGAGATAAGTCGTGCCTTCGACCAGCACGTTGATGACTGCGATACCGCCTGGACGCACACAGGCTTGCAACATCGCCAGTACACGCAGGGCCGTCGCGCAGTCGAAGAGCATCAGCAGGCCGATGGAAACCACGCAGTCGAAATCCTCGCTGATGGCATGGCTTCGCAGGTCGGCTTCGATGGCTTCGACCGGCAGGGCCTTGGCAGCGGCACGCTGCCGCAGGTGGCTGATCGCGGATGGGCTGGCATCCAGCGCAACAACCGAGCAGCCGCGTTCGGCTGCGGCCAGCGCAAGATTGCCCAGGCCGCAGCCGAAGTCGAGCACGCGCCCCTTCAGATGCGGCAGGGCGACCAGCTCGAACGGATTGAGCTTGAAGTCCTGGTCGCGGACTTGCTGCTGAAACTGCCGGTCGAAGAGGGCAACGCTGCTGTCAGGGTCCATGGTCGGAATTGTGCGGCGGAACAGGCCGGCCTGTCCACTCAAAAAGCCAAAAAAAACCGCCGGACGCGCCGGCGGTTTTAAGTGAAGCAAAGCGTTTGCTAAAGATTCTTCGTATCGTGGCAGGCCGCGCCGCAGGGCTTGGTGTAGGGGATCGGCATGGCCTTGCCTGGCTCGATACCCTTTACGCCCACGTTGTCC
>Ga0209211_10005695_pt1 | contig 18449 bp, 17 predicted proteins | sample RifGroA2_FD_183992 | JGI IMG/M metagenome (GOLD analysis project Ga0209211, IMG submission 183992) | Groundwater microbial communities from Rifle, Colorado, USA - Groundwater A2 (SPAdes) (version 2) | ecosystem: Environmental > Aquatic > Deep subsurface > Groundwater | place: Rifle, Colorado... | reverse complement strand
AGACAAAAAACTGAGATCCGGTCGCAGATAAATAAACCAGAATACGGTACCAATCAAAATAACGCCGCCTATAAAATTACCCAGGGTAACGGGAATGAGATTATTTATAAAAAATCCCTTCCAGGCAAGTTGTGAAAGGTCTAATGTTTTACCTGCCATTTTTTCCGCAGCAGCTACTACTGCGGAGTTTTTCCTTAAAGCCATACCCATTGGAATAAAATACATATTCGCAACGCAGTGTTCAAACCCGCTGGCAACAAAGCCGCCTATGGGAAATATAACGGAAATGACTTTGTCTGCTAAAGTTCTTCCGCTATAGCACAACCAGGCATTAAGACATACCAGTGCATTGCAAAGCACACCCCTTGCCAGGGCTTCCGGAAAAGATAGATTTACTTTCTTATGGGCAATAAGCAGCGCCTTTGCGCCTACCATATTGTGAAAAAATTCAAATTGATGTGTTTTGTACATCAAACAGACCATCAGGAGGCTGCCCATAAAATTGCCAATATATACAATAACCCATATCCTGAGCAATTCCCATGCGGTAATACGATTGCTGAGATAGCCTAAAATATTAAGGTTGTTGCCGGTGAAGAGTTCCGCGCCGGCAGTTTCAACCAGTATGAGACCGAGAGAAAATACGACGCCGGCAATAAGAGCAGTTAGGCCAAAGTGCAAGGTAGAGTCACTTGTCACGAAAGTGGCAAATTGAGCGCCCATGGCGACAAATATCCCAGCCATGATGCTTAAAGCAAAGGTTTGTGTAACGCGCAATCTCGCCCTTGCAACAGCCTTATTTTCAACGACAACAGCGGTTTGAGGCGGTGAATATGCCGTGTCTGTATTTGTAGCCTGGATAGATTTTTGGATGTTATTTTCCGTCATCTTTTAGTCAGATTGCGACTTCTCCCGACTCGCTCGTACGAATGCGATACACATTCTCTACATCAAACACGAATATCTTCCCGTCGCCGATACTTCCTGTTTTAGATTCCTCAATGATGGTGTTGACGATTTTCTCCACATCGGTATCTTTGACGGTAATCTCGATCTTCGTTTTCGACAGTAAATCTATCCGGAATTTCCTTCCCCGCCACATCTCGCTGATACCTTTCTGATTGCCGTGACCCTTTACTTCTGTAATGGTCATTCCTGGGTAACCCAAATGGAGCAAGGCATCCCTTGACCATATCTAATTTTCAGGTCTGATTATCGCCTCTATCTTTTTCATAAAAAACCTCCATTCATAGAAAAGTTATTTAATATTTGTTCAATATTCTGCATATTCTCTTCCACGACGCGAAGGGCTATCGCAAGCCCCCTTTTTTGTTCTTTATTCATGATGCTTTGTAAATCTCCCCGCTGTTTATTAGTTCCTTTGCCATTCTTTTAATTATACCCACATCTGAATCAATTGCTTTCATTAAAAACTCCCTAGCCTCCGGTACTCCAATCTCATTAAGGGTATTGAGAACTTCTAGTTTTAAGAAGGTATTGTCTGTCTGCTTAAAGAGCACGAAAAGGAGTTTTACAGCTTTAACACTTTTGAGTCTGCCAAGGATATAAACGGCCCGCTGAACTGTTTCTCGCTCAGGGTGTTTGAGTGCATTTATCAATTTTTCCTCAAACCCCTTGTTCTCGTGTTCTGATATATCGGCGCCACAGTGGGGACATATTTTATCATCCCCCTTTATCTCCTTCCAACATACAGGACAAAAGAATGTCATGGTATTTTATCTTCGAAATCTTTTGGTCATCTGGATATACTTTTTACCAATATCTATTGCTATGCCGTACTCTAATTTATTAAAACACGTCTGGCATTCAATATAGTTATCGTTTTCCCTCAAACTAGGCATGACATCGCTTTCGTCTATACGCATTCCCATTTCCTGAGATTGGTTAATAACTTGAAAGTTGCTCGTGAATATTCTGAATTTTTTGATGTTACCGCAGTTTGGACATACAAAGAATGTGTTGGTAAACATACAGAAGCTCCTTATAATTGACCCTTTTGAAGGGCGTATTCTATTTGTGTAATAAGACCATTCCCAAGTTTTTTCAGTTGTTGAGAATAATGATCAATAGTCGTGCAAATTCCTGATGTGAGGTCACAGAGTATACGATCACAATTCTTACTAACATCCGATGTCATCCCTGCTATTATTTCATATAAAACCAGATTTCTGCTGATCGATTGAGAAAGAAAGGCGCGTAGAATGAACTTAAAATCATTGCCAGAAGTAACCCTATGTTCCTGGACTATGCAATAAAAACTACTATCCTTGAGTATATCTATAGAATATTTAAATTGGTCCACAGGTACCTCAAAGAGGATTTCTACGGCTGTTTTAAACTCATGGACAATGTCGTTGGAACGCCTCAGAAAATGGTTAACAGTCTCCTGGATGTTCTTTGAGATTACCAACTCTGTATCCTTTCTAAAGATATCAAATCCCTTAACAATCTCCTGCTTGATAATTCCCTGCATTTCATTTCTTAAAACCGTGGGACTGGTATCTGGATTTTTTTCAAAATAATCCTGGAGACATTGCTTTATCCTCAGCATCTCCTTTTCTTCAAAAATCTTTAGCATTTCCTTTGCCTTTAAGCACAACATGCCCAATCCGTCATCGAGCAGATATACAATATCTTCCTTATCTTGTTTTAGGCTTGCGACAAGATGACGAAAGGTGTTGAGCTTGCTCTCTAAATCTTCTCCAGAAACTTCTAATACCTTTTTCCCAATAACGCCAATAACCTTTTCCATATAGCTCTCCTGAAAAAATTTAAGACAGGATCGCTTTTTCTATAACAAAAAGCCCCTGTCAAAACCATGGGCTTCGATAGGGGCTTTCCAATAAAAAAACTCCTATCGAAGCAAGACTTCAACAGGAGTTATCAGCTACGCTGTAGCAGTTAAGCGAACTCCATCGCTTACAATGAGATTTTTAAAAATTCAAACCAGCCAAGTATCCATCTGAAAACAACTCTTACTATCGAGCACAAAATTACCATGTAGCAAAATAATGCGGTCGTCCGATTTGTCATTTACAATCAAATACATCATAAAGGCATCGTACAAATCTAACTCTGTATACTCAGCGCCTAAAAGCCCGGCATGCTGGAGATCCTTAACGCCAATAACCTTTTCCATGTCACCCCTCCTAATAAAAGTTGAACAGGGGCGAAAACAGAAAACCCCTGTCAAAACCGTTGGCCTCGACAGGGGTTTATCAATAAAAAAACTCCTATCGAAGTACCAAGCTTCAATAGGAGTTATCAGCTACAACGTAGCGTTAGGCGAACTCCATCGCCTTGATTTGTTATAGTGATTGAAACTATACTAAGTATTTAATTTTTTGTCAAGCCAATTTTTATTTATTTGGATTTTGTCATTTGTTGTGCATAATATAACGTTTTAATATGGTAGTTTATTTGATTATTGCTTGTTGTATTATAGTATTAATAGTATTACGATGTGAAAACTTTTAACAGGTTTTTAAAATTGTGACGAGTATCGAATGTCGCGTAGCGGATACAACAGTGCTCGTCACCTGTCACTGGGCATTCATTTTATATTTGGTTGCAGCTATGTTTATGATATTAGGGTTAAAGTAATTTTATGAGCCTACCATCTTTTCTGCCACTTTTGATTACCGGTGTAACAGGTGTGCCGGGGTACAGCGCCTTTAAGTATTTTCACTCAAAATACCCTGACCATGTTACTGCCATTCGTCCTGTCCGATACTGGCCGCTGCGGGAGAAGGGAATTATTCCTCTGGATATAGAAGACCGCAAGGGGCTTGCGACATTGATAAAACAGAAACGGTTCAAGTCAGTTTTAAATGGGGCGGGGTCGTGTGCCTTGAAGTCTTGCGAAATGAATCCTGTGCTGGCGTATCGTGTGAATGTGCAGTCGGCCTTAAATATACTGGAAATGATTTCTAGCCATGATATTCGATTGATTCATCTTTCTACAGACCTGGTATTTCCCGGGAAATCAGAGGGGCTCTATACAGAAGATGATCCGGTGTCGCCCGTCACGATGTATGGCAAGACCATGGCGATAGCCGAAGAGATTGTTATGCTGAAAAATCCTGCCGCAGCGATTTTCCGCATATCGCTGCCCATGGGAATCAGCGTCAATGGGCATGCGGGGGCGATTGATTGGATACTGTCACGGTTTAAAAAGAATAATCCAGCCACATTATATTTTGATGAGGTCCGATCGCCGTTTTATTGTGAAGATTTCAATGAAGTTACGGAACTTGCCCTCGGTAATAAAATCAGGGGTATTTATCATCTTGGCTCTCATCGGCATCTCAGTCTTTATCAGATAGGGCAGATTGTGAACAAGGTGGGCGGATACGCCCCGCATCTGTTAAAAGGCTGCATGCGAAAGGAAGCAGGCCCTATGCCCCCAAGGGCCGGGAACGTTACGATGAACAACACGAAGCTCATCCAGGCCTTAGGAACAGACCCGTTTCGCAAGTGGCCATATCTGGAACGCCACGTCCCGGATGACAGAGATTGGCATCATTGCCGTCCTGACGATATGGTCTTTCATCCCGAACAGATTCATAAATGTTTGTATAGAATTCCCGTGGCGTGCTGAAAGAATGGGTGCTGTGGGGAATGGAGTGGGTTGCAGGATTGTATGGGAAATTTCATTTTATTCATGCGGGTTCTTGGTGGTGGCAGATAAAAAATCCCCATTCCTCCCCCTGTCCCCCTCCAGAGGGGGATAAAGGGGGAGGATGGGAGTTGTAAACTTGTCCTCGTGAAAACGGGGAATAGCCCAAAAAAACACAACCCCCTGAATCCCCATTTTCTAAAGGGGACTTGAAGCAGTTCCTATTTATTAATGAGGATTAACTCGGCTTTGAACCCAACAAATTTAGTATCTCGTCCGCCGCATGTTCAGATGCCCCCTGCGTTGCAATCTCATTCATGAGCAGGGATAACTCGTGAACACAAGTCTGTCTTTTCTGAGGATTGTTGAGTAATTGTATTGCCTGACTGACAAGCCAGGCGGAATTCACTCTGCACATAAGACGTTCTGGAACAATCATCTTACTGGCGAGCTTGTTCACGAGTCCAATATAAGGGGTGGTAAGAAATGGCCTGGCGATAAAATAGGCAAACGGAGAAATTTTGTAAGCGATAATCATCGGCTTGAGATAATAGGCAATCTGTAATGTAATTGTGCCTGCGCCTGCTATACAAAGGGTAGATGCCTTGATTACTTCATGGGCATTTCCTACAACAATTTTACAAGGGACTGTGAATTCTTTTGTAATGGTGCTTATAAGGTCAAAATGGTGCTCATTGCTGCAGGAAATGAGAAATTGTGCCGAGGGAATTGTTTGATGTATCTGCGCCGCTGATTGCAGGAACAAAGGCAATAACCGGACGATTTCCTGTCTGCGGCTGCCCGGGAGAAAAGAAACGATGGTTTCTCCCAATTGTTTTTTTAGTTCAGTAACAAATCTTTCATCAACACCCTCTTTATGAATTTCATCGAATAACGGATGCCCCACATACGTGACAGGAATACCGGCTTTTTCATAAAATGGTTTTTCGAAGGGGTAAATAACGAGCAGCTTGTCTACCAGTTTTTTCATCTTTTTCACACGCCACGGCCCATGTGCCCAGAGTTGCGGACTGATATAGTAAATTACGGGAATCCCAAGTTTTTTAGCAGCTCTGGCTATATAAAAATTGAAACCGCAGTAGTCGATCAATATGACCGCACAGGGCCTTTCTTGCATCAGGAAATGGATACAATCCTTTTTCATCCTCAAGAAGGTTGATAGCTCTGTCAAGGCGTGAAGCCACATTAAGGATTTTTGGGACATATCGTGGAGACCATGTAACCCGGCCTTTGCCATGTTTTCTCTGCCAAGGCCGTAAAATGTTATATTAGGATCTTTTTCAAGCAAACAACACATGAGATTGGCGCCGTGAATATCTCCCGACGATTCACCTGCGCTAATGAATATTTTCCTGGAAATTTCAGGCATGAATTACCTTTAAGACATAAGAAACAAGGTTTACGATAAAAAGTACGGGTGTTAATAGCCAAACGAGAACCAATACAAAAGACGTGTCTATACAAAACAGGCCATAGTGTACATCAAGAGCAAACAGGATGAGACATATTATGGGGAAGACAATAAGGAATATAACAATCGTGTAAAAAAAGACGGCATGATTGTTGTGTATCAGAAAAAAAGAAAGAAACGTGTTACATGTATAAAACAAGAGGAGTGTAAAGGAGAACAGCTTTATTTTGGCAAAAAAATAGCTGATAGCAGATGCTATGAGGGATGCGAATGCTATGAGTAGTAATACATAAAAAAATCCCGGCATGATTAACATAGTTTATTTCATACCGGGATTTTTTCAAGACAATTATTTAAGCATTCACAAACAGTTACTTTTTGTCGGGGAAAAAGTCCTGTTTTACGCTAAAAGATAAGTTAAGGTGAGGCCGTAAATAGACAAACCAGAACATTATGCCAACCAGGATAACCCCCCCCACGATGTTACCCAGAGTAACCGGGAAAAGATTATTTACAAAAAATCCCCTCCAGGTAAGTTGGGAGAGGTCCAAGGTTTTTCCTGCCATTTTTTCAGCAGCAGCAACTACTTCAGGATGTTTTTTTAATACCACACCCATGGGAATGAAGTACATGTTTGCGACACAGTGCTCAAATCCACTGGCAACGAAACCACCGATGGGAAAAACAATCGAAAGGATTTTGTCCGCCACGCTCCTGCCGCTGAAACATAACCAGATAGCAAGGCATACCATTGCGTTGCAGAGGACGCCCCTTGCCAGGGCAGCCGAAAAAGAGAGATTAACCTTTGTGTTGGCGATAAGCAGCGCCTTTGCGCCGACCATATTGTGAAAAAATTCCCATTGATGGGTTTGAGACATCCAGCAGACCATCGTGAGACTGCCCACTAAATTCCCGGCAAATGAAACGATCCAGTTATTGAGCATTTCGTACGTCGTGATCCTTTTACTAATATAACCCATAATAATTAAGCAATTGCCCGTAAAGAGTTCTGCACCGCCAACTACGACTAACATAAGTCCGAGGGAGAAGACAATACCTGCAATCAGAGAATTAAGTCCGAAGTGCAGGGTGGAGTCGCTTATTACAAAGGTGGCGAATTGTGCGCCAATGGCAATATAGACTCCAGCTAATATTCCCAGTAAAAAAGTCTGTGCAAAGCTTAATTTTGCCTTTACCAGGGCTACTTTGTCAATTCGGGATGCGATCAGTGGAGGTGAATAGGCATCGATATCGATAACCTGGATAGATTTTTGAACTTTATTTTCTGCCATATCTTATATCTCCTTTTCATTATCTCTTTGATGGGCGCAAATAGATAAACCAATACACACCCGCAACCAGAACGATACCGCCGAATAAATTCCCAAGGACGACAGGGAAGAGGTTATCAATCAAAAATCCTTTAAATAACGTGAGATTCGAAAGTTCTAATTTCCCGCCGTGAAGCTTTTCTGCGGCCGCTAGTACAGCGCTGTTGCCTTTTAAAATTAGCCCCATAGGGATAAGCCACATATTAACAACGCAGTGCTCGAATCCACATGCTATCAGACAGGAGATAGGCCAGAGTAATGCCAGTATCTTATCCATATTACTCCTGGCGCTGTAACACAGCCAAATACCTAAACATACCAGGGCATTACAAAGCACACCCCTGGCGAATGCCGCTCCAAATGGGATATTTACCTTGTCGTTGGCTGCAAGGACAATTTTGGCGCCCAGGAGATGATTATTGATTGTCCATTGTTTTGAAACGTATATCCATAGGACAAGGGTTAAGGCGCCAATAAAGTTGCCGATAAATGCTATAATCAAATTTCTGGCAAGGTCTTTACCGGTAATTTTTCTGGCCATAAAAGACATCGCAATAAGACAATTTCCAGTAAAGAGTTCTGCGCCGGCTATTACGATTAAAACTAGGGCTAAGGTAAAAGCCACACCGCCCACCAACTGATTTAGACCGTAATTAGAGGTTGCGGTATGTGTTACCAACATGGAGAGTTGAATACCCAACGCAATAAAAACACCGGCAAGAATACTTAGGGCGAATGTAGTTAATGTCCCGAGTTGCGATTTCGCAACGCCAACGTGCCCCACCTTATCGGCCATCTTTGCCGGAGCATAGGCATCAATCTCAATCACTGGTGCGGCATATTCCTGATTGTTTGTACTGCCAGTCTGCGTATCAGCCACAAGTTACCCCCTTTCTTTAAAATTAAATTACTAAGATGCAAGGAATTTATCACGCAATGTTTTATAATATATAATTAATTCATTTATACTGAATATTCATTGCATAAACAAATACTTTGTTGAAAACCCAACCCAAACTTCTTAAATATTCACGATCTTTCGTAAAGAAATTTTATCCTTTTGCAACACCCGTCATCTGAGGTTGAGCCACCTTTGCCGGGGCAGCAGCTTCTTTTGCAGTCGCTGCTTTTATCATGGATAGTATCATGGTGATAAATATGAAACTCCATGCAACATAGGCCGCATAGATAAAATATTTTGATATGTTAGCAATAAATGGAATTTGAATGGCCTGCGAAAGCCTTATGGTACAAGCAGTGTACATACCTAAAGGGAAGACCATGCCCCAATAAAGGGGAGTATACTTAAACTGCGTCTTATGAAAGACGTATTTCCATATTCCAATAATGACCAGGAAGGGTATCCACCATGTGCCGAATGACCAGAAAAACAAGGTAAATCCCTTTGTGAATCCCAGGAAGTCAGCGTACGGTCCCTCTATTTTAGGAATGTTTATGCATAAGATAGAACCTGCTAACGTTGTAATGGCGAGTGCACCCATATTTATCCAGTATGGCGGGACTAGCGCATCAGGGGATATTTTGAAAAATACGAGTCTATACATGATTAGTGTAATCAAGACCATGTAAAGGAAAGAGCCGATCATCCACCACACAAAGGAGGAAAACATCACGAAACTCCCGGCATCCCCAAATTTCGGCGCAAGCAAGGCTCCAAGCACAGCCACTGATTGGGTGCCAACGGTTGCGGTCAGCCAGCCCCCATGCATTACCATTTCGATCCTTTGATCACATTTTATAAAGAGGAGATTAAATGTGGATAGCGAAACGATTGTCCAGAGGAATATGCCAAAATACCAGAATATCTTTGCAACTTCCGGATAATTTACTACAGAGACAAATTGTGCGCCCAGTACATTAGTGCCTGCAACCGTAGTGAAGAAAACGAGGCTTAATTTCGGATTGGAAAGGTCATTATACAGGTTTGTCCAGAACATCCTTATCCGCAGTATTTGTAATGATAGAACGGCTGCATATGCAATAATGTTTATATAAAAGAGCCCATAAGCAATACCCTTGAAGCCCAGAAGTCCGGATGCAATCGAGATTATGCCTGTGGACATTATAAAAGCAAAATAAGCCGGGTGGAATGTTTTGATTGTATTTCTGATAACACTCATTACGAAATCCCTCTCTTTTTTAAAAAATATACATCACAATGTTGCATAATACGTAATTTACAGCAATTTAGCATATATACAAGCGGTATTCCAATTAAATAAATTATTGATATTTAATTTTTTTTACATAAACATTTTAAAATATTGAGTTTATAAAATTACTAATTTTTTTGTTATATTTTTATTACACCGTTCCAATGGCTTCGCATTTCAAAAATGATATACCCATTTCAAATTTTCATTTGTTTAAATGTATAGTAATCATTATTTCATGTTAACCGGCGCAGTAAAAATACGTTGCTTTTTGATTGTATTATACATTATCATAACCAAGTTATATTTTATTTGTAATTATAACATAGCATAGTAAGTTTCAATCAAAATGTTTAATAAATAGAATAATTTTTGGAGGCAAAAATGGCGGATATGATTACGAAGGATATGGTTATTAATGACGTGATAAAGAAATATCCAAAAACAATTACAATTTTTAGTAATTTTAAGGTAGATTCCTGCTGTGGCGGTGGTTTTAGTATCGAGAAAACAGCGGGAATGAGCGGTATCGACATGGATGCCCTGCTCAAGGCATTGAATAAAGTTGCAACTGCAAAATAGCAAGTCCGGATACATTCTTTTTGGTATCAGCGAATGCTGGCGAAAGTCAGAAGTGTTGCCGTTTTTGGTATTGAGGCATACTTATTAGATATTGAGGTTTATATCGCCAGGGGTGATATGCCTTATATTGCCATCGTTGGGTTGCCGGACACGGCGGTTAAGGAGAGCCGTGACCGGGTGAAGGCAGCGGTCAATAATAGCGGTTACAAGTTTCCTTATAAACCCATGACAATAAATCTTGCACCTGCAGACCGCAAGAAAGAAGGCCCGGTTTTTGAATTACCAATAGCCGTTGGGATACTTATAGCAACGAACCAAATCGAGGTTCCGGATATCCGGGAATATGCTATTGCGGGGGAGCTGTCTCTGGACGGGAGGCTGCGTCCGGTTAAGGGTTGTTTATCAATGGCGTTTAAGTGTAGAGAGTCGGGGATAAAAAAATTTCTGGTGCCTGCTGAAAATGCGCCAGAAGCAGCGGTTGTTGACGGGCTTGATACCATTCCCGTTGAAACCCTTACAGAGACGGTAGGAATTTTGACCGGGTCGATTCCTGCGGCGCCATATAAGATTGAACTCAACGAAGTGTTTAAGGAGTCATCTGGCTATGACGTGGATTTCTCAGACGTCAAAGGTCAGGAACATGTCAAAAGGGCTTTAACAGTTGCCGTCGCTGGAAATCATAATGTGATTATGGTAGGGCCTCCGGGCGCAGGCAAGACGATGCTTGCGCAACGTATTCCTACAATTATGCCTTTGCTCACCTTGGAGGAAGCTTTAGGAACGACCAAAATTTACAGCGTGCTGGGACTCCTTGACTCGAAACAATCATTGGTCTCAACAAGACCATTTCGCGCCCCTCATCATACAATCAGTACGGCAGGATTAATTGGTGGTGGTTCATTCCCGAGACCCGGCGAGATTAGTCTTTCACATAATGGGGTGCTTTTTTTAGATGAACTTCCGGAATTTGACCGAAAGACACTGGAAGTGCTTCGGCAGCCACTGGAAACAGGCAGCGTGACCATTTCGCGGGCGTTAAATTCAGTCACCTATCCTGCAAACTTTATGCTTATATGCGCCATGAACCCCTGTCCATGCGGGTATTATACCGATAAACGGAGAGAGTGTCATTGTACGCCCCATCAGATTCAAAGTTATATGTCAAAGGTTTCAGGCCCGTTGTTGGATAGAATGGATATTCAGGTAGAGGTGCCTGCAGTACGCTATAATGAGCTTGTAGCCGATAGGGAGATGCAATCTACTGTGGATATCAGAAAAAAGGTGATGGTTGCCCGTGCAATGCAGAAAGAGCGGTTTAAAGATCAGCCAACGGGTACGAATGCCCATATGTCTTCCAGGCAGGTTAAAAAATATTGTGTGATGGATAAAGATGCAGAAGCGATTCTTTATCAGGCAATGACGGAATTGGGGTTTTCTGCGCGTGGGCACAGTAAGATTCTCAAAGTGGGGCGCACCATTGCCGATCTGGGCGAAAGCGAGCATATAAAAATAGAGCATGTATCTGAAGCGATACAATACAGGAGTTTGGACAGGGGTTTGTGGAAATGAAAATTCTTTTGGTAGACCCGCCTTTTTATAGATTCTTTAATTATTTTAACCGATATTTTCCTTTAGGGCTAAGCTATTTGTCGGCAACGCTGAAAAAGGCCGGGCATCAGGTAACCATCTATGACGCCGACTGCAACAAAAATGCAAAGGGGATGGATTACACGAGACTGCCTGAAAAATATCGCATTTATTTAAAGGAATTGAGGAACCCGGAAAATCCCATTATAAAAGAGATTTCGGAGATTTTTGTAAAATATCAACCCGATATGGTTGGGGTTACGGTTATGACCCCGAAGGCTGCCTCTGCGTTTACGATTGCTTCCCTGGCAAAAAAATTCAACAAAAATTGTTATGTTGTCTTTGGTGGTCCCCATGCGGCTTTGAAGGCAGACGAGATCCTTAAAAACACAAAAGACGTTGATTTTGTTGTGAATGGAGAGGGCGAAGCGGTATTACTTGAATTGGTAAATACGTTAAACTTGTCCTCGACTTTGATCGGGGATTCGAAAAACAATAATTTCGGCACAATACCTGGAATCGCTTACAGGGACGGCGATAAAATTGTCTGCAATAATACGAAAAAATTTATAGATAATTTAGACAGCCTTCCGTTTCCAGACAGAGAAACGTTATTAGGTTTGGATACGTATACTTCGGAAGATATGGGATTGTTAATGGGGAGCCGGGGTTGTCCGTACAGCTGCTCCTATTGTGCAACACAGATATGGACGAGAAAGGTACGGTATCGTTCCCTGACAAATATTGTGGAAGAAATCAAGTACGTGCATCAGCGTTACGGGACCCGGCAGTTCACATTTAAGGATGATTCTTTTACGGTGAACAGAAAAAGGGTCATGGAATTTTGTAATATGCTGATGAATGAAGGCATAAAAATTAACTGGGATTGTAATACACGGGTGGATTTGGTGGACCCGGAACTTTTGAGGACTATGAAGAAGGCTGGTTGTAACAGTATAAAGGTAGGTATCGAATCTGGCAGCGAGAGAATTTTAAAGTTGATGGACAAAGGGATTACCTTCGAACGCATACAAGAAGCGGCGAGGCTTTTCCGTGAAGCGGGAATCCACTGGACCGCCTATTTTATGATGGGTATACCGACGGAGACAAAGGAAGATGTCAAAAATACCCTGGAATTATTGTATAAAATAAAACCCAGTTTTGCATCAATCGGCGTCTATGAGCCTTTCCCGGGGACGCGTCTCTTTGATGTGGGTGTTGAGCATGGACTGGTTAACAGAGAAATGTCATATGAAGATTTCTTTACCCGCATACCAAGTGATTATTATCTAAAGGACGTAAATCGAAGGGTTGATACCATGGATTTCGGGGATTTTGTAACATTAGAAAATGAGGTTAAAGACGCCTTCCACAATTACAATAAGGGTGTAATGCGCATCTTCGAAAGGGCGAAGGCAAGGAGCAGCGTTTACCTGCACAATCCCAGAATCTTTTTTAGTGACATTGAAAAATTTTTAGGCTGGGTCTAGTTATGACAATAAAGATTTTTAATTATCCAATTTCAAAACGGCTTATACTGCTCATTTTTGGAGACCTGCTTATCGTAAATGGTTCCATCTTTCTATCGGCAATACTTCGTTTAGGAGTAAGCGCTGGGTGGGGCTATATACAAAGCAATCCCTGGTCATTTATACTAACAGGCTTGATTTACATTATGGTGTTCTTTTCCACCGAACTTTATGATATTCGAAAGGATTTTAAATCCATCGGGAATGTCATGGCTATTACGCTTGCCTCCACCAGCGCCTTTGTCATTACTACATTGTTGTTTTATATGAACTGGTCGCTGCGAATAGGACGTGGTGTATTCATTCTCAATGGGATACTCATTACCCTTTTTATCATCGGGTGGAGAATTTTATACAGTTATCTCCTGGAGCAGCCGATTTTTAAACGGAACGTCCTCATTGTTGGCGCCGGATGGGCAGGGAAAACCATTTTGCAGGAGATAAACAGGTTGCAAAAATCAGGATTGAGGACTGTAGGTTTTATTGATGACGACCCGCAAAAGAAAGGCAAACTCATTGATGGGGTTCCCGTATTGGGAGATCGATATACGATAGATAAGGTCATTCGTAAAAAGGGTGTTGACCTGATAGTTGCAGCTATTACGCATGAAAAACATGCCGATTTAATCAAGGCATTGATTAATTGCTCGTGGAAAGGCATAGATATTGTTGATATGCCTGCTATCTACGAACAATTAACGGGTAAAATACCATTTAAACATATTAATAATATGTGGATGCTCCACATTGCCATTGGCAAGCCCAAGCTCTATAGCAGGCTGATTAAGCCTATTTTAGAAGCAATTATCGCATCGATACTATTTATTTTGTTAATACCTGTTATGGTGGTTCTCGCAATAGTAATAAAATGCGATTCCAGGGGCAGGATTTTTTATACACAGGAACGTATTGGCAAGGATGGTAGAAAATTTACCATTATGAAATTCCGTACCATGGTGGAGAATGCGGAGTCGGTTACCGGCGCGGTTTATGCCGCAGATAACGATCCCAGGATTACGAAGATTGGGAGATTCCTGAGAAAGTGGAGATTGGATGAAATCCCGCAATTGGTAAATGTCATTAAGGGTGATATGGGTTTGATTGGGCCGCGTCCGGAACGGGAGGTTTTTATAAGGGAGTTTGAAGAAAAAATACCTTTTTATACCCAGAGGCTTTTGGTAAGACCGGGCTTAACCGGCTGGGCGCAGGTAAAGTTCCCGTATGCATCTTCAATAGAACAAACGGAAGAAAAATTACAATACGACCTTTATTATATCAAGAACATGTCGTTTATCCTGGATTTCGTGGTATTTTTAAAAACCATCAGAGTAGTGCTTTTTGGAAAGGGAAAATAACCACATGAAATTTACAAAGATGCACGGCATCGGGAATGACTATGTCTATATCAATTGTTTCGAAGAAGAAATGAAAGACCCGGTAAGGCTTGCCCCGATTATCAGCGACAGGCATTTTGGCGTGGGGTCTGACGGGCTTATTCTTATTTTGCCGTCGAAGGTAGCGGATTGCAGGATGCGTATCTTTAATGCAGACGGTAGCGAGGCGCAGATGTGCGGAAACGGTATCCGCTGCGTTGCAAAATACGTGTACGACCACAAAATCACCCAAAAGAATCCACTCACCGTAGAAACACTGGCAGGTGTAAAGACAATCCAGCTTTTTACAACGAATGGAAAAGTGTCCAGCGCAAGAGTAAACATGGGAAAGCCCAGACTCATGCGATCAGAAATTCCTATGCTCGGCAAAGAAACACAGGTAATTGATGAAATATTAACTATTAGCGTAACAGCGCACCCCCACATAAACCTCCCCCCTCCCCCTTTCTCCCCCTCAATGAGGGGGACAGGGGGAGGAATACAAGGGAACAATGAGTATTCCCCGCCCCTGGTGGGAGGGGTTCGGGGAGGGGGTGAGCTTTTACCTATTAGCAAAGGGGTTTCATTCTGGATTACCTGTGTCTCTATGGGAAATCCGCATTGCGTTATCTTTGTTGATAATTTTGACAAAATCGACCTGCCTCACTATGGCGCTGAAATTGAGCGTCACCGTTTGTTTCCGGAGAGGACAAACGTCCACTTTGTGAAAATACATGGCCCAAAAGAGGTTACCATGAAGACGTGGGAACGCGGTTCGGGAATAACTCTGGCATGCGGGACGGGCGCTTCTGCGGTATGCGTTGCAGGCGTCCTTAACAAAAAGACAGAACGTAAAATCCTTGCCCACCTGCCAGGAGGTGACTTGGAACTGGAATGGGCAGAAGACGGCAATGTTTACATGACCGGCCTCGCAACGGAGGTGTTTGCAGGGGAGTGGACATTATAAAGTAAATGCAAAAGTAAAAAAAGGTAAGAACATACCTATAGAGCTTGAATTTGCAATGAGTGAGGTGGAGTATGAGGCATTTGAACTGAAATAAAATATGTGTCTTGCGTGTAGCTATAAAAAAAATGCAAGAGATAGAAGAAATAAAACGCATCGAGGGAAAAGGTAGCAGATGACTCAAACAGAGTTGTATAAATTATTACTTGAGTTGTGCGCCCAACCACAGGAAGAACATTGGCTGGAGTTCAAGCTCAGCTATGTCCATCATGATGAAATCGGAGAATATATTTCTGCTCTGTCCAACGGGGCAACTATCAGCAACAAACCGTTTGGTTATCTGGTATGGGGCGTTGAAAATATAACACATGAAATAAAAGGCTCTTTGTTCAGTTTCAAAAATGCCAAAGAAGGTAACCAGGATTTGGAACTGTGGCTAAGGCAATTGCTTCGTCCGAAAATCAGTTTTGAGATATTTGAGTTCGACTATCAGGGTAAACATATTGTCCTGCTTCGTATTCCAGCGGCAATGGCAGAACCGACCCAATTTAAAAAAATACCCTATATTCGAATAAGTAGCCATAAAACGGACTTGCGAAATTACCCCGATTACATCCGCCAGATTTACAATACCTACACCGACTGGTCGGCGCAAGTTATTGAAGCAGCGGGTATTCAAGATCTGGACACTGATGCTATCAAGAAAGTCAGGGAAAAATATAAGCAAAAACATCAAAATGAATCCTTTATGCAAGATTTTGATTCATGGGAGGATGAAACCCTCCTCGATAAAGCTAAAGTTACTATCAATGGTAAAATAACGAATGCCGCCATTTTGCTTCTGGGCAAACCGGAGTCTGTACATTATATTTTGCCCGCAGTGGCTGAAATCACCTGGAAATTAGATACAGACCAAAAGGCATATGAGCATTTTTATCCACCCTTCTTACTCTCAACAACAAGGGTATTCCAGAAGATCAGAAACTACAGGTTTAAACTATTCCCTGATAACAAACTGTTTCCTATCGAAATTAATAAATATGAATCACGAGTAGTCTTGGAAGCACTGCACAACTGTATTGCCCATCAGGATTACCGTTTGAATTCAAGAATCATTGTAACCGAAAAGCAAGAAATGCTTGCTTTTGAAAATGCCGGCAATTTCTTTGAAGGCCAGCCCGAAGATTATTTTGAAGGGGAAAAAACTCCGCAACACTATAGGAACAAATGGTTGGTTCAGGCAATGGTTAGCCTGAATATGATTGATTCATTGGGGTATGGTATTTACATGATAAACACCGAACAACGTAAAAGATTCCTGCCTTTAACAGACTACATCTTAAATGACAAACAAAGAGTAGTTCTGCAAGTATACGGGAATGTAATTGATGAAAACTACTCTAAATTATTGATTGAAAGAGCAGATTTACCGTTAATGAAAGTAATCTTGTTAGATAAAGTGCAAAAGAAGCATCAACTCACAAATGATGCGATTTCTTTATTGCGCAGAGAAAGACTGATAGAAGGTAGAAAACCAAATATATTTGTATCTGCAAATTTAGCTAAATTAACAGGCAAACAAGTCCTGTATACAAAGCGAAAGCCATTTGAAAAACAAAAGCTTAAAGACTGGGTATTGAAATTTCTTGACGAACATTACCAGGCAAACCGCAAACAAATTGACGAATTACTGTGGAATTTATTACCGGAAGATTGGACAACGACAAGAAAGAAGAATAAAATCGCAAATTTGCTTTCTGAAATGAAAAGAGAAGGATTGATTTCAAATAAGGGCAAGGATAACCTCCCTTGTTGGGTCAGGAATGTCTAATAAATCTTTTAACTTGAATGAGATTATTAGACTTTTTATTAGACTTTTATTAGAGCAAAGAGAATAAACAACTATCAATCAATGAGTTGTGAGTAAGCATAATATTACTTACTTTCAGTACTTATTTAAAGAGGGAGAAAAATAGTTATGGCAACATCTACTATTGAAGAAGTTGAGGAAATTGTTGTAATAACAGTATATACTTATTTCTTTTAAAAATGATACTTGGCATGAGAAAAATACAAAATATAGATTTGAGATTAAGAACATATATAATCTGCGGCGTTTTTTTTATCGCAATGCTAGTCTCTGGTTGTGCGACCTATAAGACCCCGGTTTCGCAGAAACCGATCTGGGAAGATACCGCGGCTATTTTAAGGAATATACAGGGGAAGCCCCAAAACCTCTCGTTACAGCAAATACGTGACGCTATCATTTCCAACGGTTCCAGGCTTGCCACCTTTCGCGCAAACATAGCAATGACCCTTACTGCCCCAGACCTCAAAGGTCCCGTCCGCTGTACCGGATTGATACTATATCAAAACCCAAAGAGTTTACGGGCGATAGGCTCTAAACTTGCCACGACCGTATTTGATATATCTTCTGATGGGAATAAATTCCGGCTTTATGTACCGTTGGAAAACAAGGTTTACACGGGCGCTTGTAACACCTTTCACAGGATCGAGGCGCTTGGCATCAACATCTTTCCGGGAGATATGGCAAGCCTGTTCAATTACAAGGAAATTTTAGAAGGAGAAAAACCCACCTTGGAAACCTGGCCTGCCTATTGGCTGATTCATATGCTGGAAATGGATAAGGAGGATGTGAATCTAAAGGGAAATCTGTTGGTTGACCGGGTTAACGGTGAGGTATTTCGCTGCGAATTGTTTAATGCCGATGGTACTATACGGTTACAGGCCGTGTTTACCAATTATGCAACTTATAAGGAGTGCAGGATACCGCAAAGGATCGACGTTCGCTGGCCTGCATACGACACCACCTTTAGC
>Ga0209211_10005691_pt1 | contig 18460 bp, 17 predicted proteins | sample RifGroA2_FD_183992 | JGI IMG/M metagenome (GOLD analysis project Ga0209211, IMG submission 183992) | Groundwater microbial communities from Rifle, Colorado, USA - Groundwater A2 (SPAdes) (version 2) | ecosystem: Environmental > Aquatic > Deep subsurface > Groundwater | place: Rifle, Colorado... | reverse complement strand
AACGCGACGGAAGCATTAAAGTGCCGGAAGTACTTCAGGCACTAGTCGGGTTCGAAAAAATAATGTCAAAATAATCAAATAAATGATTGAATAAAAAAATAAATAAATTAATACATTTGGTTATTTAGACATTCATTTATTCATTTTATTATTTTCTTATTTAGACATTTACTCATGGAGTTGGCGTTGGACTGGCCAACGATGCCTGACTACAGTTAGCACTATTTTCCGTTCCGCGGACGAAATATTCCTTTCTTCCAAAATAACAGTTTTTTTCCACGATATTATCCGGCTTTTCATACCATTTATTACCGGTTCCATAGTTTTTCAATAGATAGCTCATTACCCGATTCCAAATTGGAGCCGCCCCGGTAATTCCCGAAGTCAAATATGGATTCATTGGTGAACTATCATTATTACCTACCCAAACGACCACCAAAAATTCCGGCGTATAACCGATTGTCCAGTTGTCTTTTTTATCATTAGTTGTTCCTGTCTTTACTGCCACTTTATAACCGGGAATTTCTAAGGCTGATTGACTTCCAAAAGCCGAGGTCCGGGCAAAATTATCAGAGAGAATATCATTGATGATAAAAGCAATGGCCGGATCTATTTCTTTTATTTTAAAAGGTGTCATCTCACGTAAAACATTACCATTACTGTCTTTTATTTTTTGAAAATAATTAATCGGTATTTTATACCCTAAATTGGCGAGGGCACCAAAAGCTTCCGCCATATCAACCATGGTTACTTCCCCACCGCCTAAAGTTAGAGATAGACCGTAGCGGGACTTATCAGTCCAAGTGCTGATACCCATTTTTGCGGCAAAATCGATAAAATTATTGACGCCAATATTATTTAAAGTCCTGACGGCCGGAATATTATAAGAATTTGCCAAAGCATAGCGCAAGGGCACCTTACCATGAAATTTATTATCATAGTTAACCGGCCGGTAAGACTCCGATCCGGCAATATTAAACACTACCGGCGAATCATCGAGGATTGAAGCAGCCGTGTAACCTTTTTGTAAAGCCAAAGAATACATAATCGGTTTAATCGAACTGCCTGGCTGACGTAAGGCAGTCGTCACATTAAAAGCTCCAGACGGTTGAGTAAAATAATCATATGAACCCACCATCGCCAATATCTCACCGGTTACCGGACGAGTGACTAATATCGCCCCATTGCTAACATTTAAATAACTGATTCTATCCAATTCTTCTTTAAGAATTTTTTCCGCCTCTACCTGAATATTATTATCTAAAGTAGTCGTTACTTTTAAACCGCCTTCTTCAACAGTTTTAATTCCGTAATAATCTTCCAATTGATTTTTAGTATAAAAAACAAAGTGCGGTGCTCTAATTGATGTCTTTGGGGGTAACACTTCTATCTTCAATTTTTGATATTTTATTTTTGATATTTCATCGATAAACCCCTGATTTTTCATCGCTGCCAATACCTCATTTCTTCTTTCTGTAGCTGCTTCCGGATTACTATAAGGCGAATAGACTGAAGGCGCTTGTGGTAATCCAGCTAAAAAAGCCGCTTCGTCAACTGTTAGCTGTTTAGCTTTCTTTCCAAAATAAGTTTTGGCCGCCTCTTCAATCCCGTAAGAAGAACCTCCATACGGAACTTGATTTAAATACATTTCAAGAATTTTATCCTTGCTATAAATTTTTTCTGTCCACAAAGCCAAAATCACTTCTTTAATTTTTCGTATTATCGTTCTTTCCGGAGAAAGTAATGCCGTCTTAACCAACTGTTGAGTAATCGTTGATCCCCCTTGCAGATTTTTGTTAATAATCATTTCTTTGGCGGCCCTGATAATTCCAGAAAAAAGAGCTACCCCTTGATGACGATAAAAATCTCTATCTTCAATAGCAATCGTCGCCTGGGCTACATAAGGAGGGAGTTCTTTTAAAGTCACCGGTGTTCTATTTTGTTCTCGATATATTTCATAAAGCAAAGTGTTGTTGCGATCATAGATATGGGTTGATAAGGGATAGTTGATTTTACCTATACTATAAGGAGATGGCAATTCTTTTATAAAAAAATACGATTGAAAAATAGAAACGATAATTAAGGTAATAAAACAGCCAAGTAAAAAATATTTAATTTTTTCTTCAGGTGCCTTTATTTTTGGTAGCTTAATCGGCTTTAACTTAATCTTAGTTATCAGGTGATAAACTTCTAGAAAAAATTTTCTTAGCAAATTACCAATAAATAATATCGAGGATAAAACTATTTTTTGGGCAATTTCACCAATAAAAATAAAGAAATTAACTAAGTGATATAGTTGCTTGAATATAAATTTCATGAGGCCAATTTTACCATATATTATAGGTTTATTCAATCATAAATGTTACCTATAATGATGTGAGTTTAGCTGTTACTACTAATCTTTTCCAGTAAGTACCCAGAGGCCAGCAAGTAATTAAAGTTAAATAAGAAGCGTCTTTTTTTTGCTCTAAAACCGAGATATCACTTGGCTTGACGATAAAACTGGTGGTTACTTCATATTGATATTCTAACTCTCCAATATTAACATAAATTTTATCTCCTTTTTCTAAAGAAGAGAGGTAGGTAAAAATCGTTTTATAGTCCTTAGGATTATATAACTGCGGTAAAGTCGAATGACCAAAAATCGCTACATTACCATACTCGCCAGGTAATGATTGAGGTAAATAATGAATCAAACTCTTCGACAGGTCTTCTCCTCCTACTACTACTTTAGCCTTTTTAATGTTCAATTTTGGAATTGAAAGATAATATTCTTTCACGGTTAGCTGAGATGACTGATTAAGTTGTGGCGCGGCTGGAAACCAAAGACTGGCTTTAGTATAGTCTCTTAGATTATTGGAAAAAATATTAAAGGCACCTAAAATAGAATTGGCTTCATTCAAAGCCGATGTTCCGTTTTGCCCCGATACCGGCGTGTTGATATTATTTTTTATAAATAACAGAGAATAGATTTCAGAAGATAGAATTGGGTAAAATGACCAAAATAAAAATAATGAACCGGCAATTAAAAATATATAAGAGAAAAAATTAATTGTTTTTTTTTTGGCTGTGTGATGTTTTTTTTTCAAGTAAACATGAATGGGCATACTTATAAACTAGAATTTTTCAAATTGATATTCTGCAGGAAAAAAGGCAGATAGTTCTTTAGCAACGGCAAAGGTTCTTTTATGACTAGATTATATCCTTCAATCTTATATTGATTTTTTAAGATCTCCTTTAATTTTGATTGATTTTTTCCAAGAACAGATTTTTTAATTTCCGTACTTGACACTTTTATAACTGCCTTAGCTTTAATTTTTGCGTCTATAATTAGCTGATTATTTTTCTTATCAATGTTGTTGATTGTATAAAAAATATTTTCCTTTTCCAACTGATACTCTTTTTTCACTTCCGGTTTAAGTAAAACTAAAGCCTTATCAATAAAACTATTTTTATCATATAAAAAATGAGTGGCCGCCACCGTCGCTTTCAGACTTAATTGATTACTTTCCTCCCCTAGTTCTTTAGAAAAATCCGTTTTGCTAAAATCAACTCTTGATAAAGATGAAGCGGCTATTTCACCTGATAAAACTTTTATCGAGGGAATTTCTTTTTTTGCTTTATTTAAAATTGTTTCTTTTAAATCCGTCTGGTCTTTTTTAGCTACCGTTTGAATTTGCCTTTTACTGCCGCCTGTTAGAGCGGTCTCATTTTTAGCCAATAAATTTTTTGATTTCCCTTCAATAGTAAATTTTGTGTTCGCGGTTAGATTATATTCTTCACCAATCGCCTCGGCCACCACTGATACTTTAGCTGTTGCCGGCTGAGAAGAAGAAGCGTCTCCAGTTGCAGAAGCAATTTTTACTTCGCTTTCTAAAACAAACTTTAGATTATTTGGTGAAATAATTAATGTCTTTTGGGCAAGAGTTTCGGCCGAGGATAGATTGCTGTTATAAATCGTCACCTGTCCGCGGGCTTTATCACCCACCTCTTGCTTGCCAGTTGTATTGATTGTTTCGGAAAAATCAGCTGAAGCGCTGGCCAACCGGTAGTCAATCTCTATCTTGGTGGTTTTTTCTAATTTTTGTGTCGGCAGATAAACGGTTAATTCGGCCCGATGAAAAAAATATTCATTGATAAAAAAACTGACAATAATTATTAAAACGCCAATAATTGGAAAGGTCTTTCCGGAAAAATTAATCGGATTTTTCTTTATTTGGAGAAAAGCTATTAATCTATCAAAGGCCCCCTTGAATTTATTTTCTTTTTTTTCTTCAACTATTGGTTTTTCTCCCACATCCTCGTTAAGAAAAAAGCCAAGAGTCTCTCTTTTTTCTCTTTCTTTATTATCTTCTTTCTTCACCTGAGTTTGATTCTTTATCTGTTCGCCGAAAATACCCATTAATCCATTAATTACTTCGTCTTCGGACAAGATATCCACCTTGGGAATTTGAACAAAAAAATCACTACTCCAACGATGACTTAATATTTTTGTGGCCGTGTCATCAAGATTACCGGAATCATATAAGATTATTCGTGCCGGTAAAATCGTTTTTTTCTTAATCTCTTCAAACCCTTCACTTAGATCGGCAATAATGTCATCGGTCCGACTCAAGATTTTTTTCGAATCAATCTTGCCACCTTTGTAAACAAATATTCCTAACTGAGTTTTGTCAATCTCTATTAAAATAGCCGTTAAAGAAATCTCTTCATTTTTTTCCAGGTAAAAACTAATCGCTTCAAAACATTCGACATAGCCCATTGCCTGCAGTTCCAAGGCTTTAACCAACTGTTTAATTTTTTGTAAATAGACAGGTTTAATATCGCCAATTTTTTCATCAATCAGATGCGAATAAACAAAAACAATTGTCTTTTTTATCTCAACCTCAAGATTTTTTTCTAATTTATAAAGAGCTTCATCAACATCGTCAGTCAGATTTTCCCAACTATTGGTGTAGGTAAACTTTTCTCGATCAACCAGTTCTAATCTGCCGCTTTCTTTTAAAAAAGTCATTAATACACCCTGATCTTCTTTTAAAAAGATTCCTAAATAAAATTCTTTTTGTTCTTTTTTTGAAAAAAAAGGTATTTTCATAAAATATTATATTTTTTAAAAACTTGATCAATTCCCTGTTTAGCTGTTCCTAAAGCTTCTTTGTATGAAACTCCTTGGATCGTACTATTAACGGCATTTTCCAAATATTTAATTATCTCATCATTCAAACCATTATCAAAGGTCCGAGAAACTAAAGGTTGAGATGTAAAATTATTAGCCTGTTTAATGATCGCGCCTAAATAAGGGTTTTGAGCTAGTATGGGTGCTAAATCAACTCTTGAGTAAGGTTCGCCAAAAGGTCTAAGTTTACTGGCAATTTCATAAAGTTTAGTCATATTTTCTTTTTCGGTCAAAAATCTCAAAAATTTCCAAGCCTCGAGTTGATTATTGCTAAATCTTGACACCCCTTCAACCCAGTATGAAGCAATTGATATCAAGGCTGTCCCGGGAACGACAGGTACTGGAACGACCTTCATATCAATGTCAGGATTAGCCGATTTGATTGATAAGATTACCCAAGAAGGAACAATGATCATGGCCACCTTTTCTTGAATAAAAGCGGTTGTAGAATTAACCATCTCTTCAGTCCAGTACCCTTGCGGTGGCTCGCTGAACTTTCTAAAGATTTCCAGAGCCCCGGCCGCCTCAGGCTCATCCAGCTTATTTAAAGATCCGCCGTTTTGCAGCAAAAGCAACCCAAAAATATCGGAAAAATGGTCAACATTGGAAGCGGTACCCAAGGCGATTCCTGAAGTGATTAACTGGCCCGATCGATCTTTAACCGTTAGCTTAGGTACTATTTCCGTAATATCATCCCAAGTTGAGGGAACCGTGGCAATACCGGCTTTCTTAAAAAGGCTTTGATTATAAACTAAAACTAATCCGTCAATCTCTAAAGGTAATCCATAATAATAATTACCCACCTTAAGGTCTTTTTTATGAATCGGATAAAAAGTCTTGTCAAATTCCTCGCTACTCATGACTGTTGGAGGAAGCGGCGCCACAATATCTTTTATTTCCGGCAACCAAGTGTTATGAAATCGGAAGATATCAGGTTTTTCAATTGCGGTTGTTCCGGCACCTTCGGTTCCCTGAGTTTTGCTCCGGCTGACCAATTTTTCCCGGTAGCTTTGCGGGTTCATTTTTTGATAGGTTATTTTTATATTTGGATTTTTTTGCTGATAAGCAGCTATTAGTGGCTCGATTACTTCTTTTTCTTCCCATAAACCCCAGTAAATCAGATTGACCGGTTTGTTGGCTGACTTACCGGAAAATATTGCCTTAAAAATAATCACCAAAATAATTAAAAAAACTATTCCGCCGGCCACTATCAACATATATTGATTTTTGTTTTCTTCATAAATTGGAGGCGGACCGTCGGCTGACGGCGGGACGGACCCGACTTCGGGGGTCGTTAAGTCCTGAGGTGCTTCTTCAACCACAGGTTGATTTTCTTGGGAAATTATTTTATCATCATCCATAATATTATGATATCAAATAAAAGGAATTTTGGCAGTCATTTCTTCTTAATTTTAATGGTCACTTTTAGTTTAATTGCTATTGGATTAACTGTCTTTATTTTTTCTATTAAAGAAAAAAAAATTGAAAATAAAATCTATCCTAATGTTTATATCGATGATCAATATTTCGGAAATAAAAGCAAAGAAGAAATAGTTAATTATTATCAAAAAAAATCAGCTGGCTTAAATAAAATTTCTTTTGCTGTTATTTTTAAACAAGAACCGATCGCCACTTTTTCCGCTCAAATTCTTGAGTTAAAATACGACGGTAAGACAGCGGCCGAGCGGGCTTTTCTTATTGGCCGTTCTAGTAATTTCCCTTCCCGGTATTATCAAAAAATAGTCAGTCTTTTTGCTTTGCAAAGATTCGATTTTAAAAGTCAGATTGAATACGACGATTACGATCTTAAAGATTTTTTAACCTTATCCGAAGAAAAATATAATTTGCCGGCGAAGAATGCTCTGTTTAAGTTTGAAAAAGGAAAGGTAGTTGATTTTAGAAAAGAAACCGATGGACTAAAGATTAGCTCCGATCAATTTTTAAAAGAATTTGATAAAACGGTTGAGAGTTTAAAATTAAATAACGCAAATCAAAAAGTCGTTTTAAATTCAGAAGTCATTAAACCGGAAATAAAGTTATCTGAAATCAATAATTATGGAATTGAAGAGTTTATTGCCGAAGGTAAATCTGATTTTACTCACTCGATTCCTCAAAGAGTTCATAATCTTACTCTAGCTGCCTCTAAATTTAACGGGGTTCTGATTCCTAAGGGAAAAGAGTTTTCTTTTAATGAAATTGTTGGCGATATTTCTTCGCTCACCGGATATCAACCGGCCTATATTATTAAAGATGGCAAAACTGTTTTGGGAGACGGTGGTGGTGTCTGTCAGGTATCAACAACTTTATTTAGAGCCGCTTTAAATGCCGGTTTACCGATTATTGAACGGACTGCCCATGCCTACCGGGTTAGCTACTATGAAAATGATTCTCAGCCGGGTTTTGATGCGACCGTCTATGCACCAACTGTTGATCTGAAAATAAAAAACGATACCCCTGGTTATATTTTGATTGAGACGGAAATTGATAAGGAAAAAAATCTGTTGTATTTTAGACTGTATGGAAAAAGGGACAGCCGTCAAGTTGAAATTTCCAAAGCGACCGTCTATGACGTGGTGCCGCCATTAGAATCAAAATATCAAGACGATCCAACTCTTAAAAAAGGCGTGACTAAACAGGTCGACTTTCCCGCTTGGGGAAGCAAAGCTTTTTTTACCTATAAAGTTTTTCAAGGAGAAAAGCTCGTGACTGACAATAAATTCTTTTCCAACTTTCGACCTTGGGCAGCCGTGTATTTGGTGGGAACCGCAGATTAAAATTTCTAATTTCTAATTACTCTAATTGACCTAAATAATATCCAATTTCCCAATAGGTTATTGGGGTTTGGTCATTTTTTAGAAATTAGATCAATTAGGTTAATTAGGTCAATTTTCATCTAAACCATCTCGCCCTCCCCAGTTTATAATGAAGGTCCTTATTGCGTCTTTCCCCGATTGTTTTGGCGGGAACACCACCGACGATGGCGTAGGGCGGCACGTCTTTAGTAACAACGGCTGCTGCTCCAATAACGGCCCCTTTGCCAATCATGACGCCAGGTAAAATAATTACTCTTGGCCCGATAAAAACATAGTCTTCAATTTTTACCGGAGAATTTTTGGCAATAAAATTTTCGTCATTGATATCATGCTGGCTGTTATAAATCATTACTTCAGTGGCGATGTCGACGTGATTACCAATCATCAATTTATCCCGGCCATCAAGAACAACACCTTCGCCAATAATTGAATCTTCACCAATGCTAATATTTCTTGGGTCATAAAATCTGGCCCCGGTATGAATGGTCGAGCCTTTGCCGATTTTTATTCCAGCTAATCTATAAAAAAATCTACGGCAACAATGCGAAGGGACTAAACCAACTAAATGAAGCAAAAATACTTCAAACTCCAAGAAGATATTTTTTATCCGGTTAATCACTTTTTCAAAAATCTTTTTAATCGTTAACGCCTTCCCCTGCTTGTCTTTTATAAACATGTTTAAATTATAGCAAAAGTTTTAAAAACCCGAAGTCAAATTTTGAAGATTACAGTTATGCGATGGCAATCATTTAATTAAATTTGTCCAGTTAAAATAGTCTCTATCATTTCGGTCAACCGATAGGCTCTAAATAAATGAAGAATTGGATCTTTCTCTATAAATTTTTGATGCTCGTCTTGTTTTTTTACATCAGATACTCTTATAACTTTTTTGTATTGTAATTTCCTTTCTCTCTCTAACAAATTTTTGGCTAAGCTTACTTCCGCCCAAAATAATGCTTCAAGTTGAATATGGGGAGGAATTGGTATTCTAAGTTCTTCAGCATAGTGGAATAAATTGGTTAAACCCCGGACATTCCCAGATTTTCCAAACCCTTCTATGGCTAGATTAACATATGATTGAACATCATTACCGTTTTTATCTATAACTTTTTTTAAATCTTTTAATGTATCATCCTGATGATTCCACTGACCATCGGTTTGATATTGTGATAACGTAATCTCAAAAGGGTTTTTTCTGATTCTGGTTCCAAAAAAGCGATCAACTTCTCCAATGTAAGGAAAAGTTCTGATTTTATCAATAATATACATGGGATTCCCCTGGTATAAACGATTCTTTTCTAGCTTTGGTGACTCATTAATTATCGAAGTAACCCAATCGTAAACATTTTTATGAATAGCAGGATTTCTTGTATCTATCGCTTCTTCAAAATGCCTAACAGCCTTTATTTGAGGATTCTCAACCATGCTCATAAGTGGCGTTATTATAATCTAAATAAAGAATAAGTTCAAGAATAGTAAAAATGCTGACCATCTATATATCACCTAAATCATATTGTCATGTTAGTCCACAAACACTATTTTTGGGATATAAACAACTGACAAATTGCTGAACATGTGATAAATGTTATTTGATGTCAAAGTTATCTTACAAAATATATTTTTATAAAACTTCTTCAGGAAAAGAAGTTATAACTAATTTTATCGATTCGTTTTCTAATAAGATAGTTCCTAAAATCAAATCTAATGTTCAGATCAGATTATTTTTTGCTTTTGTTTCCCATAATAGCTTCTTAATAATTCATGGATTTATCAAAAAAACCAACAAAACTCTCCTGAATGAAATTATTAATATAATGATTTTGTTATATTTATAAATATATACGTATGAGGAATGTCAATAATCTAACCAGTTGGAAAGAATCTCAAAAGCTCTCGATACTAAGCTATATATCTACTTTCAATCATAAAAAAGTCAGATTTTTAAGATTTTGATTCTAAGAATGGGAAAAGTTATTTTCTTATGGGGATAGTCTGTTATTACCTCTTAGTTCACCTTAAATAATTTATATTCTAAATCATCTGTTGCTGAACAAGAAGAAGTAGAAAGTTTTCCGGTATCACTGGTGGGGGTGTGACTTTTTAGAATTTCTATCTTTTGAAGCCCGCCAGGCTTTGTAATCTACTACAATATTTTTACCACACCTATTGCATTTTGCTACATTTGGAACATTAAAATAGCTTAATTCCATTACCTTCCCAAATAGTCCCAAACTTCCTTTTATACATTCATGTTGCTTTATCGGAACTTTTGTTCCTATCCTAGCTTCTAGGGGTGGTTGTGACAGTGTTTCTGGCATATAATCCACATTGTATAATTTTTTCTTCACGTTTACATGAATATAATCATGGCACTTAATATAAAGTTGGCTCGTCGGAAATAAATCTTGAAGGGGTCGAATAGCCTTGCTGGCCGAAGATGAATCTTTTTCTCGTGTTGGTGATGTAAAGTGTTTTTTTTGCCCGGGTGATGCCCACGTAAAAAAGCCGGCGTTCTTCTTCAAGTTGGAACTGATCATCAATTGACCTTGAATGCGGGAGCAACCCCTCTTCAACGCCAACGATGAAAACATGGTCAAATTCCAGCCCCTTAGCCTGGTGGAGAGTCATCAGAACCAACTGGCTGCCGCCTTTGGTCTTTTTTTCTTGCTCCGAATATTCGGACTCGACGAGGGCGACCTGTTCCAAAAAATCCATCAGTTTGGGAAAGCTTAGAGCCACCGATTTTAACTCCTTGATATTTTCCAGCCGGCCGAAATCTTCCTCGTCCTCAATATCATAAAGTTTCAGGTAGTCAACATTTTGAAAAAGCTTTTCAATAATTTCATCAGTGGAATAAGTTTCCAATCTGTCTTTAATTTCTTCATAAAGTTTTCTGAACTTTTCAAAGCGGTTCTTTCCTAATTTTTTAATCCTTTCCAGCGATACCGATTCATTGGGATTGATTAATAGTTTCAGATAGGCCAAAACATCCTTGATTTCGCGGCGTTCATAAAATCTCGTTCCCCCGATCAAAATATAGGGAATTCCGTAATGGAGAAAGACTTCTTCAAGAACTCTCGACTGGGCGTTGGTCCGGTAAAGGATGGCAAAGGTCGGCGGATCGGAAATACTGGCCCCGTTATTGAGACGGACGATTTCTTCGGCCGCGAAAGTAGCTTCGCCTTGTTCGTTGTCTGCCTGATAAAAGATTACTTCTTCGCCTTTTTTATTATCAGTGAATAAATGTAAAATCGGATGGGTCGAATTTTTTGAGATGACGTTGTAGGCAAAATCGAGAATATTCTGGGTTGATCGGTAGTTTTCCTCCAGATAAAAAGTTTTTGTGCCTTCAAAATCTTTTTCAAACTTTTCGAGATTGGTGATATCTGCTCCTCTCCATGAATAGATACTTTGGGAAAAATCGCCGACGACGGTAATGTTTTTTGATTTTTCGGCCAGTAATTTAGTTAACAGGTACTGGACATAGTTGGTATCTTGGAATTCATCAACAAGAAAATATTTATATTTGTTGTGGTAATAATCTAGGACGCCATCATCTTTTTGTAGCAGATAAACAGTTTTTATAAGCAGGTCATCAAAATCAACGCCCTTATTTTTTTCCAGTTTTTTCTGGTAATGAAAGTAAACATCAGCCACTATGGCCGCCTGATGAAATTTAAAATTTTCTAAAAAAATTTCTGGAGTGATCATCTGGTTTTTGGCTAAGGAAATGTAGTATAAAAAATAACCGGGAGTCTTCTTCTCCAGTTTTTTCTCCTGAATTATCTGTTTGATCAGTGATTTTTGATCATCGTCATCGTAGATGATAAAATTTTTATCAAGTAAGGCCGGCTCCCAAAAAACCCGCAGGACCCGAACGCAAAAAGAATGATATGTCCCTATATATCCCAATTTGACCATCCCCCCCAGATGCCGGTTGATTCTCTCCTTCATCTCAACGGCGGCTTTGTTGGTAAAAGTCATCATAACAATTGACCGCGGATTAATATTTTTTTCTTTAATCAGATAAATTACTTTGGCAACCAGCACCCGGGTCTTGCCCGATCCGGCACCAGCCAAAATCACGGCCGGACCGCTATAATTAATCACCGATTCTTTTTGTTTTGTATTTAAATGTCGAAGAATATCAACATCCATAAAGTATAATTATAGATTAAATTAACCTAATTAATTTAATTGATCTAATTTCTAAAAAATGATCAAACCTCAAAATAGCAAATTGGGGAATTGAACATTGGACATTATTTAGGTCAATTAGAATAATTAGAAATTAGAAATTTATTATAATGTCTCTCAAATCTAAATTAATTATCATTGCTTTTGTTGTTCTAACTTTTATAGTTATTCTTCTTCGTCCTTATTATCTCTTCGTCACCCAAACTCTCAAAGTCTCCCCTCTTAAAACTCTGTTTTCTCTCGACGGCCTCAAAACTTATAATAATCACGTTAATATTCTTTTTCTTGGCATTGCCGGAGCTGATCGTGACGGTCCGAATCTTTCCGATTCAATCGTCGTTGTCAGCTATAACCTAAAAACTAATCATCTAACGACTGTTTCTATTCCCCGCGATGTTTGGAGTGAGGCTTTGCGTGATAAAATTAACTCTGCCTATGCTTATGGTGAGGCCAAAAAAAAAGGGGTCGGTGGATTTATTTTAGCTAAAGCTGAAGTGGAAAACATTATTGGTCAACCGATTCATTATGCGGTCGCCATTGATTTTGACCAGTTTGAAGAATTAATTAACTTTCTTGATGGAGTCGATGTTAATGTAGAAAATTCATTTGTTGATAAAGAATTTCCTATTGTTGGAAAAGAAAATGATCTTTGTAATAACGATCCGGACTATAAATGCCGTTACGAAACAATCTCTTTTACCAAAGGTTTAATTCATATGGATGGGGAAATCGCTCTAAAATTCGTCCGTTCCCGTCATGCTTTAGGCTCGGAGGGAACTGATTTTGCTCGGGAAAAAAGACAACAAAAGATTATTGAAGCCATCAAAAATAAATTAATTGCTTTTGCCAAAAAACCTAACTTAAATAATTACCAAAAACTCTATGACCTTTTGGATAAATTAGTCAAAAGAGACATTAATAACCAACAGGTAGCCATTATTCTAAAAAATATTATTTTAAAGAGAAACCTTAAACAAGAAAAAATTATTTTTTCTGAAGACTTTTTTGTCAACCCGGAAATTAATCTAGAAAAATATGACGGAAAATGGGTTTTGATCCCAAAAAGTGATAACATTAAATTCGTCCAGGATTATATTAGTTGTCGATTAAGCGAAAAAACAAACTGCGATCAACTAAAACCAAAAAGAGAAAAAGATAGTTGAGATAGCCACTCCAATAATAAGAAGGCCTTTTCCAATACTGCCTGTTTCCGGAAGAGTCTGCGGTTTGCTGTTGCTAATCTCTTGAGTAGGCGAATCTTTTGTAGGGGTCAGGCATGCCTGACCCGTACATGTTGACGTTTTTGCTAAAATAATTTCAGTTGGCGAAGGTGACAAAGAAACGATTAGTGTTGGCGATGAAGAAACGGTTGGTGAAGGTAATAAGGAAACAGTCGGCGAAGGTGACAAAAGCACGGTTGGCCCAACGGTTGGTGCTTGCGTAGGGGTCAGGCATGCCTGACCCGTACATGTTGGCTTGAGAGTTGTTGTTGGTGAAACGATAATAGTGGGGCTGACTGACGCCTCATTGCGTACAGAACTATTTTGCTTTATTAAGATTAAAACAAAAATAACGACCATTATTGTCAACAAAGAAATAATCAAAAAAACTAATTTAGAATAATTAGCCTGTTTATTATCTTTTTTAATTAAAGAACCAGGTAAGCGAGTGTAGTTAACGGCTTCGTTTGATCTGACTTTATCTTTAAAATCCGGAATAGACGGAGCTTGTTCTTTAGTCTTTTCTTTTTTTAGAACATAGATCTGATAGCCAACCACTAAGGTCGTCACAAAAAAAGCCAATAAACTGACTTTGTTAATATAAGATAACAAACTAAATATATCCATAAAATCATTTTAACGAAAATTTGTTTCAGAAAGCAAGAAGAATTCCCCCGCCAATAATAATTAATGATAAACTGCTAAAAATTATTCCAAAAAAATTACTTCCACTGACAGGTGGAGTTGGAGTCGTTGTTGCAACTGACGAAGCAATCGGCGTTGGTGAACTATAGACAATATTTGTTGGGGCAATAGTAGCCGCACCGGACGCAGTGCCTAAAACCCTGCCCTCATTTCCCTGCTGAGCAATAATCGTAAATTTTCTTGTCAGCGTAACTTCTTTTCCCGTCTTATCTTTTGTTTTTATTGTAATCGTATGCGGCCCTAACTCTAAATTTTCCGGAAGAAGATAACTCCAATTACCATTGCTATCACTGGTCGTAACCGCCGAATAAGTTTTTTTAGAATTAATCAAAACCTCAATTTTAGTCAACGGTAAAGCGGTTCCTTTAATCAAAGGAATTTTTCCAGGAATTAACTTTCCTTCTTCTGGATATTTGATATCTATTTGATTATTGGTTGAAGTAGTTAAATCCGTTGAGGCTGATAAAACATTTTCTTCTTCAACAAAAGAAAAGTTTTTATCTTTTACAAAAACAGTTGTTTGCGGTAAAGGAGAAATTTTTGATTTAACTGTGGTGATAGTTGATATTTCACCTTCACTTGTCATAATCTCGATGATAATTTTGTCTTTGGGAGCGATGGTTAAAATGCTTTGACTATCTTTGCTATATATCTGACTTAAAGGAATAAGCCAGCTACCATCACCCTCTGATTTTATTTGGGTTAAAAGCGGATAACCACCTGTAACATTCAGAAGAATATAAGAATCAATTAATGGATCAACAGAATTAGACTGCAATACTTTACCAAAAGCCGGGTTAATATTCTGTAAACTATTGAGGTTGCTTTGAGGAGTGATGAAACTAAAAGAATTACCATTCGGTTGAACAATAATTTGATTATTGTCACTGACCATCTTAAAAAAATATTTTTTGCCAGGCGTCAATTCTTTTAATGTTGCCAAATGTATTTTATATTTACCCTTTTTTTGACCGATATTATTAAGGTCTTTTTCATCCAAGACGATTTTGTTCTCATTTCCTTTTTTCTCTCCATAGGCAACCCAACCGGACTCTGCTTTGTCTGTCTGCCAAAAAATACTGGCCTGCCTTGGTGATAAGTTAACTATTTCAACTCTTTTGGCTACTTTTAGCGACGCTTTAGAAGAACCAGCTAACCCTAAAAAAAATCTTGAAAAAACAACTGTAATAAAAATTACCAATAAAAAACCAATTACTGTTGGTAGTTTTATTTTTTCTTTCAAATAAAGTTCGGAATATATCATAATTACTCTGTCCTATTTTTTAGTGTTTCCAAAATATCTTTGTTAATTTTATACTGATATACTTGAGGTAAACTAATTTTTAATTTTATTTTATCTTCGGTTGATGCCTGATAAATATCGGCGATCAACCAGGCGACTACTGTCAAGAAAACTCCGATTGACAATAATAATATTTCTTTTTTATTCATAAATAAAATCCGTCAATTGTTAAAATCACTTTAAGATCACTGGAACTAGTTGACTCCTTGTCACGACTAATAATTACATTGTCAATAATTTTTAAACGGCGTTGAGAAAAAAGATCAGTCATAAACTGTTTTAAGTTGTCAAAACTAACACCGACTTCCATTATTAGCTTAACATCCTGTAATTCTTGATTAGTCGAAGAGAGATTGATGTCAACAATACTGGCTTTATTGATAGTCAACGAATTTTTATCAGCTGTTTTTTTAATATCTTCAATAATTTTGTTTACCTCCGGATATTCTGAAATTGATTGACTAAGTAAAGGTAGATTATCTCTATTCTCTTCCATCTGTGTTTGGATTGAAGTAATGCTATTAATTTTTTCTTCATAAATTCTATCAACTTTTTTTAAATCTGATTCTTCTTTTTTTAAAGAAAAAGCCGTTGTTAATGAAGGCTTAATTGCAAAAATAATAAATACGGAAAAAATAAGAAGAAAAAAAATTATAAAAATATAATCACCGGTCTTTTTTACAAAAATCGATTTTGATATATTGCTTAAGTTCATGATTTTTTAGGTATTGGTAAACTTATCTAAAAGTAAAATAAAATTGTAACCGGCCTCTGTCTTTTTTATATTCTGCAACGTCACTCCTTTAAATTTTTTATCTTTTTTTAAAAAAAGATAAAAAGCTTGAAGATGCTTTGGATCGCTGGCATCACCGGTAACTTTTATTGATTCGTTTTTTACCTCCATATTCGTTAAAGTGATCGTCTCCGGAAAAGAAGAAATAAAATATTCAAACATCGTATTAAAGTTTTTTTGCTTAACAATAGTTTTTTCAATGATTACTGTTTTTTTATCAATCTTGGCAGCCTCGTTAAGAAGAGGAAGAACTATCTGGACGATTTCTTTTTTTTGACCCACTCCTTCTTTAAGATCAATGATGCTTTGATCAATCTGAAATCGATAAAAAAATACTCCAATAACCACCAATTGAGTTATAACAATAATATAACGTAAATAATTCAGACCAAAAAAAGTTAACTTATCTAATAAAGAAGTTTCTTTTTTTTCCAACAAATTTATTTTGTATTTCATTTCTTTTTTGAAATTTTTTTGCTGACTCGTGATTTTAATCTTATGGCTTTGTTTTTATGAATTACGTGGTGTTTAACTGCTTTATCGATTTGAGAGTAAAATAAGCTAATTAATTTTTTTACGTCGCCTCCACCTTTTTTAATCTTTTTTAGAGTTGCCTGATAAGCTTTAATATAGAGACTGTTTACTTTGGTTCTTTTTTTGTCTTTTCTGACTTTTTTTACAGCTGATTTAATTATTGGCATGAATTAGAAACACCCCTCTCTTTGTTTAGAAATTAGTAATTAGAAATTATTTGGAATTTTTCAAATTTCGTATTCTTTCGTAAAATATCTATCTCCATTATCTCCTTTGAAAACAAGTTCTACTTTTATTTTATCCTTAATGTTATGATAAACACAAGTTCCTGATGAACAAGTCCCTAAAGTAATTTTTTTCTCAAAATCATTTCCTATTATTTCCGCCGTACTGTTAACACCTTGCAATCCACCTTCTATAGTTTCATAAGACAATATATATTCCAAACTGTTAGTGTTTTTTGGCATATTCTTTATTGAAAGCATTACTTCTTTTTTTCCCGCCAGTGGAGTGAGACTAATCTTAACTGAACCGTCAATCGTTGGAATAACCGCATCAGTTGGAACTACTTGTTCATTTTTGTTATTAACGGTTGCTTTTCTGCCTATTAATAACCAATAACCGGAAAAAATAAATAACACCAAAAAAAACCCACCAAGAATCATCATTGTCTTATGATTGAGCTTCATATATTAATTTAATTTCTAATTTTTAATTATTCTAATTGACCTAAACAATATCCAATCTCCCAATTGGTCATTGAGTCTTGGTTATTTTTTAGAAATTAGATCAATTAGATTAATTAAGTCAATTTAACTTTTAAATATTCTTTTAATTTACTAATATTAATCCTCTCTTGCTTCATCGAATCTCTATCTCTCACTGTTACTGTTTCATCTTCTATCGTCTGATAATCTATTGTAACACAAAATGGTGTACCGATTTCGTCCTGGCGTCGGTACATCTGACCAATATTTCCTGAATCGTCAAATTCACATATGTAAGTCTTCTTTAGATCACTGAAAAGCTCTAAGGCCTTTATTTTTAACTTATCATCCTTCTGTAAAGGAAATATAGCTATTTTAACTGGAGATAAACTCGGTTTTAATTTCAAAACCGTTCTTTTTTTGCCGTTCACCTCTTCCTCATGATAGGCATTAATAAGGATCGTAATTAATAGTCGAGACAGACCAAAAGTTGGCTCTACCACATGGGGAATAAATTTTTCATTGGTTTTGGAATCACGATAGTTTAAATCTACTCCGGAATTTTTCATATGATTTTTCAAATCAAAGTCGGTTCGGTAAGCCAATCCCCACATTTCTTTCCAACCAAAAGGAAACTGATATTCAATATCGATGGTTTTTTTGGAATAATGCGACCGTTCAAAATCTTCGTGTTCCCGAAAGCGGATCTTTTCTTTTAATAAACCCAGTTCCAACGCCCAGTTCCACATTTCTTTTTTCCAAGTTTCAAAAGTTTTTTCCCAATCCCCTGGCTTGATAAAATATTCAAGCTCCATCAAATCAAACTGAAGAGTCCGGAAAACTCCCTGACCTAAAGTGATTTCGTTTCTAAAACAGATTCCCTGGGAAGCAATTCCAAAAGGCAGTTTTACCCTCATTGTATCTATTACATTTTTAAAGCTCATAAAAATTCCTTGGGCTAACTCACCGCGCAAATAAGCTTTGGATTTGCTATCTTCGACCATACCGATCT
>Ga0209211_10005690_pt1 | contig 18461 bp, 14 predicted proteins | sample RifGroA2_FD_183992 | JGI IMG/M metagenome (GOLD analysis project Ga0209211, IMG submission 183992) | Groundwater microbial communities from Rifle, Colorado, USA - Groundwater A2 (SPAdes) (version 2) | ecosystem: Environmental > Aquatic > Deep subsurface > Groundwater | place: Rifle, Colorado... | reverse complement strand
TAGCTAAAGATCAGGAAATAATTGTTGAAAAACTTGACGGTGATAAAGATAAACAAATTGAGTTGGAAATGTTGGCTTTAATGGATACTGAAAATGAAAAAATTGACCTTGGCAAACCGGCATTAAGCCGTCGTTAAAAATAACTTGTAACGATTGTTATCCCGCGTACGGCATAAGCAGCCGTAACGAAATGGTCAAGACGGTACAGGTGTTTTTTTAACGGCTCCTAAACTTTCAGGGCTACACCCCGTTGTGCGCGGGGCCCAAATGGGTGCAGCCGAAATAACGTTGTTAGCGACAGGAAAAAACCAAAAGTACAAATAGCTCTTTACGTATAAATACGGTGGGTTAAAAGCCTTCACCTGCGTACTATTCATGCTGAACTGAACAATCTAAACGAAGTTTGCCGGAATATCCAGTTTTTTCACCCAGAGGGTATAAGTTTCGTTTGAGCAGACAAGCTGCTCAACTCAGCTTTATTTTGCCGGCTGGTTTTGCGTGGTTTTCATGACCAGTTCCTGGGATTTGAGCAAAACCTTGGTGTCGGGGGGAACAGACTGGGTCAACCAAGTATTGCCGCCGATGACCGATCTGGCGCCGATGATGGTGTCGCCGCCCAGGATGGTGCTGCCGGCATAGACCGTGACATCGTCTTCGATGGTGGGATGGCGTTTGCTCTGCCGGTCAAGGGCGCCGGAGTCGTCCCGTTTGAAAGACAAGGCGCCCAGGGTCACGCCTTGATAGAGTTTAACCCGCTGGCCGATGACGCTGGTTTGTCCTATGACCACGCCGGTGCCGTGGTCGATGAAAAATGAGGCGCCGATGGCGGCGCCTGGATGGATGTCGATGCCGGTAATGCCGTGGGCATACTCACTCATGATGCGCGGCAGGATGGGAACTCCCAGGGCATACAGTTCGTGGGCCACCCTGTAGACCATGATGGCGTGAATGCCGGGATAGCTGAAGATGATTTCGTCAAAACTGCCAGCGGCAGGGTCGCCTTCGTAGGCCGCCCGCACATCCGTGGCCAGAATCTCCCGCAGAGTGGACAACGTGGTGATGAAGTTGAAGGCGTTTTCCTTGCCCGTATCTTCGCAGTACTGGCAGCTTTTGCCATGGCGGAGGCACTCGTGCCGGATGGCGTTGGTGATTTCCCTGGTCAGTTTTTCATAGAGACCTGAGATTTCCAGGCCCAACTGGTATTTGAGGCTGATCCGGTCAATGCCCTGGTTGCGGAAATAACCGGGGAAGAGTATGTCGCGGCAGGATTCCAGGATGTCTTTGACATGCTGGCGGCTTGGCAAGGGATTGGCTTCGATGTGTTCAAAGCAAGTGTTGTTGTAGCAGGTATCCACCACTTGATCAACCAGCTGCGGAAGCCGACTCCGGAAGTCGGAGGTGAGCGTATGTTCCTTGGGGCAGGCGTCATTTTGGGCGAGGGGAATTTTGGGTGTCTGGCTCACGGTTTGTCCTCTGATTTTTGCGTAAAAACAGGAAAAGAAGCAAACAACGGCATATGGTCTGAGATAGTAACAACGATTTGTTGTTCTCTCAAGAAATCCCTGAAACTATTTGGTATTTTTTAGGGGAGACGGGGGATGTTCTGGCAACAGGCCCATGGTCTGGAACCCCAAAGAGGAGCGGGCTGGTTGTCAGGGCGTATTTTTAGTAATGTTCACGCTTGCCACAAACACCGGGATTGCGGCGATAAGCAGGGCGGCCATGATCAAAAACGCCGGCAGATAATCGAGTCGTGCGATCAGGAAACCGGCAAGAATGGGTCCGGCAGCGTGGCCGATATCGAAGATCGTGCCGAAGGTGCCCATGGCCGCGCCAAAGTGCTTTTCCTTGCAGATATCGACAATCAGCGCTGCGGACGAGGAGGTCACCAGGGCCTCGCCAAGTCCGAAGATCAGAGCGGCCAGGCCGAGGAAATAAAAATTCGTCAGAAGAGGGATGGTCCCAAAGGAGAGGGCACACAGGAACAGGCCGACTGTGATCAGTGGCTTTCTGCCATATTTGTCCGAGGTTCTGCCCATGATTGGTTTTGAGATAATCGTGGCGACCACCTGTATTCCCCAGAGAAGGCCGGCTTGAAAGGCATCCAGGCCGGCCACGGTCACCGCATAGATGGGCAGGAATGCCTCCAGCGCGCCGACGGTCATATTCTGCAACCCTTCCATGTTCGAGGTGATGATGACCCGACGGTCGCTGGCAACCTCTTTGATCCCGGAGGCAAAACGGGTGTACGCCTCTTTCAGGCTCTGGTGCTTTTCTGCTTTTCGATCATCTTTCAGCACGCCCAGGGCCAGGACCAGGGCCATGACCCCGGCGAAGCCGCTGGCCAGATAGGCGATCTGGAAATCATTCATCGCCGGCCCGGTGGTGCCTGGGGAGGTGCTCAGGATAAAACCGCCCAACGGGGCGCCGAGGAGGTTGCCGATGATCGTGACCGAGGAGAACCAGGAAAGCAGCTCGCCCTTACGCTCCCCGGCCACATCGGCGACCACGGCCATGGATACCGGGCCGTAAATGGCGGTGGCCAGACCATGGATGAAACGAACCACGATCAGAGCCTGGTAGTTGTCGATGAGCAGATAGGCAAAGGGCAGAACCGCGAAGACGACCAGCCCGATCAGCATGGTCCTTTTTCGGCCGATCACGTCGGAGAGCGCCCCGGAGGGCAGTTTGAAAAATATCCCGGTTACGGTGGAAATCCCTACGGCAAAGCCGATCGCCTCTGGACCGGCCCCGAGATAGAGGGCGAACAATGGCAGAACCGGGCTTCTGGCCAGGGCATAGGAAAGCCTGGCAAAAAAGCCCACGGTGCAGAGCGCGGTAAACGGCGAGAAAAATCTCATCTTTCTCTCACGCCTTGGCCGGGGCCTTCCTGTCGAAGTAAATACTTTTTCCGGTAACACTCACCGGGATGCCCATGACCACCTCGCCCTTGCTGAGGCCAACGGCCCGCGCCGCAGCGCCGACCCGCTGCTGCACCCGACAGTCCACGTTGAGTAGGCTGGCGGTTTTTGCCGCCGATGAGAGGGCTACGCCAATGTCCATCATCCGCATGACGCAGTGGGGGCCGGTATATCCCATTTCCTTGTCGGTGAGTTTCCTGTTTTGGGCAAATTCCGCGCAGGTGGGATAACCGCAGGCCCCGCAATCATAACCGGCGGTCACCGGCTTGCTCAGACCGACGAGCAGCAGGGCTTGCGAGTTTTCGATGTTGGCCGCATCCCTGAGCCAGAAGGGTTCGTTTGTGCTTCTGGGCGCGTATTCTTCCATGGCCTCGGCGATTTTCTGCAACTCATCGGCCTGCGTGATCACGACGATTTCAAGAAAATCCTTGCCTCCCGCCTTGGGGGCGGTTCGTGCCGATACCGCCATGAGTTGTGCCGCCATTTCGATAGCTTCCTTCATGGGACGTCTCCTTGTGGCTATTCCTTTTTGTCGCCGTCAATGGGGCATTCCTCGTTCTGCTCATGGAAGGCGGTGCAGGCAAAGGCATCCTCAACCGAGTCCAGCATGGATTCTTTCCCGGTTGGCGGAGAATCATTGACAACCGCGCTTTTATTCTTTTCCGCGCCGAGCGGGCAGGGCACGCCTTCTTCCGCAAAAGCGGAGCAGGCCAGGGTGGCTTCGATCTCTTCCGATGTGGTGCGTTTCTTGTCTGTCATGGCTTTCCTCCTGGTGCATGTTTTCTGTCCGCTTGAGCGTGTACCGGCAGCTTCAGGCCGGGGTGCTTCTCCGTGCTCGGTCCAGTCTTTGAGGCCGCCCCGCAAGTCCATGCTATGCTCCTTGCGCGTATGGTCTTGTTCTCTTTAGATCATAATATAGCAAGTGTTGTTTTGTGCCAAGCGCGGCAGTGCTTTTTCCGGAAAAGGGCGTAGGCAGCCTGGCGCAGTGAATGGTGGCGAGAAAGGCCGGGCATCGGCTATACTGCGCCATGATTCAAGCAATATCGCAACAAACATCCATGCCGGACGCTTCCGGCAATCAGACAGTCGTTTCCGTTACCGGTCTTACCAAGCGATTCGGCGAGCGGCTCGTGGTGGACAACATCTCTTTTGATATCCAGCGAGGACAGTGCGTTGGCTTTCTTGGCCCCAACGGGGCGGGGAAAACCACCTGTATCAATATGCTCCTCGGTCTGGTGGAAAAAAGCGCGGGGGAGATCCGGATTTTTGATCTGGAGGTACCGCGTTTTCACCGGGAGATCAAAGCCCGCATCGGGGTGGTGCCCCAGGCGGACAGCCTTGACCCGGATCTGAGTGTGGAGGAGAACCTGCGCACCTATGCCGGGTATTTCCGGATGCCGCGCCGTCTTGCCCGGGCGCGGGTTGAAGAGCTTCTGCATTTTTTTGCCCTGCATAATCGGCGCGACGAGATCATCGAGCATCTGTCCGGGGGCCAGCGGCGGCGGCTGCTCTTGGCGCGCGCCTTGCTTAACGAGCCGGAGCTGCTGATTTTGGACGAACCCACCATCGGTCTTGACCCCCAAGCCCGACATCTGATCTGGGAACGTCTCGCAATCCTCCAGGCGCAAGGGACCACCATGCTCCTGACCAGCCATTACCTTGATGAGGTTTCCCGCCTGAGTCAGCGGGTATTGATTCTTGACCATGGTCATGTCGTGGTTCAGGGCGAACCGCGGCAGCTCATTACCGATCTGGTCGGGGTGGAAGTTTTCGAGGTGGACGGAACAACCGCAGAGCTTGACGCGCTGGAGGCATCGTTCAAGAAGTGCAATGCCAGGTTGGAGAGGGTGGGAGACAAGTTGTATGTCTATGCCAGGGAAGACTGTACCCGCCTGGCAAAGGTGATGGGGGAAGCGGACAACTGGGTTCGGCGTCCGGCCAACCTGGAGGATCTTTTTATTCAACTCACCGGCAGGTCGTTGAGGGAGGCATGAACGGATTTTCTTTCTGGACAATCTGGCTGCGTAACGGGCGAGTCTGGAAAAAGCATATCCTCGCTACCCTGATCGGTAATCTGGGCCAGCCCCTGCTCTTTCTTGCGGCCATGGGCTATGGGCTTGGCCGGGACATGGCGGCGGTGGAGGGCCTGACCTATCTGCAGTTCATCGCTCCGGGTCTGGTTGCCTCGGCGGTGATGTACAGCGCGGCGCTGGAAACAACCTACGGCTCCTATACCCGGCTCACCGTGCAGAAAACCTATGAGGCCATCCTGATGACTCCACTCGGCGTTGTTGATCTGGTAATGGGGGAGATTGTCTGGGGGGCGAGCAAAGGGGTGCTGGCCGGCTTCATCATGCTGCTGACGCTGCCTCTTTTCGGGGTGGTTCCCTCCCCCTGGGTCATCGCCCTGCTGCCGGTGCTGTTTATCTCCGGCATGTTCTTTGCCGCTTTTGGCCTGATCATGACGGCGCTGGCGAAAAATTATGATTTTTTCAACTACTTTACCTCGCTGGTCATTACCCCGCTTTTCCTCTTCTCCGGGATATTCTTTCCGGTTGAGACCATGGCGGCCCCGGTCCGGGGGGTTCTGGAAATGCTGCCCCTGACCCCCATCGTCAGCCTGGCCCGGATCCTCTGTTATGGGCGGTTCGGCGAGCCGGTTCTGCTGAAGATCCTCGGTTCTCTCCTGATTACCAGCGGCGCGGTATGGCTTGCTTGGTATCTTCTCAGGCGGCGCTTGATTCAATAACCAGCCAGGTTTTGTCAGCAAGCCTCATCAGGCAGATGTTGCTCGATAAAACAGCGAATCTTCCGGGGAGTAAGGATGAGTCCGGTGAGGATCTCGTTGCCGACCCTGATGGCGGGCACGGTCTTTATCCCTGCCTGGCGGAATCGCGTCAGGTTGGTGGCAACCTCAACGGTTTCGAGTTCCAGGTGAGGGGAATCGGCAACGATCTTTTTCAGGATGCGGCTTACGAAAAGGCAACGCGGACAGAGGATGGTGCGGAAGAGTTCTATTTTCATGGCGTTCGCTAAGCTCCCCGGAGTTATCCCTCAATCATGGTTTTGATATAGCTCTGTTCCTTCTGGGCCGGAATGAAAATCTCCAGGTTGTTGTTCCAGCGGCTCACATAATGTTGGGTGAGCAGGGTGCGGATTGCATTCTTGAGCTGGATTGCCGTGGTGTATTCCTGAATGAAGTACTCGCCATAGCTGTTTTCCGTCACCATGGTCGATTTGAGGGTTTTTGCTCCTTTCACCGGTTCTTTTTCGAAATTGACAATTGCCAGCGCCCGCAGCACGGTTTCCCTTTTGAGCAGATTTTTCGGTGAAATGCGGGAAAAATGGATGATGGGAAAGGTTTTTATCAGAATTTCGGTGAGTTTTTGGATATCCACCAGGTCGATGGGCAGGAAATTTTTTGTCAGATGGAGCTGGGTTTGGGCGGCAAGGATGCCATTTACCAAGAGCCAGACAACAAGCCGAATCAGGCTGTCTTCCCGTTTGATTACCGAATCCACATTGCTTTTCACCGTTTCGTGGTCATGCTGGCCCTGAAAGGCATAGTAGTGAAAGACGCCTTGATGCTTGGTAATATGGATGGTGAGATGTTCCTGCGCCATCAGGTCGCGGGAAACACTGCGGATATACTCGATCTTGTGTTCCTTCTGTTCATAGAAGGTGAACAGCTTGCGGCCTAAAATGGAGATGTCCCGTTCGGTAATGGTCAGGCCAGTGTTCTTGTCAAAGCTTTTGAATATTATCCGCAGGCGTTTGTAGGTTTCGGTGAGATAATCGTGCACCCTGGCGCCGAAGGTAATGAGGTCCTTGTACTTCCATTCGTGGAAATGCAGGATCTGGCTGAAATTTTCAGGGAGAAGATGCCAGGTATGCATCATTTTCATGGTTGCTTTCAGATGACCGGCCTGACCTGTTTTGGTGTTTTTTTGTGATTCTACCCCCTCAAGAGTCTTGAGAAAGAGGCATTCCCTGATCAGGGGAGCCCATTTTTGTTCGGTTTTATCCTGCGTGTAAAAGGCGATGATATCACGAGCCAGCAGGATGTATGGGTCAATCTCGGCCAGAGTCAAGGCTCCCTGTTCCGCTGCGGCAAGTTTTTCGGGATAGGTCACCAGACATTTTATGGTGTTTGAGAACAGTGGGAGGGTGGTTGCCTCCCCGCGCAGAAGGAGTTCGAGATAGGCAAATTTGATCACCGACTTGAACGGGCTGTCCAGGGCCTTATTCATTTGCCATAGGCAGGCCCCGAAAATCTCCGCTTTGGGAATGCCGGAGAGGTAGCCCAGGTCAACAAAGTCATCGAGGCGGAACTTGTTGTGCGAAACAAGGTTATGAACAAAAGTTCGGTATTCGTCTTCGGTCAGTCCGGGGGGGATAAACCACCAGAGGAGAATCTTGCCGGCCAGCAGAATATGGGTACGGAAAAGCTCATCCTTTAGCAGGAGTTTGATGGCGGAGCCTGCCGACTCCTCGTCTGTTTCTGCTTCGAAGTTGTTTTCCCTGGTCTGCTCAGTGTCCATCAGGAAGAAGTGGACCTCAGAGCCCCGTTTCAGCGCCCATTCCTCTATGCCCCTGCATTTTTCCTCTAGAAGCTGCAACCTTTTTCCGCCGAGCTCTTCCTTGCGGATGCTTACCCAGTAATCGCAGTCGGAAATAGCCGATTGAGCGATGGTGCCAATACTGCCGATGGTTTTCAGGGAGTGGATGCAGGGTTTTCCGGTAAATGGGGAAGGCCGGTCGGTCCGCATTGCTGTCGAGTTGGGGAAATAGCGAAGAAAGAGTTCGTTGGAAAATTCTTTTCTCGGGTTGAAGAGGTGGATTCCATGCGGACAGTCTGCAGCATCAACAAAGCCGGGAAGGTCCGGGTAATTGCAGTGGAGCAGATAAGGGATAACCTTGAGCAGGAGGTTCCCCTTGTTTGTGTTGAAAAGCATCGCCTTGGCTTTCCGTTCCTCATTATATTCGAGGTAACGTATCAGCTTTTGTTGAAAGGAGCTTGCGGCTGGTTCCGGTTTGCTATCCATGGGGGACGGTTGTTTCCTGTCAAGGTGCCTGGAGGATGGCTTCATGCAGACGAACCGCCTGCATGGTTTTTTCTACGTCATGGACCCGGATGATATCCGCTCCTTGCGTAGCGCAATAGGATGAAAGCAAGGCTGTTGCCAGCTCACGGTTCTGGGTTTCGAGGGAAAGGACCGTGCCGATGAAACCCTTGCGGGAATGCCCGACAAGCAGAGGGCAGCCCAGATTTTTGAACATATGCAGATTTTTAAGTATTGTCAGGTTATGCGCTACAGTTTTGCCGAATCCGAGGCCGGGGTCAATAATAATTCGTTCCCTGGCAAGGCCATGTCCTGTTGCCCAGGATATCCGTTCAGTCAGAAAACTCATGATTTCCTGAATAACATCATCGTACAGCGGGTTATCCTGCATATCCTTGGGAGTTTTGCGCATATGCATGAGAATCACCGGCGCCTCATGGGTGACGGCGATTCTGATCATCGCGGGATCGAAGCGCAAGGCGCTTACATCGTTGATGATATCCGCCCCTGCCTTTAATGCCTGGCGCGCCACTTCTGCCTTGGTCGTGTCAATGGAAACAGGGATGCTGCCATGCAGTTCGCGAATACAGGCAATGGCGGGAATAACCCGGCGCAGTTCCTCTTTTTCCGAGACCGGTTCGGCATATGGCCTGGTTGATTCGCCCCCCACATCAATGAGATCAGCTCCACTGGCCAGCATGGCCTTTACTTGCGCGGAGATGGCTTCACCCTGCGTAAAGCGACCGCCATCGGAAAAAGAGTCCGTGGTAACATTAAGAATGCCCATTACCAACGGACGGGAGCCAAAGGCTATGGTTTTATTTTTGCTTGTGATCTGCAAGAGGCGGCCTGAAAATGCGTGAGTCCTTTAAGCGGGTGGGCCGCTAAAGGACTCGGTTTGTTGGCAAGCAAAAGTGTGGACGGCGGTTGTCCGTTAAAGTCGTTGTGGCAAATAATTTTGTCGTCTGAATTGCTGGAACTGCAACAGTATTTGCGGCTTCAAGAGCCGTAAAGCAACAAAAAAATTTACAGGTTATTTCGCAATGGCTCTTAAATCTCCGGCTGAGATAACATTTTGTCGTCATGCGCCATGATCGCCTTGATATCCTCAAGACCGAGGGTTTCCCTTTCCAGAAGAGCCTGGGCAATGGACCGCAAAACCGCAATATTTTCTGAAAGCAACTGGTGGACATTTTCGTTGGCTTTCAGGACAATGCGTTTTACCTCATCGTCAATCCGAATGGCGGTTGATTCGCTGTAGTCACGGTGCTGGGCGATTTCCCGCCCCAGGAAGATCTGTTCTTCCTTCTTGCCGTAAGACAGGGGACCCATCTCCTCGCTCATACCCCATTCGCAGACCATTTTCCGTGCCAGTTGGGTGCAGCGTTCGATATCATTGCCGCTGCCGGTGGTGATTTCGCCAAAGATCAGCTCTTCCGCCACCCTGCCGCTGAGCAGGATACAAAGATTGTGCTGGAGGAAGGATCTGGCGTAGGTGTGTTTTTCGTCCACCGGCAACTGCTGGGTAAGGCCAAGGGCGCGGCCTCTGGGGATAATGGTTACCTTGTGTATAGGGTCGGTGCCGGGCAGGAGCATAGCCACCAAGGCATGACCTGCCTCGTGATAGGCGGTGATCTCTTTTTCTTTCTCGGTGATGATCATGCTGCGTCGTTCGGCCCCCATCATCACTTTGTCCTTGGCTTGTTCCATGTGGATCATGGTGATTTTTTCCGCATCGGCTCTGGCTGCGAGTAGTGCGGCTTCGTTCACCATATTCTCCAGGTCGGCCCCGGAAAAACCTGGGGTGCCACGGGCGATTACCTCCCAATTGACATCTTCCGAGATGGCCTTTTTCTGACCGTGGACTTCCAAAATTTTCTCCCTTCCCTTAACGTCCGGCACCGGTACGATTACCTGCCGGTCAAAGCGGCCGGGCCGGAGCAGGGCAGGGTCAAGTACATCGGGACGGTTGGTGGCCGAGATAATGATAACTCCCTCATTGGATTCAAAGCCGTCCATTTCGACCAGCAGCTGGTTTAAGGTTTGTTCCCGTTCATCATGGCCCCCGCCCAGGCCTGCCCCACGGTGGCGGCCCACTGCGTCAATCTCATCGATAAAGATGATGCAGGGTGCGTTTTTTTTGCCCTGGATGAACAGATCACGCACTCGAGAAGCGCCGACCCCGACAAACATCTCGACAAAATCGGAGCCGCTGATGGAATAAAAGGGAACTTCGGCCTCGCCGGCGACGGCCTTGGCCAGGAGGGTTTTGCCGGTGCCTGGGGCCCCGGCCAGCAACACGCCCTTGGGGATACGACCGCCCAGGCGGGTAAATTTCTTGGGATCTTTTAGGAAATCGATGATCTCGGAAAGCTCTTCCTTGGCCTCTTCAATGCCTGCGACATCGGCAAAAGTGACCTTGGTCTGATCCTTGTCCAGGAGGCGGGCCCGGCTTTTGCCAAAGCTCATGGCCTTGCCGCCGCCGCCCTGCATCTGGCGCATGAAGAAAATCCAGACCCCGATGAGCAGGAGCATGGGGAACCAGGAGACCAGGACGGTGACGTACCAGGGCGATTCTTCCTTCTGTTTGACCAGGATGTTGACCTTGGCCTTGCGCAGGATGGGAATAAGCTCCGAATCGGCAGGGGGGGTGACTACCTTGAACTCCTTGCCGCCGCTGCCCTTGCCGGTAACTTCATCCGCCTGAATGTTTACCGAGGAGATCTGGCCGGATTCAACGCTGGTCAGGAAATCACTGTAGCTCATTTCCACCACGGAGGTTTGCGGCTTGTTGAACAGGTTGAAAAGCAGGATCATGGTGAGGCCGATTACCAGCCACATGGCCAAATTTTTATAAAAACTGTTCAAGCAAAACCTCCCTCATTATTGGCAAGTCGCAGAAAACTCCGGCGAAAATGATTGTGTATTTTTTACTCTCTCCACCATAAGCCAGACGCAGGAGAAAGTCCAGAGGGCCAGCCCGGTGCGCTCTTTTTTTTGCACGATTTCTGCGGGTTATTCGAAATACTCCTGCACCGACTTGGGCTCCATGGATTCCTGCTGCATGGTGCCGATGGCCTTGACCATGGACTCGGCCCCGGCAATGGTGGTGGTGTAGGGCAGGTGGTAATTCAGGGCCGCCCGCCGGATGGTATAGGCGTCTTCCGTGGTTCTGGTGCCGAGCGAGGTGTTGACGATCCACTGGATCTGCTTGTCCTGAATCTTGTCGAGGATGTGCGGTCGGCCCTCGGAAACCTTGTGGACGCTGGCGCAGGCGACCCCGTTTTCCGCTAGAATCCTGGCGGTGCCCCGGGTCGCGAGGATATTGAAACCCAGGGCGATGATCTTCTTGGCAATGGGCACGATGGCCGGTTTGTCGCTGTGCCGTACGCTCAGGAAAACATTGCCTTCGGTGGGGATCTTCTGACCCGCGGCTAACTGAGCTTTGGCGAAGGCCAGACCGAGGCAGACATCCATGCCCATTACCTCGCCGGTGGATTTCATCTCCGGCCCCAGCAGGGTGTCCACGTTTTCAAAGCGATCAAAGGGAAAGACCGCTTCCTTGACTGCATAGTGCGCCACCACGACTTCCTCGGTGAGGCCCAGCTCCGGCAAGGTCTTGCCAAGCATGACCTTGGTGGCCAGCTTGGCAAGGGGAACGCCGGTTGCCTTGCTGACAAAGGGGACGGTTCGCGAGGCGCGCGGGTTAACCTCAAGAATGTAGAGCACATTTTCTTTGACCGCAAACTGGATGTTCATCAACCCCTTGACCTTGAGTTCGGCGGCCATGGCCCGGGTCGCGCTCTTGATCGTCTCGATCATTTCCTTGGAAAGGCTGTGCGGCGGCAGAACGCAGGCGGAATCGCCGGAATGGATGCCAGCCTCTTCGATGTGCTGCATGATCCCGCCGATGATGGTGTTTTCTCCGTCAGAGATGGCATCCACATCGATTTCCACCGCATCCTTGAGGAATTTGTCGATCAGGATTGGCCGGTCGGGCGAGACATCGATGGCCGAATTCATATAGGAGGTCAGGTCCCTTTCATTATAAACGATCCGCATGGCGCGGCCGCCCAGAACGTAGGAGGGACGAACCACCACCGGATAACCGATCCTCGCGGCGATGACCAGGGCTTCCTCCGCGGTCTGGGCAGTGCCGTTCTCCGGCTGCAATAGGTTCAGTTTGTGCAGGAACTGCTGGAAGCGCTTGCGGTCTTCCGCCCGGTCGATGGAGTCCGGAGAGGTGCCGAGGATGGGGACCCCGGCCTTGGCCAGGGGCACGGCCAGATTCAGGGGGGTCTGGCCGCCGAACTGAACGATGACCCCATCGGGCTTTTCTTTATTAATGATATGCAGCACGTCTTCCCTGGTCAGCGGCTCGAAGTACAGCTTGTCCGAGGTGTCGTAATCGGTGGAGACCGTTTCCGGGTTGGAGTTGACCATGATGGACTCGATGCCCATTTCCTTGAGGGCAAAGGCGGCATGGACGCAGCAGTAGTCGAATTCAATCCCCTGGCCGATCCGGTTGGGGCCGCCGCCGAGGATCATGACCTTGGGGCCCGTGGTTTCCCTGGCTTCGTCTTCCACCTCGTAGGTGGAATAATAGTAAGGGGTGTAGGCCTCGAATTCGGCGGCGCAGGTATCGACCAGCTTGTACACCGGCTGAACGCCAAGTTTTCCCCGCAGCTCCCAGACATCCTCTTCCGAGGTGCCGGTAAGAAAGGCGAGCTGGCGATCGGAGTAGCCCAGCTGCTTGACCTCTTTAAGAAAATCATGGTCCAGCCCGTTGAAGCCTTTTTCCCGGATGCGGGCTTCCATCTCGACAATCTGCTTGAAGTTGTGCAAAAACCAGGGGTCGATGAAGGAGATTTCGTAGATCTTTTCAACGCTCATGCCCCGGCGCAGGGCCTCGAACACCTGGAAGAACCTTTTGGAATTCGGTTTGCGCAGGCCGTTTTCCAGATCCTCTTGTTCCATGGCCTGAAGGTTGAATTTGGGGTCCGCGCCAAAGCCGCTCACCCCGATTTCCAGGGAGCGCATCCCTTTCTGGAAGGCCTCCTTAAAGGTCCGGCCAATGGCCATGGTCTCGCCCACCGACTTCATGGCCGTGGTGAGAAAGTCGTCGGCTTCGGGGAATTTTTCAAAGGTGAAGCGGGGAATCTTGACCACGCAGTAATCGATGCTCGGCTCAAAGGCCGCCATGGTTTCCCGGGTGATATCGTTCTTGAGCTCGTCCAGGGTGTAGCCCACGGCCAGCTTGGCCGCGATCTTGGCAATGGGGAAGCCGGTGGCCTTGGAGGCCAGGGCGGAACTCCGGGAAACCCGGGGGTTCATCTCGATGATCATCAGCTCGCCGTCTTTCGGGTTTACGGCAAACTGAACATTGGAGCCGCCGGTTTCCACGCCGATCTCCCGCATGATGGCGATGGCGGCATTGCGCATTTCCTGATACTCGCGGTCGGTCAGGGTCTGGGCCGGGGCCACGGTGATGGAGTCTCCGGTGTGCACCCCCATGGCGTCGACGTTCTCGATGGAACAGATGATCACCACGTTGTCGGCCTTGTCGCGCATCACCTCAAGCTCATACTCCTTCCAGCCCAGCAGGCTTCTCTCCAGCATGACCTCGGAATTCATGCTCAGGTCGAGGCCGGCCTTGCAAAATTCGTCGAGTTCCTGGGAGTTATAGGCGATGCCGCCGCCGGTGCCGCCCAGGGTAAAGCTGGGGCGGACAATGATGGGGAAACCGATCTGCTTGCTGGCCCCCTTGGTCTCTGCAAGGGTGTGGATGATGACGCTTTCCGGGACCTTGAGGCCGATCTTGCGCATGGCATCCCGGAAGGAATCCCTCCCTTCCGCCTTTCTGATCACCGCGATATTGGCGCCGAGCAATTCCACCCCGTATTTTTCCAGGACGCCAAGCTCGGCGACCTTGATGGCAGTGTTGAGAGCGGTCTGCCCGCCCAGGGTGGGCAGGAGCGCGTCCGGGCGTTCCCGCTCGATGATCTTGGCGACCATCTCCGGGGTAATGGGCTCGATGTAGGTCCGGTCGGCGATCTCGGGATCGGTCATGATAGTGGCGGGGTTGGAATTGATAAGGATGACCTCGTAGCCTTCCTCTTTCAGGGCCTTTACCGCCTGGGTGCCGGAATAGTCGAACTCGCAGGCCTGGCTGATGATAATGGGGCCGGAGCCGATAATCAGAATCTTTTTAATGTCGGTTCTTTTAGGCATCGAATTTTTTTACCTGCTTGTGGTTATCTCAATTTAGGAGCCGTTGCGAAAAGATCAGTTCCTTTTCTTAAGGCTCTTTATGCCGTGTTGCAACGGCGAATGGTCATTGCGTTGTCGGTTGCGGTGCTAGTCCCTCTGCTACTGTTGCATCATGTCGATGAAACGATCAAAAAGATAGAGCGAGTCATGCGGACCGGGGGCATTTTCCGGATGATACTGCACGGAAAATATCGGGAATTTTCGGTGCCGCATGCCTTCGATGCTGTTGTCGTTGAGATTGATATGGGTCAGTTCGATATCCTCTGGATTCAAGGTGGTGGAATCAACGCAAAAACTGTGATTTTGCGAGGTTATCTCTACCTTGCCGGTGATAAGATCCTTGACCGGCTGGTTGACGCCGCGATGGCCGAATTTGAGTTTGTAAGTGGTCCCGCCGTAAGCAAGTCCGAGAAGCTGGTTGCCCAGACAGATGCCGAAGATTGGTTTCTTGCCGAAAAGGGCGCGGATGTTTTCGACAACCCCCGGAATGCCGGCGGGATCGCCGGGGCCATTGGAAAGAAAGACCCCGTCCGGGCCCATGGCCAGGATCTCATCGGCGGTGGCGGTGCAGGGGACAACCTGCACCGAGCAGTTCCGTTCGGCCAGCAGTCTGAGCTGATTGTATTTCAGGCCGAAATCATAGGCAACAACCTTGTATTTTCCTGGCCCGGCCGTGCTGAAATTGCTGCCGGGAGCGGGGCGGTTGTCGCGCCAGCCATAGGGCTCGGCGCAGGTCACTTCCCGGACCAGATCGCGGCCGACAAGGCCGGGGGAGTTTTTGGCCTTCCGGATAAGGGATTCAGGATTTAGATCCTCGGTGGAGACAATGCCTTTTAAGGCTCCGGCCATTCGAATGTGACGGGTAAGGGCCCGGGTGTCGATCCCCTCGATCCCGAGAATGTTGTCCTTTTTGAGGAAATCGGCCAGCGTCCCGGTTGAGCGGAAGTTGCTGGGGAAACCATTGTATTCCTTGATGAGGAACGCCTCCACCTGCACCCGGTCCGACTCCATATCCTCGGGGTTGACGCCGTAGTTGCCGATGAGCGGATAGGTCATCGTGACGATCTGTCCCTTGTAGGACGGATCGGTGAGTACCTCCTGGTAGCCGCTCATCCCGGTGTTGAATACGATCTCGCCACTGGTTTCTCCGGAGCCGGTGAAGGATCTCCCTTCAAAAATAGTGCCGTCTTCAAGGGCGATAAGTGCTTTCATAGAAATTTCCTAAACTCTAAGCCGTTGTTCATAAAGTTCGACCTGACAATGAGATAAGCGGCATAATGGGCTATAAATGAACAAATTAAAAAGCACAATTTATTCATTAACAGCCCCTAAATAGTAGAATACATGCAAGATGACTGCGGTATGGAATGCAGGACCTCTTTAATGAGCGCGACCTGTTTTTGGGCCGAGCCCTGTTGTCTGCCCGCGACCTTCAGGGCGCCTCGCCCTGCCACGGCATATTCTTCCGGCCTTTCAACAAAATAGAGCAGCCTGCCGGCGAGTTCCTGGGGAGTTTTTACGCAGAAACCGGCGCCTTCAGCTTCAAGCAACGTCTTGGCGTCGGAAAAGTCAGCCATGTGCGGCCCGTAAAAAACAGGGGTTCCCCAGGCCGCCGCTTCTAAAACATTGTGGCCGCCGCGTTCCACCAGGCTTCCTCCGCAGAAGACATAGGTGGCCATGGAATAGAGGCCAGCCAGCTCACCCATGGTGTCAACCAGAACCACCTCGGTGCTCCGGCCTTGCTCCTGAACCTGATGCAACCGCATGGCGGCGATTCCCTGCTCCTCGAAAAGTTTTTCTACCTCAGTTAGTCTCTGGAGATGCCGGGGGGCAACGATCCAGACAAGATCCGGGAGACGCTGCTGCAAGGAGCGAAAAACCTCGATCAGCATCGCTTCCTCGCCGGTATGAGTGCTGCCGGCGACCAGCACCGGCTGCTGGCGATGAATACCCAGCATCTGCCGATAACGCTCCGCCAGATTCGGGTCTGGCGAAGTGGTTGGCTGGTCGTACTTGGCGTTGCCCAGAATTCTGATTCTGGCCGGGTCTGCGCCCAAGGCTCTGAATCGTTTGGCGTCACCACCCTGGATAACCGAGATCTTGGTGAAACAGGCGAGTACATCCTGCATCAGGCGTTTTATCTTCCGGTAGCCGGTATACGAATTTTCAGAAAGGCGGCCGTTCAGCAAAAACAGCTTTGCCCCGTGATGTTGCGCCTGCCGGATGATATTCGGCCACAGTTCAGTTTCCAGGCAGACATATATAGTAGGCCGGATCTTCGCCAGGGTCCGGTTGACAATGCCGATGAGATCAAGCGGGGCGAAAAAACAGGGCACATCGTTCGGGAGCTGGTTTGCCGCCACCGCCATGCCATGTCGATTTCCGGTGGAGACAACGATGGATGCCTCGGGTAACTGCTTCTTGATCTCGGAAATCAACGCCCTGGCGACCTGGATTTCGCCGACCGAGGCGGCGTGCAGCCAGATGCGGACCGGCCTGTCTTCGTCAAGTTGCACATCTTCCACCTGGCCAAAGCGTTGCCCGAGACCTTGGCGATGTTTGCCTGAAAAAGCAAGATACACGCAGGCAAAAGGGAAAACGACAATGAAAAAGAGCCAGCCGAAGAGTTGATACAAAGTATATAGCAAGGATTAAGGGGCCCTTTCTGTGCGAGAAAATATGCCTGTTACATACCTCAAATAAAAATCGAAGTATTAAAACTGATCGCGGCTTTTTCGTCAATAAGAATTGCGGGTAAGCCACGGCAAGAGGGCATAAGGAGATGTATTGAGCTCATTCGTTTTGTAACGGCTTCTGGAAAATGCCGGCGATGGGCGCTTGGCAGTGGTTGCAGTTTCCGCCGGTCATCTCCTGCCTGGTCATGGTAAAGCCGGTCCGTTCGATGACCAGTTTTTCGCAGTTTGGGCAGTAAGTGTTTTCTCCGGTGTCGTCGGGGATATTCCCGACATAGACATAGCGCAGCCCCTCGGCCAGACCGATTTCTCTGGCGCGAATTACCGTGGAGTGCGGGGTGGGGGGGCGGTCGGTCATCTTGTAGGTGGGCCAGAACCGGCTGACGTGCCAGGGGATGTCGGCGGAAATACTTTTGATGAAAAGGGCGATGTCGGTGAGTTCCTCGTCCGAATCGTTCCAGCCTGGGATCACCAGGGTGGTTATCTCCAGCCAGACCCCCAGTTCCTTCATCAGCCGGATCGTGTCGAGGACCGGTTGCAGCCGGGCGCCGCAGACCTCCTTGTAGAATTTGTCGGTGAAAGCCTTGAGGTCTATATTATTGGCATTAAGATGCGGAGCCAGTTCCCTGGTGGCTTCCGGCCCGGTGTAGCCGTTGCTGACAAAGATATTTTTCAGGCCTGCCGCCTGGGCCAGCCTGGCGGTATCGAGGGCGAATTCATAGAAGATGGTTGGTTCCACATAGGTGTAGCTGATGGACTGACACCCGGATCGCTGCGCGGCTTCGACTACTTCGGCCGGAGTGCGCAGGGTGCCGGGGATATCCGGATGAAGGGTGGGATACTGGGAGATCTCGTAATTCTGGCAGTGTTTGCAGTGGAAATTGCAGCCCACCGTGGCAATGGAATAGGAAAGGGAGCCGGGTAACAGATGGAAAATGGGCTTTTTTTCGATGGGATCGATATTTTCGCTGATCAAGCGACCGTAGTTGAGACTGTAGAGAATGCCACCCCGATTTTCCCGGACTTTGCAGATTCCCCGGTGGCCTTCACTGATCAGGCAATGGTGGCGGCAGAGCAGGCAGCGGACATGGCCAGGGTGGTCAGCGGGTTGGGTGTAAAAAAGCGCTTCATGCATGGTCACCCTCCAAGGCGACGGGCCTTTATTTTTGGGTTCTGTATTACGGAAAAAGGATCTTATGTTATATTAATTCACAAGCGAGGGAGGGTGGTCAACAAGAAAATTTTCAGTTTATTTCAACGGAATAGGGTGATTTTTGTCGGTTGGTGAATAAAAAATAAAAAATAGGGTTGACGGAGGGGACGGGATCGACTAATTTGCCGCTCTCCGCAACGACGGAGGCCAAGACTGACTTCGGGTCAGACCCCTTGGTGCAGCGATCATTGAAAACTGAATAGTGAGCGAAGTAAAAGATGGGCCCCAAGAAACCGGAGCTTCGGCTTCGGGAGTTTTTATTGCAGTAAAGAGATCAGAATCTCTGTTAAAGAAGAGTGGG
>Ga0209211_10005689_pt1 | contig 18462 bp, 22 predicted proteins | sample RifGroA2_FD_183992 | JGI IMG/M metagenome (GOLD analysis project Ga0209211, IMG submission 183992) | Groundwater microbial communities from Rifle, Colorado, USA - Groundwater A2 (SPAdes) (version 2) | ecosystem: Environmental > Aquatic > Deep subsurface > Groundwater | place: Rifle, Colorado... | reverse complement strand
CCATTTATTTGAAAATACAGCGGTATTACAGTCGACGCAGTTGTAGATAACATGGGCGGCCATGACGCCATCAAGTGGTAGTTGCCGGTAGGGAAGGATGTCTTCCTGCATGGCCTCGAAGCTGCGATCATCGACCGGCAATTCGACATGAGAATCAGGAATGACGTAGCCGTGCCCCGGAAAATGTTTGCCACAGCTGCCCATTCCGGCCAGATGCAAACCTTCGCCAAGCGCGGCCGCCAGGGCAATGACCGTGGCAGGCTGGCGATGAAAAGCCCGGTCGCCGATGACGCGTGACGGGCCATAGTCGAGGTCGAGTACCGGCGTGAAGGAGTAATCCACACCGCGGGCACGCAGTTCGGCGGCCAGTACGTAACCGACCTGGCGCGCAGCAGCGAGCGCATTTTCGGGATTTTCATCCCAAAGTTTTCCGAGGGTGGCCATCGCCGGCAAACGGGTAAAACCGTCGCGGAAGCGTTGCACTCTGCCCCCTTCGTGATCGACGGCAATCAGCAGTGCCGGTGTGCGCAGGGCGTGAATGGCTGCGGCCAGGCCCGATAACTGCTCCGGATTGGCATAGTTCCGGGAAAACAGGATGATCCCGCCGACCAGCGGATGGCAAAGCCGTTCGCGGTCGAGATCGGTCAGTTCGGTGCCGGCGATGTCGATCATCAGCGGGCCGAGCGGCAAATGCGTCATGCGTGCTCCAGGATAACGTAGGCGACGGCGTATTCAGCTTCGTCGCTGATCGAAAGATGGGCGATCAGGTTTTTGTTTTTGAGCATTATTTCCAGTTGACCGTGGAAGTGCAGTTCCGGCTTCCCCAGATCGTCATGGCCGACTGCTATAGCCGTAAGTGTGGCAGGCGGGCGTACGCCAGTACCCAGCGCCTTGCTGAAGGCCTCCTTGGCGGCGAAACGTTTGGCGAGAAAGCGGCCTTTGTCCGCGGCCTTGGCGAATTCCTCGATTTCATTCGGGGCCAGCAGCTTTTCCAGCGCCCTGTCGCCATGCCGCTCCCACATGCCGCGCAGGCGAGAAACGGCAACGATGTCGGTGCCGATGCCGTAGATCATTCGGGCGATTTCGCTGCTTCGCGCATCAAGGCTTTCATCTCGCGGACGGCCTCGCGCAGGCCGACGAAAATGGCACGGCTGACGATGGCATGGCCAATGTGTAGTTCGCGTATGCCTGCCAGTCGGGCGATGGGCTGAACGTTGTAGTAATTCAGCGCATGCCCGGCATTGAACCGCATGCCGAGCTGACGGACAGCCTGCCCAGCCACGCGGACTTTGTCGAGTTCGGCGAGCACAGCCGGGGCTTCGGCATCGCGGCCTTTGTCGTAAAAGGCGTGCGCATAGGGGCCGGTGTGGATTTCGCAGACGCTAGCGCCAATCCGGGCGGCTGCTTCGATTTGAGCCACCTCGGCATCGATGAATACGCTGGTCACGATGCCGGCATCTGCGAGGCAAGAGATGACACCTTTCAAGCGTGCTTCCTGCGCCAGAATGTCGAGGCCACCTTCGGTCGTGACCTCGTGGCGCCCCTCGGGAACCAGCATGGCCATTTCCGGCTTGAGGGTACAGGCAATGCCGACCATTTCGTCGGTTGCCGCCATCTCGAGGTTGAGCTTGATCTGGGTCGTTTCACGCAGGCGGCGGACATCGGTGTCCTGTATGTGACGGCGATCTTCGCGCAGATGCACGGTGATGCCATCAGCCCCGCCCAAATGGGCTTCGACGGCACCCCAGACCGGATCGGGCTCATACGTCCGGCGGGCTTGGCGAATGGTCGCCACGTGGTCGATATTGACACCTAGTTCGATCATAGCTCCTGCAACTCCTTGAATATTTTGCGTGTTTCCAGTTCCTTGCCAGCCAGGTAGTAGGCCATCAGCGTGCGCATCAAGGCCTTGCTTTCGTAACGCGAACGCGGGCTTGAAAAGTCTTCGGCCTCGAGGTCAAGCAAGGTCTTGCCAATGACGACCTGGGCCGCCGCTTCGTCATGTTCGAGGCGAACCGGCCCCTGTTCCATGCGGTAAGTGTAAAACGCTTCCGGGAGAATCGGGCTGCCGGCGCTATCGTGATTCAGGGTCAAGCCATAGCCCAGTTCCTGAAGGAGCGCCTTTTCGAAGCAACGCAAGTCAGCCTCCCTGACCTTACCCGATGGATCAGCCGCCAGTCGCGCCAGCATTTTGGAGTAGTGCGCGAATAACTGCTCATGCGCATCTTCTCGCGGCAACAGATGCATCAGCAGTTCGTTGAGATAATAGCCACAAAACAGCGCCTCGCCGAAAAGCAAGGGCTGCCCACCCTGCCACTCGGCTTTCATCAGGGTCAGTACCTCGCCCTTGCCGGCCCAGCCGATTTCAATTGGCTGAAAGGCCATGAGCACCCCCCGGATCGCTGAACGGGGTCGCCGCGCGCCGCGCGCCAACAAAGCCATTCGACCGAAATCACGGGAAAATACTTCAACAATGAGGCTGGTTTCCCGAAAGGGATAGCTGTGCAGAACGTAAGCCGGCTGGCCGTCGACTTTGCTGCGCAGGTTCATTCGTAACCGAGGCTCTTCAGCAGGCGTTCGTCATCGTTCCAGCCCGACTTTACCTTGACCCAGATTTCAAGATAGACCTTGCCGCCGAACAGGCGCTCCATGTCCTGGCGCGCCTCTGATGCGATGCGTTTTAGCTGCTCGCCGCCCTTGCCGATCACGATCGCCTTGTGGCCCTCACGGTCAACAACGATAGCGGCAAAAATCCGGCGCAAGTCGCCTTCGGTTTCAAAACGCTCAATTTCGACTGCCGTGGCATACGGCAGTTCGTCACCAAGCAGGCGAAAGACCTTTTCGCGGATATATTCGGAAGCGAGAAAACGTTCGCTCTTGTCGGTCAGGTCATCTTCCGGGAACATCAGGCCATCGTTGGGTAAGTGCTTCTTGGCCTCATTCAGCAGATCCTCGGTTTGCCGCCCTTTCGCCGCGCTTACCGGAATAACAGCAGCGTAATCGTGATCGGCTGCAACCTCGGCCAGGAATGGCAGCAAGGCTGCCCGATCCTTTTGCAAATCAGTCTTGTTGATGACCAGGATGACTGGCCGGTCCTTGGGAAGCAGGCGAACAACAGCCTTATCCTTAGCATCATATCGACCGGCTTCAACGACGAAAATCACGACGTCGACATCGCTCAGTGTTTGCGTTACGCCACGATTCATCGCCCGGTTCAGTGCATTCGAGTATTTCGTCTGAAAGCCGGGCGTATCGACGAAGACAAACTGCGCATCATCCTTGGTCAGGATGCCGGTAATCCGGTGGCGCGTCGTCTGCGCCTTGCGCGAGACAATACTGATTTTTTCGCCAATCAACTTGTTGAGCAAAGTTGATTTTCCAACATTGGGACGACCGACGATGGCGATGTATCCAGAACGAAATTTTTTCATGCGTTGAGTTCTTTCAGAGCCTTGTCGGCTGCAACCTGCTCTGCGATACGTCGGCTTGAGCCATGGCCGACCGTTCGCAATGAAGGAGATTCGATTTCACAGGCCACTTCGAAGCGCTGCTCATGGGCCGCTCCAGTAGCTTCCAGCAGTTGATAGCGAGGTAATGGCTTCTTGCGCCCCTGCAACCACTCCTGCAAGCGGGTTTTCGCATCCTTTTGAAACTCGCCGGGCTTTAGCCTGGCAAGCAACGGTGCATACAGCTTGTCTATGACAGACTGCGCAGCCAGGAAGCCAGCGTCGAGATAAATGGCACCGAACAAAGCTTCCAGTGCGTCTGCAAGAATGGATGGGCGCAGCGCCCCCCCACTTTTCTGTTCGCCTTCACCAAGTCGCAGGGCGTCGCTGATATTCAGGCCAACAGCCAGTTGGTGCAGAGCATCCTGATTGACCAGATTTGCTCGCAATCGGGAAAGATCGCCCTCAGGCAGGTCCGGAAAGCGGTGAAACAAAGCGGCGGCAATCGCGCAATCGAGAATGCCGTCGCCAAGAAACTCGAGGCGCTCGTTGTTTGGTACCCCAAAGCTGCGATGGGTCAGCGCGGTCCGAAGGAGAAGCGGGTCGGAAAACGAGTGGCCAAGTTGATGAGCGACAGACAATGCAGACATGCCTTATCCCGCAGTCGACCCCTTGTAGTCAATCAGCAGGCTGACGTTCCAGAAAAGAGGAATGCGCTTCTCGTAAGCAAATTCGATGACAATCCGTCCACCATCCTTGGAGATATCCAGTTGGCTTGATTTGAAATCCAGAGCGTCAATATCGGCGAATTTATCGAAAGATTTGCGGATATCAGCAACGGTTGAATCTGGTCCGGCTTTAGCTGCGGTCGCCTTGATATCCTTGAGAATTTTCTGGTATTCAATGAAGGTCGGTGCCACTTTCAAGCCAAGAACCGAAATCATGATCAGCACGACACTCCAGAAAATCAGCCCGGAAAGGGCAATGCCACGTTGATACTTCATCATATCCCCTTACCTGAATGAACCAATCCGGCTGAAATCACTGAAGTTCAACCAGACAAAGAACGCTTTGCCAACGATGTTTGCCTCTGGAACGAAACCCCATGCTCGGCTGTCACGGCTATTGTCGCGATTGTCGCCCATCATGAAATAGTGGCCAGCCGGCACCTTGCAACTCACGCCTGCAGCATTGTAAGTGCAATTTTCTCGGTGCGGAAAGCGTGCCGCATCCGGGATAAAAGCCGGGGCATCACCATCGTTCAGAGCTCGATGCTCGACATCCCCTAGTTTTTCCAGGAATTGCTCCGAGTAATAAAGTCGCTCCGGGTGCAGATAGTCGCCAATTTTTTGTGTCGGAACCGGTTGCCCGTTAATGGTCAGTCGCTTGTTCTGATATGTAACGGTGTCACCAGGCAGACCTACGACCCGCTTGATGTAGTCAAGCGAGGGATCTTCCGGGTAACGAAAAACCATGACATCGCCGCGCTGCGGGGAGTTCATGTCGATAATTTTCTTGTTGATTACCGGTAAACGAATGCCGTAAGTGAACTTGTTCACCAAGATAAAATCACCAACCAGCAGGGTCGGAATCATCGATCCGGACGGAATCTTGAAGGGTTCGAAAAGAAATGATCGGAGTACGAAAACAATCAGAATCACGGGGAAGAAACCAGCACCCCATTCCACCCAGAGTGGTTCCTTGGCATTTTTAGCCCGTAGCTTCCGGAATTTAAGGATATCTACCGCATACAGCACGCCGGTAGCAACCAGCAGCACAAATAGAATCAGGGCAAAATTCATCGCTATTCTCAGTTATCGACGCGCAACACAGCCAGAAACGCTTCCTGCGGAATTTCGACGCTACCGACCTGCTTCATGCGCTTCTTGCCGGCTTTCTGTTTTTCCAGCAGCTTTTTCTTCCGGGAGATATCTCCACCGTAGCACTTGGCCAGCACGTCCTTGCGCATTGCCTTGACGTTCTCGCGTGAAATGATGTGTGAGCCGATCGCAGCTTGAATGGCTACGTCGTACATCTGGCGGGGGATAAGTTCACGCATTTTGCTAGCCAATTCACGACCGCGATATTGTGCATTTGCACGGTGCACGATCAGCGACAAGGCATCCACCTTTTCGCTATTGATCAGGATATCCAGTTTCACAACATCGGCGGCGCGGTATTCCTTGAAATCATAGTCAAGAGAAGCGTAACCCTTTGAGCAGGATTTCAACTTGTCGAAGAAATCCATCACTACTTCAGCCATCGGCATTTCATAGACCAGCTTTACTTGCCGGCCGTGGTAGTGCATGTCGACCTGATTCCCACGCTTCTGATTGCATAGCGTGATGACGTTGCCCAGATAATCCTGCGGCACGAAGATGGTGGCCGTAATGATCGGCTCACGTACCTCTTCCGTCTTGGTGATATCCGGGAGCTTTGCCGGATTTTCGACCTCGACGATCGAACCATCCCGCATGACAACCTGATAAACCACCGTCGGAGCTGTGGTGATCAAATCCTGATCGAACTCGCGCTCCAGACGTTCCTGTACGATTTCCATGTGAAGCAAGCCAAGGAAGCCACAGCGGAAACCAAAACCAAGCGCCTGGGAGACTTCTGGTTCGTAGTGCAGCGAGGCATCGTTGAGTTTGAGTTTCTCAAGCGATTCGCGCAGTGAGTCGTACTGATTGGATTCGATTGGGTACAAACCGGCGAAAACCTGCGGCTTGATTTCCTTGAAGCCCGGTAGCGCTTCGGCAGCCTTGCGGTCTATCTTGGTTATCGTATCGCCGACCTTGGCTGCCTGCAGTTCCTTGATACCAGAAATAACGAAACCAACTTCACCTGCGCGTAAAGCATCACGCGACTCTGACTTGGGGGCGAATACACCAACCTGCTCGCACAACTGCTGCGCGCCGGTGGCCATGAATAACAACTTGTCCTTGGGTTTCAACACGCCATCGACTACGCGCACCAGCATGACGACACCGACGTAATTGTCGAACCATGAATCGATGATCAATGCCTTGAGTGGCGCTTCCGGGTCACCTTTGGGCGGGGGGATACGCGCGACAACGGCCTCCAGGATATCCTCAACACCAAGGCCGGTCTTTGCGGAAGCAAGAACAGCCTCGGATGCATCGATACCGATGACGTCTTCGATTTCCTGCCGTGCATTTTCCGGGTCGGCTGACGGCAAATCGATCTTGTTCAAGACCGGCACCACCTCGACATCCAACTCTAGAGCCGTGTAGCAGTTTGCCACCGTCTGCGCCTCGACACCCTGCGAGGCATCAACCACCAATAAAGCACCTTCGCAGGCCGATAGTGAGCGTGAGACTTCGTAGGAAAAGTCGACGTGTCCCGGCGTATCGATCAGATTCAGGTTGTAGACCTTGCCGTCACGTGCCTTATAGCGGAGCGATGCTGTCTGAGCCTTGATGGTAATACCGCGCTCACGCTCGATATCCATTGAATCGAGCACCTGAGCTTCCATCTCGCGGTCTGAAAGACCGCCGCAGAGGTGAATGATGCGATCAGCCAACGTCGATTTGCCGTGGTCGATATGCGCGATGATCGAGAAATTTCTAATATGATCCATTGATGCCAGTAAAAAAGGGCGCCGTCCCGCGCCCTTCCCTTTTCAGAAGACCCCCGATTTTAGCGGATTCCAGCCAAATATTCACGGGTTTTGGCTTCATCCAGAAAGTAATGGCAAAGCTGGTTATCGCCATGCAGCAGTACCGGCACCAGCTCGTCGTAGTTTGCTTCGAGGGCTGGGTCAGCATCAACGTCAAGCACGGTGACAGAGGCACCGAATTCTTCAGCGATAGGTCTTAGCGCCACCTCCATGTCGTAGCAGAGGTGGCAATAACCGCGACTCATCAGCGTTAACTCAATTGCCATTCAACCCCTTGATGGTAATGAAAGTCTGCATTTCGCCGCGCCGGATCAGCAACGTGACATTGCTGCCTTTCTCGAACATGGTGAGAAGCTTGTTGAACTGATCAACTGTTTTGACCTCGGTCGTCGCGCCTTTGCTGATAACGGCAATGATGATGTCACCGGGCCGTAAATCTGAACGTGCGCCAGTACCGCGAACATCTTCAATCAACAAGCCGAAACTCATTTTCAATTCGCGCTTTTGATCGGCTGACAATTCGCTAACCACAAGACCAAGGCGATTCGCCGGTTGCTCCACCGACTTGGGGCCACGTTGCGGCTTTACGCTGGCCAGCTTGTCGTCGGGAACCTCGCCGATGACAACATTGATTTCACGGGTTGCCCCTTTCCGCCAGACCTGAACTGTCGAACGGGTCCCCGGCCTGGTAATACCCACCATGCGAGGAAGGTCCGCAGAATTGTTGATCGTCTTTCCGTCGAACTTGAGGATTACGTCACCTGCTTCAATACCTGCTTTTTCAGCCGGCCCATTGCTTTCTACGGAGTTAACCACGGCGCCCATAGGTCTTCCCAGCCCCAGCGATTCGGCGAGCTCCTTGGTGACCTCCTGAATCACGACACCCAAGCGACCACGACTGACTTTACCTGAGATGCGCAGCTGGTTCTGGATTTCCATGGCCACATCGATGGGAATGGCAAATGAAACGCCCATGTAACCACCACTGCGACTGTAAATTTGCGAATTGATACCGACCACTTCGCCACGCATATTAAACAGCGGACCTCCCGAGTTTCCGGGGTTGATCGCAACATCGGTTTGAATAAATGGCACATAGTTTTCCTGCGGCAAAGAGCGCCCTTTTGCGGACACGATGCCGGCAGTCACCGAATTATCGAAACCGAAGGGGGACCCAATTGCGACGACCCATTCACCAACCTTTAGTTGTGCGGGATCACCCAGTTTGACGACCGGGAGACCTGTTGCATTGATCTTGAGCAAGGCGACATCTGTTCGCTTGTCGGCACCAATCGTCTTTGCTTTGAATTCGCGTTTATCGGTCAGGCGTACCGTTACCTCGTCAGCACCGTCAACCACGTGAGCATTGGTCAAAATGTAGCCGTCACCGCTAACGATGAAGCCGGAACCAAGTGACTTGTTTTCAAAATCACGCGGCACTCCTCCGCCAGGATTTCGGGGAATAAAACGCTTGAAAAACTCGAATGCGGGATCGCTCTCGTCGAAGGGGAATGGCATCGCCTGCGACTGCCCGCGCATGATGTGGGTCGTACTTATATTGACGACAGCCTGCCCCTGCTTTTCTGCCAATTCGGAAAAGTCCGGCAGACCACGTGTCTGGGCAAAGGCAAACGAACCAAAAAACAAAATGATGGAAAAGGCAATCAGGCGCTTCATGGACGACATAACCTCCGGATTCGATCAGGAACGGGAAATGATATGTGGGCGCTCGGTCAGATTTCCAGTATTGCGATGCGACCGGGCAATGACATAAAGGAATGCCGCACCCAGCCCGATTCCAGCACCAACCATCGCACTCAGGTCGCTTCCGAGCGTTGCACCCAGTGCCGCCCCGGCGATTGTTGCGGTCAACGGCAAAATATAGGCCAAATTCGCAGTACGACTGACGCTGCCAACCGCGACTGCGATCTTTACACGATCACCAACATCAGCACCGATTGTGTTTTCGACCCGATAGGTTTTCGGGCCACTGCAGAACATCTGGGTAAGATGCTGCCCTCCGCATCCGCCCTTTTCATGGCAGCGCCCGCATCCGCCCTGCTCTACTTCCACGTGCACCCATTTGCCATCCAGGGAACGTACGATGGCTTGAATAGTGTTTTGTTCGGTACTCATGCTTACCAGCGTTTGTCCGAGGCCGTATCAAGCAAGGGCCGCAGCTTTCCAGCCACCGCTTCGCGGGCACGAAAAATCCGCGAGCGAACCGTGCCTATGGGGCAATCCATGATGCCGGCGATTTCTTCGTAAGACATGCCGTCAATTTCACGCAATACGATAGCTGTCCGCAGCTCTTCAGGAAGCGCATCCATGGCTGCATTGATTGTTTGCCCAATTTGCTTGGTGAGAAGCAAGCTTTCAGGTGTGTTGATGTCGCGCAACTGCGACGCGTCTTCGAACGTCTCAGCTTCATCATTGTCAAATTCGGTCGTCGTCGGTGCTCGCCGCCCTTGTGAAACAAGATAGTTTTTGGCTGTATTGATACCAATGCGATATAGCCAAGTATAGAAGGCACTGTCACCTCTAAACGAAGGCAGGGCGCGATAGGCCTTGATGAATGCCTCTTGGGAAACGTCTTCGACTTCTGCCGGATCGCGAATGAAACGCGATAGCAAACGACCTAGCTTGCGCTGGTATTTGCTCACCAACTGGTCGAAGGCGTGTTTATCTCCGCCTTGCGCCCGCTCGACCAGTATTTGATCGATCTCGCGCTCACTCATGGCTCTCGTTTTCCCTGGGGTTTGGTCGTTGCTTTCTTTATGGCACAAGTATAGCGCAGCCATTTTCACGAAGCCGATAGGTATTTATCCCTATTTGTGACTATCTGTAACCGGATGAATCGTTTTCTGCATGCTATATTTGACCCAAAATAACTCTTACAGAGAACAGCGTGCAGAAATTTGACGTCCTCATCATCGGTAGCGGACTGGCCGGTCAATCCGCGGCCTTGCGACTGGCCTCCTCTCAATGCAATGTCGTGCTGGTCAGCAAACGCAGCCTAGAAGACTCTGCCTCCGGCTGGGCGCAAGGCGGAATTGCCGCCGTTCTCGACAGCCGCGATTCGATAGAAGCACATATTCAGGACACGTTGATCGCCGGCGCTTGGCTGAATGATGAAAAAGCGACGCGTTTTGTTGTTGAAAATGGCCGACATGCCATTGATTGGCTTATCGAACAAGGCGTCCCGTTCACAAAGGACGAGGCCGGCTACCACCTGACACGTGAAGGTGGCCATAGTGCGCGTCGCGTCATCCACGTCGCCGACGCCACCGGAATGGCTGTTCAGGACACGCTGACCAAAAAGGTTCGTGCCAATCCAAACATTACCGTGCTGGAAGACCATATCGCCATTGACCTGATTACGGGCGACAAATTGGGCACGGGCGAAAACCGCTGCTTTGGTGCTTATGTCCTGAATAATCGCGACGGAGAAGTCGTCACCATCGGCGCAGCAAACACCCTGCTGGCGACTGGCGGTGCAGGAAAGGTCTACCTCTACACAACCAATCCGGATACATCAACTGGAGACGGCATTGCCATGGCCTACCGTGCAGGGTGCCGGGTGGCCAATATGGAGTTCATTCAATTCCATCCGACCTGCCTTTATCACCCACAGGCCAAGTCCTTCCTGATTTCGGAGGCAGTTCGTGGCGAGGGCGGTCTGCTCCGCCTGCCAGACGGCACCCGCTTCATGCCGGAGCACGACGATCGCGCCGAACTGGCTCCTCGCGACATTGTGGCTCGCGCCATCGACTTCGAAATGAAAAAGCGCGGCCTGGATTGCGTTTTTCTCGATATCTCCCACAAGGGAGAGGACTTCATTCGCAATCACTTCCCCAATATTCACGCCCGTTGCCTGGAACTCGGCATCGATATCGCGCAGGAGCCTATTCCGGTAGTTCCTGCAGCACACTACACGTGTGGCGGCATTGTTAGCGACTTGCACGGTCGGACCGATGTTGCCGGACTATATGTTGCCGGAGAGGCTTCGTGCACTGGGCTGCACGGCGCCAATCGTCTCGCCTCGAACTCATTGCTCGAGTGTTTGGTTTTTGCCGAAGCAGCGGTCCAGGACATTCTGGCCAGCAAAACCACCAAATTTCCATCCTTGCCGCTGTGGGATGAAAGCCGAGTCACCGATGCCGACGAGGAAGTGGTCATCTCTCACAATTGGGATGAACTTCGCCGCTTCATGTGGGACTACGTTGGCATCGTCCGTACTACAAAGCGCTTGAAGCGAGCCAAGCACCGCATTGGCTTGTTGAGGCGCGAAATCGAAGAGTTCTATGCCAATTTCAGGGTCAGCCACGATCTGATTGAATTGCGCAACCTGGTCGCCACGGCAGACTTGATCGTTCGCTGCGCGATGCAGCGCAAGGAGAGCCGGGGCCTGCACTTCTCCCGCGATTTTCCGGAGATGGCTGCCAAGGCAAAAAATACCGTACTCAAGCGTCGTCGTTTGGCTCGCTGAAGTTCGCCTGCCAACGCATGAACATCCGCAAGCGTCTTAAATTTTCACTGTTTTTCCGGTCGACCGTGGCAATTAAGGTTGCTGTTCGAGCGTCGGCTGTTTGCAGACGGACAACGGTCAGCCATGGGTGAATGATCGCCCCAGGCTTGGGCACCGCCTGGACAAAATCGCTTTCACCGACTCGCGCAATGAAAATCTCCCCGTTCCTTTCGAGTCGGATTTGCTTGATTGCTGGAGTCAGTGCGTACCATGCCTGCATCGCCAGTAGCAGCACTGCACAGAACAAACTGGCATGAATTGACGGGGAACACCGAAAGCCTAGAATTGCTGCACTGGCCAAAATAACAGCAATCAGCAGGATGGTATCCAGAAGACGCGAACGGTGCAGTCCGATGAGGATCGGAAACTGCACCGTCCGTTTTCCCGCAGGTGTAGCTTAGATGCGCTTAAAAACGAGCGATCCGTTTGTCCCGCCGAAGCCGAAATTGTTCTTCAGCCCATATTCAATATCCATCGGCCGTGCCACATTGGCACAGTAATCAAGATCACATTCCGGATCCTGATTGAAGATATTGATCGTCGGTGGTGAGATCTGGTTGTGAATAGCCAAGACCGTAAACAAGGACTCAATACCACCAGCACCACCTAGCAGATGACCAGTCATCGACTTGGTTGAGTTAACGACCAGCTTGTAGGCATGGTCGCCAAAAGCCGCCTTGACGGCATCTGACTCGTTTTTATCGCCAAGTGGCGTCGATGTCCCGTGGGCATTCAAGTACTGCACATCGGCCGGCGCGATGCCAGCGTTCTTGAGGGCATTGACCATGGAACGGCGTGGGCCATCCATGTTCGGTGCTGTGATGTGATAGGCATCGGCGCTCATGCCATAACCAACCAGCTCGGCATAAATCTTGGCGCCCCGAGCCTTGGCGTGCTCATACTCTTCCAGAACCATGACGCCAGCGCCCTCACCCAGCACGAAACCGTCACGATCCTTGTCCCATGGCCGGCTGGCCGTAGTCGGATCATCATTCCGTGTCGATAGCGCACGAGCGGCGCAGAAGCCGCCCATACCCAAAGGAGATACGGTTGATTCGGCACCGCCGGCAACCATGACATCGGCGTCACCATATTCGATGATGCGTGCCGCATCACCAATTGAGTGCGTACCAGTCGTGCAGGCAGAAACCAGGGCGATATTCGGTCCCTTGAAGCCAAACTCGATCGATAGATTGCCTGAGATCATGTTAATGATCGAGCCAGGCACAAAGAATGGAGACACTTTGCGAACACCACCGACGTTATATTCGTCCTTGGTCGCTTCGATCAGCGGAAGACCACCGATACCAGAACCAATGGCAACACCAACGCGTTCGAGATCAACAACGTTTTCTTTATCCAGGCCTGCATCTCGCACTGCCTGAATGCCAGCAGCCAAGCCAAAATGAATAAAATCATCCATCCGGCGCGCATCTTTGGCGGAAATATATTGGGTAATGTCAAAGTTCTTGACCTCACCGGCGAACTGAACCGGAAAGGTTGAGGTGTCGAACTTGGTGACTGCGGCGATACCGGATTTGCCAGCAAGAATATTCTGCCAGGCTTCTTCGACGGTGTTTCCGACCGGGCTAACAATACCCAGACCGGTAATTACGACTCTGCGACGTGCCACGGTGCACTCCGAAAGCAAATGTAGCAAGGCCGGCCATGGGGGCCGGCCTTGCCTAAGTCAACGAGAATGAATTACTTCTTGTTGGCGAGGATGAAATCGACAGCCTGCTGGACCGTGGTGATCTTCTCAGCCTGGTCATCAGGGATTTCGCACTCGAACTCTTCTTCCAGTGCCATGACCAGTTCAACGGTGTCCAGGGAATCCGCGCCCAGATCGTCCACAAAGGAGGACTCGTTCTTGATGTCCGCTTCGTTCACGCCCAGTTGTTCGGCGACGATCTTTTTGACGCGCTCTACGATGTTATCCATTAGAAAAACTCCTTCCCCTCAGGGGTACGAAAAAAAACGTTACTAGTTTACCAAAAGCCGAGGCTTCGGGAAATCAATCCATGAACATGCCACCATTCACATGCACTGTTGTGCCTGTGACATAGGCGGCAGCCGGGGATACGAGAAAGCCGACAGTGCCGGCAATATCTTCTGGCGTACCGGCGCGACCCAGAGGAATCGTCGCCAGCATGGCCTGCTTCTGTTCTTCGGTCAACGCGTGCGTCATGTCGGTGGCTATAAAGCCCGGTGCGACACAGTTGACAGTGATGTTGCGGCTTCCAAGTTCACGCGCCAGCGAACGGCTCATCCCTGCGACGCCAGCCTTGGCTGCGCAGTAGTTGGCTTGGCCGGGATTTCCCGAGTAGCCGACCACCGAAGTGATGTTCACTATGCGACCGAAACGTGCTTTCATCATGCCGCGCATGACGCCGCGTGACAGGCGGAAAACCGCCTTCAGGTTCGTATCGATAACCGCATCCCATTCATCGTCGCCCATCCGCATGCTCAGATTGTCACGGGTAATTCCTGCGTTATTGACCAAAATGGTGACGGCGCCAAATTCCTTGGCAATATCGGCGAGCACCGAATCAGTCTGCGCAACGTCGCACACGTTCAGTGCAACGCCCTTGCCCCTAATACCAGATTCAGTCAGATAGGCCGAAATTTTGGCTGCCCCGTCATCGCTCGTTGCAGTGCCGATTACGGTAGCTCCCTGCTTGCCCAATTCGAGGGCTATGGCGCGACCAATACCGCGTGTCGCGCCAGTTACCAAAGCAATTTTTTCTTTCAGCATTGATTACTCCAAGCCGAGATTGGCTTCAATGGAGGCGGCATCGAACAGAGCGACGCCAACAACACCATCAGCACAACGCTTGGTCAGGCCGGCTAACACCTTGCCTGGACCACATTCGGCGACGGTCGTAACGCCCAGAGCAGCCATCGACTGGATTGTCTCGACCCAGCGCACCGGATTGTAGGCCTGACGGATCAGCGCATCCTTGATTTGACCTGGCTCGTTCTCAATGGCAACGTCAACGTTGTTGATAACCGGAATAAGCGGAGAGCTCAGGGTAAATTCGGCCAAGCGGGCGGCAAGCTTGTCTGCTGCCGGGCGAATCAGCGAAGAGTGGAACGGTGCCGAAACAGGCAGCGCCTTGGCCATCTTCGCCCCGCGGGCCTTGCAGGCTTCCATGGCGCGCTCGACGGCAGCCTTGTGCCCGGCAATCACGGTCTGTCCGTTGGCATTGAAATTGACCGGCTCGACAACCTCCCCCTGCGCTGCTTCGGCACAAGCTGCTGCGATCCCCGCATTGTCCAGCCCCAGAACGGCAGCCATTGCGCCTGTGCCAACCGGCACGGCCTCCTGCATAGCTGCAGCACGCAAGCGAACGAGCGGTACGGCATCCTTGAAGTCAATCACGCCGGCAGCAACCAATGCGGAATACTCGCCAAGGCTATGGCCAGCGACGACTGCGGGCATTTTGCCGCCCTTGTCGAGCCACAGGCGCCAAGCAGCAATCCCAGCAGTCAGCATCACCGGCTGGGTATTCACCGTTTGGGTAAGCGTTTCGGCCGGTCCTTCTGCAACCATGGTCCAGAGATCATCACCTAAAGCGGTGGATGCTTCATCAAACGTTGCACGAACCACGGCAGAATCGCCGTAAGCTGCCATCATGCCAACGCTCTGGGAGCCTTGGCCTGGAAATACGAATGCAAAAGACATCGTTTCGTCTCCTGGTTCAGAATTCAAGAAGGGCTGCGCCCCAGGTAAAACCGCCGCCAACGCCCTCAACCAACACTTTTTGGCCGCGTTGGATACGTCCATCCCGTACAGCTTCATCCAGCGCAAGCGGCACCGATGCGGCCGATGTATTGCCGTGGCGATCAACGGTCACAATCACTTTGCTCCGGTCAACGCCCAGTTTTTTGCCAGTTGCTTCGATGATGCGGATGTTGGCCTGATGCGGAATCAACCAATCTACATCTCCGGTTTGAATTCCTGCAATCTGACAAACCTCTTCAGCAATGTCTGCCAGCACGCGTACAGCGAATTTGAAGACCGCCTGCCCATCCATGCGCAGGAAGGGGTCGCCAGTAACCTGGCCACCGCAAATTTGGCCAGGAACATTCAGGATTGAATTCTGACTGCCATCCGCATGCATCGCCGTAGACATGATTCCTGGCTTGTCGGATGCTTCGAGTACAACGGCGCCAGCGCCATCCCCAAACAACACGCAGGTTCCGCGGTCTTTCCAGTCAAGGATGCGCGAAAAAACTTCTGCGCCTATGACCAATGCTCTCTTGTGGCTGCCAGAACGGATAAACTTTTCGGCAATTCCAAGCGCATAGGTAAAGCCGGCGCAAACTGCCTGCACATCAAATGCGGCAGCGCCCTTGTTGCCCAGTTTGGCCTGTATCAGGCAGGCGGTACTGGGAAAAATAAAATCAGGCGTGGATGTCGCGACAATGATCAAATCAAGGTCGGTTGCGCAAATACCAGCCATATCCAACGCGCGCTGTGCAGCGATCAAGCCAAGTTCACTCGATGTTGTGCCGGGGCTTGCCAGATAACGGCTACGAATGCCTGTTCGGGTAATGATCCACTCATCGTTGGTGTCAATGCCACGCGCTGCCAAATCATCGTTTGTAACGGGGGTACCCGGAAGATAACTACCAGTACCGATCAAGCGTGCGTACATTCAAACACTCTCCACGACAACAACCTGTGTTGGCGCCATTTGGGCCAAGCGGTTGGTAATACGCTCCAGGACGCGATTTTCCGCCGCATCGTAAGCGCGGGAAATTGCGTTACCAAAAGCCAGGACATCAGCTGAGCCATGGCTTTTGACTGAAACACCTTTTAGGCCAAGCAGAATGGCGCCGTTGTAGCGACGATGATCGAAACGTTTTTTGAAATTATTGAGTACTGAAATAGCAATCAACGCAGCAATTCTGGTTAGCCAGTTACGTTTAAACTCGCCACGCAAAGACGAAGCCAGCATCTGGGCAAGCCCCTCCGACGTCTTTAATGCAACGTTGCCAACAAATCCGTCGCAAACAATCACGTCAGCGTCGCCTTTGTAGATGCCATCGCCTTCAACATTTCCGATGAAGTTCAGATCGGAGGCGCGCAGCAAAGCAGCCGCAGCCTTCACTACTTCATTTCCCTTAATGTCTTCTTCGCCAATATTCAGAATGCCGACCGTTGGCTGATCCTTGTGCTCCATTGCCGAAACCAGCATGGCGCCCATGATGCCGAACTGCAAAAGATGCTCAGGCCCGCAATCGACATTGGCCCCGAGATCCAGCATGTGCGTATGGCCGTTGACAGTTGGCAAAGGCGCGCAAATTGCTGGCCGGTCAATGCCTGGCAGCATTTTCAAAACAAAGCGCGATATCGCCATCAGGGCACCAGTATTGCCGGCTGAAACGCAGGCATCGGCCAAGCCTTCTTTGACTTGGTTGATGGCGATGCGCATCGACGAATCTTTTTTGTTGCGCAAGGCAAGCGCAGGCGACTCATCCATGCCGACGATTTCGGAGGCATGAACGAGGCGAATGCGGGAATCGTTGGCATGGTTGCCGAGCAACGGGCGCAACACATCATCCTGACCGACCAGGACGAGATTGGCTGACGGATGCTCCGCAAGGAATTGAATGGCCGCGGGCACCGTCACCGACGGACCGTGGTCACCCCCCATGCAATCAATGGCAATGCGGGTTGTCATGGCAAAATAAAAGGCAGGCGGCTCATTACGAACCGCCTGCCCTTCATTGAACGATTACTCGCCCTTGCCCTTGACTACTTTTTTGCCGCGGTAGAAACCGGCCGGCGAAATGTGATGACGCAGATGTGCCTCGCCAGTGGTCGGCTCGACGGCCAACGGGGGGGCGGTCAGGAAGTCATGAGCACGGTGCATGCCACGCTTGGACGGGGACTTTTTGTTCTGTTGAACGGCCATTTTCTTACTCCAAAAAAATCAGTTCGGCTTACCTTTTAGCCCAGACAATTTCGCGAACGGATTAATCCGTTCACCAGCATTGGCCGCGCCAGGTAAACCACATTTTTCGTGCCGCGGCGCTACAGGCAGACCGAGGAGGATTTCATCCTCAACCAACTCGACCACATCCAGTTCGCGCACTACCGGCAGGAAATCCCGGGTATCGTCTTCCAGTTCATCTTGCGACAACTCGGCACCCTCAGGAATTAATTCCAGAAGACTGTCGACATCAAGATCGCAAGGCACGGCTTCCAGGCAGCGCTGGCAGGCAAGCGGGAGCACTCCCGACACCACCAGATGCAGCATGGGCTCCCCGCTATCGCCCTTGAACCCAGCCAGACGGAATGTAACCTCTCCATCCATCTCCGCCAGCAAATCATGCAGGCGGTCAAGATCCTCGACGGCCAGCGTTCCCTCGAGAACACGACCATCTCTGGCAAAAGCGAAAGCGTCCGAAATCCTTTTCAATCTTGAACTGTTCCGACCTAAACATTGAATGATATTATTTTTGGCTTTCCAAGTCAAAACAAAGTGCTGCTTCAAGTATTCACTGCAACGCTTTGTTGTAACGGATTTTTCATGCCCCAGAACCTTATTCTCGCCTCAACTTCGCCATTTCGCCGTGAACTGCTCGGCCGACTGGGACTGCCATTCGACGTTGCCGACCCCCAAACAGACGAAAGCCCTCTTCCCGGAGAAACCCCCGAGGAGATCGCCTTGCGACTTTCAGAAGCCAAGGCGAAGGCCGTCGCTGCAACATATCCCGATGCACTGATTATCGGAAGTGATCAGGTTGCCACGGTCGACGGCCAAATATATGGAAAACCGGGCACCCATGAACGTGCCGTTGAGCAGTTGCGTGCACTATCCGGAAAGACTGTCAAT
>Ga0209211_10005685_pt1 | contig 18465 bp, 18 predicted proteins | sample RifGroA2_FD_183992 | JGI IMG/M metagenome (GOLD analysis project Ga0209211, IMG submission 183992) | Groundwater microbial communities from Rifle, Colorado, USA - Groundwater A2 (SPAdes) (version 2) | ecosystem: Environmental > Aquatic > Deep subsurface > Groundwater | place: Rifle, Colorado... | reverse complement strand
CATTAATCAAAGGAGGGACGCGTTATGAGGGGAGAAAAACAGAATGAGATGCAGGAAAAGGACTGGATGTTGCTGCTCTTTATTGCAAAGGACCTGACGGAAAGGGAAGAAGCAGACACAATGGTTACAAACCTCTGGGACAAGCTTGTTAATTACTGCCATGCGAACCAATTAATATTCCAGGAAGAAGTCCGCGGGAACTGAAATGAGGTGATGACTGCCATGAGAGCTTCAACAGAAAGAAGTAAAATAATTAAATGCCCGCATTTGGCAAGATGGGCCGCATCCAAATGTACCGCAGCTGGCGACCATTACTTGCCAAGCGCGTTCCAGCTAGAGGAATACTGCAAAAGTCCCGGCCATCGAAAATGCCCCTTCTATCTGGGAATACTTGAACACAAAGAGGCGTCTCTTGTGCATTGTGCGTAGGCTTTTGGAAAACTTTTTTACCGGCAAATTCCCCGTCCTTGTTGCATCATTGCGACCTTAAATGTTATATGTATAATGTGATTGCCAGGAAAATACTCGTAGTTGACGATGAGCCGGACCTTGTAGAGCTTGTTTCATATAATCTCAGGAAGGAAGGCTTTGATGTTTCTTCTGCATCCGACGGCGAAGAAGCGCTCAATAAAATCAGAAAAGAGAATTTCAACCTCATTGTCCTGGACCTTATGCTGCCGGGGATCCAGGGCATGGAACTCTGCCGCATGCTCAGGAACGACCCGAAAACAAAAAACCTGCCTGTTATTATGGTTACCGCAAAGGGAGAAGAAATAGACAGGGTGATTGGACTTGAGACAGGCGCGGATGACTACATGGCAAAGCCTTTCAGTCCGAGAGAGCTGGTTGCCCGCGTGAAGGCCGTGCTGAGAAGGAGCGGAGAGAAAACCACTGAAGAGAATATCATCCGCATAGGGGACCTTGTCATTAACCGTGAGACATATTCTGTTCTAAAAGGCGACATCCCACTGGGCCTGAGCGCAACCGAGTTTAAGCTGCTTTTATACCTTGTTGAAAGGAAGGGGAAGGTATTCAGTCGCGACCGGCTGCTTGACGCTGTCTGGAGAGACGAGGCTTTTGTTGAGCCGAGGACGGTAGATGTTCATATTAGAAGGCTTCGCACTCAGATCGAAGACGACCCCTCAGCGCCCCGATACATCAAGACCAGAAGGGGCATCGGGTATTATGTAGATGCTGACTTATAAAAATTCATAGAGATCAATGTAACACAAAATTAATATTCCTTTAATTCCGCTGTAACACTGTCCTGTTATCCTAAACAATGCTTATCATTTTCACTCTCTCTGTCTGCGCTGTTTATGTCGTAAGCCTTTTCAAAGCAAAACCGAACCTATTTATGTTCCGGCTTATAGAAAGGGTCTTCGGCGAAAAAGATGACGACAAGAAATAGGCGGTCAAGTGGTTGCGGAGCAACCTGATTTAGACTATCATTGAAAGGAGGAGAGACATGTAATCTAAATTTAACAGGGCTGTAACATTCCTGTAACAAAGAAACCACTATTCTAAAAGTCACATTATATTAAGGAGAAAAACATGAAAACCATATTTAATTTAATAGTTGCACTTGCGATAGCCTTATCTTTTTCCATGGCAAACGCGGAAGAGACCATTAACGGGGCGGGCGCGACTTTTCCTTACCCTGTTTATTCAGCCTGGGCCTTTGATTACCACAAGGTAACAGGCGCAAAGCTCAATTACCAGTCAATCGGCTCCGGCGGCGGGCAGAGGCAGATCACTGAAAGGACCGTAGATTTCGGGGCTTCAGATGACCCTTTGACACCTGACAAACTTAAAAAAGACAACCTGCTCCAGTTCCCGGCAGTTATCGGCGGCGTTGTGCCTGTGGCCAACCTCGATGGGGTCCAGCCGGGCCAACTCAAGCTTGATTCAGATACGCTCTGCAGGATGTTCCTTGGCGAGATCAAATACTGGGATGATGAAAAGATTAAGAAAATGAACTCAGGCCTTAAACTGCCGCACAGCGAAATAACCGTTGTTCACAGGTCTGACGGATCAGGAACTACCGCAATATTCACCAACTATCTCGCTGCAACATGCCCTGGCTGGAAATCAAAGGTCGGAGAGGGCAAGGCGGTAAAGTGGCCTGTCGGGATCGGCGGCAAGGGCAATGAAGGCGTTGCCAACTATGTAAAAAGGACGATGAACTCAATCGGGTATGTTGAGTTCGCTTATGCAAAACAGAACAAACTCGACTATACACAGATGAAAAACCGGGCCGGCAACTTTGTGGAGCCGAGCTTTGATACCTTTGAAGACGCAGCAGATTCAGGCGATTTCGACGCAAAGAAAGACTTCCATACCTGGCTCAACAACACACCCGGCAAGACCGCATGGCCTATAGCCGGAGCGACTTTTATACTCCTGGCAAAGGACAAAAAAGATTCAAATATGAAGACCGTGAAATTCTTTGACTGGTCATTCAGGAATGGGGACACAACGGCAAAAAATCTTGTGTATGTCCCGCTTCCCAAATCCCTGAAAGACAAGGTAAGAGCGTATTGGAAGGCGAACGGAATATATTAAGAAGGATGAAGGTGGAAAAAAGGAAGAAATAAGTGGCAAGGACAGCTAAAAAGAACCCGATAGATAACACTTTTTCAGTGATTACGGCGATAGCATCTTTCTCTGTTGTCCTGCTGATAATCGGGATATTGATTGTTCTTGTGCGGGAATCTTCGCTTGCCATAGAAAAATTCGGCGTCATTAACTTCCTGACATCAACCGACTGGAACCCTGTAACGAGCTCTTTTGGCGCGGCCACAACCATTTTTGGAACTTTTGTGACCACAGTTATCTCCCTCTTTATCGCTATCCCTGTCGCAATAGGGATAGCGATATTTGTTACTGAAATAGCCCCGGATTTTTTAAAGGGCCCCATCGGGGTCGCCATTGAGCTTCTGGCTGCCATCCCGAGCATTATCTACGGCATGTGGGGCCTCTTCACTCTTGCGCCGCTTATGGCAAAATATGTTGAACCTGCGCTCCAGAAGACCATAGGGCATGTCCCTATTGTCGGCATGCTCTTCCAGGGGACCCCCATGGGTATTGATCTCTTCACAGCGAGCGTTATCCTGAGCATCATGATCATCCCGTTTACTGCGAGCATCTCAAGGGACTCCTTTAATCTGACACCCTCTGTTGTAAAGGAATCAGCGTATGCAATAGGCGCAACCAAATGGGAAGTGGTTAAAAATGTTGTGCTCCCTTATTCAAAACTCGGCGTTTTCGGCGGCATAGCCCTTTCACTCGGGCGGGCATTGGGCGAAACTATGGCAGTGGCCTTTGTACTGGGGAACAACCATCAGATAACCTCCTCTCTCTTCAGCGCCGCAGCGACCAATTACAGTGTCCCTCGCAAATGAATTCACCGAGGCTGATACAGATATCTACCTTTCGTCACTTTATTATTTGGCGCTTGTGCTTTTTGTAATGAGCTTTATCACGCTCGCCATAGCAAAATTCTTCCTTCTGAAGGCTGAAAGGAAGTATTCGAGATGACAGATAGCAATCGTGGACAGGAAGACAGGACACGGCATTTTCGCTCATTCTCGACCGGCCTCCAGCCGGTCTGCGAGGCTACGCCGGCCCGCTTAGCCATCCATGGCACGCTTTGGGCCGTCGAAGCCGCTCAAATACCGTATCCTGTCTTCCCTTGCGTTGTCCGGAGTTTTTTTATGAACGTTGAAAAGAGAAGAAAATTTGAGAGTTTTATCGCGCTGTTATTAAGCACTTGTGCGGCAGGATTCGGCCTTTTCTGGCTGGTGTTTATACTCGGAGACGTATTGATTCACGGCATAGGCGCACTGAACCCGGGGCTTTTTATGAATGATCCGACACCGGCCGGGGTTGCAGGGGGAGGACTTAGAAACGCTTTTACAGGGCAATTGATGATAACTTTTTTTGCGACACTCATAGGTGTGCCGGTCGGCATTCTCGGAGGCACTTTTCTGGCTGAATACGCGAAGGGAACAAAGACCGCCAGGATAATAAGCGTGCTTTCCGATATTATGGTCAGTGTGCCTTCCATAGTTATCGGAACTTTCATTTATGCAATACTCGTGAAGCCCCTGGGCCATTTCAGCGGCTGGGCAGGGGCGGTAGCACTTGCCGTAATAATGGTCCCGGTTGTATTAAGGACAACTGAGGACATGCTGTCACTTGTCCCATGGACCCTGCGTGAGGCCGCCTTTGCACTCGGCGCGCCATATTATAAAGTGATTACACAGGTGGTTTACCGGGGGGCTGCAGCAGGGATATTTACGGGGATCCTCCTGTCTATAGCCAGGGTCGCAGGAGAGACGGCACCGCTTCTTTTTACCTCATTCAATAATGCCTATTACTCCCTGAATATGAACGCTCCGGTGTCCTCGTTGACTGTTACTATATTCCAGTATGCCATGGGGCCTTACGAGGAATGGCATGCACAGGCATGGGCAGCATCTTTTATGATTACAGTCTTCATACTGGTCCTTACAATTTTAGGGCGACTGATTATCAAATGGAGGTATAAATAGTGGCCGCAACCGTAGAAATAGAGGCAAAAAATCTGGATTTTCATTATGCGGGGAATGTTCATGCCCTCAAGCAGATAAACTTCCCTGCCTATGAACATTGCATCACTGCATTAATCGGGCCTTCAGGCTGTGGCAAAACTACCCTGCTAAGATGCTTTAACAGGATGCATGACCTTTATCCGAAAAACAGTTATGAAGGAGAAATCATTTTTGAAGACAGGAATATCCTTGCCAGGGATATTGACCTTATAGATCTCAGGTCCAAAATCGGGATGGTCTTTCAGAAACCGACCCCTTTCCCGATGACCATATTCGACAATATCGCATACGGCCTCAGGCTGAAAGGGATAAAAAACAGGGCGGCCCTTTCAGAGAAGGTAGAAAAGGCCCTCAAAAATGCCGCTTTATGGGAGGAGGTCAAAGACAAACTCAACGTGAGTGCGTATGACCTTTCAGGCGGGCAGCAGCAGCGGCTTGTTATCGCGCGGGCGCTTGCTGTAGAACCGCATGTCCTGCTTTTTGATGAACCGACCTCTGCGCTTGACCCTATATCCACAGGCAAGATAGAAGAGCTTATCGTCCATTTGAAAAAAACGGTCACTATACTTATTGTCACACATAATATGCAGCAGGCTGCCCGGATATCGGACTGGACTGGGTTTATGATGCTCGGCGAGTTGATAGAGTTTGATAAAACCGATAAGATATTCACTGCTCCTGCTCAAAAACTGACTGAGGATTATATAACGGGGAGGTTTGGATAATGGCCATTTTCGATGATGAATTAATGAAGCTTAAAGGCAGGATACTAAAGATGGGGGCCATGGTTGAAACTGCGATCAGGGATTCAGTCCGGGCGCTTGTTGAAAGGGACAATGATCTGGCGCAGCTTGTTATTGAAAAAGACCATCAGACAAACGCCCTTGATGTTGAGATAGACGAGGAGTCCATCAGGCTCATAGCTCTTCGGCAGCCAATGGCAGGGGACCTTCGGTTTTTGACAACTGCAATGAAGATAACCACAGACCTCGAAAGGATGGGGGACATGGCCGTCAATATAGCGGAGAGGGCGCTTGAGTTGAATGAGGAGCCTATCCTTAAACCTTATATAGACATACCGAGGATGAGTCAGATCGCCCAGGGCATGACAAGGGACGCGCTGGATGCTTTTGTAAAGAGGGACCAGAAGCTTGCCATGGACGTTATTATGAGGGACGATGAGGTTGATGAACTGAAACATCAGGTTTTAAGGGAACTGCTTTTCTTTATGGTGCAGGACCCTTCAACAGCATCAAGGGCAATGAAGATAAGCTTTGTGGCCCAATACCTGGAGCGGATTGCCGACCATGCCACCAATATCGCCGAGATGGTCATCTACCTTGTGGAAGGAAAGATCATAAGGCATATGGAGTTGCCGGAGGAGTAAGGGTTACTCCAGGTTTTTTTCGTACTTTGATACTATCTGTTCCATTTCTTCATCCGGAACGGTAGGCAATACTATCCGTCCTTCTTTGTCGTGTCTGACTTTTGTTATCCCCGGGTACTGCTCTTCAATTAATTTCAAGTCCGTTGCCTGCTTTTTGATTACAGACAGCAGCCGTTTGTTTTCTCCCTCAAGGTCGTATTTTTCAAAGGCAGACCTGACTGCAAACCTGAGTTCCAGTTCATTCCATGGTTTCAGGAAAAACCTGTATATCTCACCTTCATTTATCGCCTTCATCGCGGCTTCGATGCTTGCATGTCCTGTCAGCATAATACGAATAATATCCGGGTAGTCCCGGCGCACCATAGAGAGGAATTCCGACCCGGTTATCTCCGGCATCTTTTCATCTGAAATGATGACCTTTATCCGGTTGCCTTTAAGGATTTCCATGCCTTCCAGCGCGCTGTTTGCGGAATATACCCCGTAAGGATCATCAATGAACACTCTTTTGAGGGCGGAAATTACGTTTGGCTCGTCATCAACTATCAACAAGTTGTTTTCAGACATCTTGACCCTCCTTGTCGCTGCAGTATAGCCGGAAGTTGTTTTTTCCCGCCTTTTTTGCATTATACATCGCAGTGTCGGCTTTTTTCATCAGTGTTTCAATGTCCGTGCCGTCAGACGGATAAAGGCTTACACCTACGCTTACTGTTATGGAAAGCTCCTGGCCGCCTGTAACGAAGCTCTTTGCCAGTTCATTCACGATCTTCCCTGCGGTTATTTCCGCGTCCTCGGGATCACTGATGTCCTGGAGCATGATAATAAATTCGTCCCCCCCGAGACGGGCAATGGTATCACTTTTACGAACAGACATCTTAAGTCGTTCGGAGACCTGTTTTAACAATAAATCACCTGTATCATGCCCAAAGATATCGTTTATGGTCTTGAAGCCGTCTAAATCAAGAAAACAAATGGAAAGCATCTTGCTGTATCTTTGTGAATATTCAAGCGCCTTCGTAAGACGGTCATAGAGCAATAAACGGTTAGGCAGTCCGGTGAGTGTGTCATGGTATGCCATATGTTTGATCAATTCTTCTTTCTGCCTTAACTCTTCCTCCAGGTTGAATTTTTCTATCGCAGCCTTGACAGTGGTCCTTATCTCATAATTGTTCCATGGTTTGATGAAAAACCTGTATATTTCGCCATCGTTGATGGCCTTCATTGCGGCTTCAATGCTTGCGTGCCCGGTCAGGATAATCCGGACCACATGTGGATACTCCTGCCTTATCATAGACAGGAACTCGGAACCGCTCATACCAGGCATCTGTTCGTCCGAGATGACCAGCTTGACCGCGTTCTGTTTCAATAATTCAATGCCTTCAAGTGCGCTCGCAGCTGAAAGTACATTAATGGCATCGTCCATGAATATCCTTTTCAGGGCAGAGATCACATTCTCTTCGTCGTCAACAATCAGTATGGTGTCTTCGATCATCACTTTCTCTTCACCCATACGAATATGCCGGTTTTGGCAGGGTCAAGATGGTAGCCCCTTGTCAGGATGCCTATGTTCTTTTCGTTAAGAGTGGTCCCCGTGCGCAGCATAAGAAGGCCGGTGCCGCTCCTTATGTCCCTGGATATAACCATGCCGGGAGACAGGTCCTTCGGCAGCAGTTCAGCCTCGACAGCCCGCAATGCCGACAAGTCAAGATCGGCGGGCGCAGCAGAAATAAATTGTTCTTTTACAACCTCGACAAGGACCGGAAAAAGTTCGGGGTCAAACTGTGTGCCGACCAGGGTCTTCATTTTTTCGAGTACGCTTTTCAGCGTATGGTCCTTATAGCCTCCGTGCATCAGCCTGTCAAATTTATCTGCCAGTGCGATGATCCTCGCGCCTGCGGGTATGTCACTGCCTTTAAGTCCATCGGGAAAGCCCTTCCCGTTGAACCATTCATGATGGTGTCTTATAAGAACGCCCGCCTCGCGCAGGCCTTCAATGAAATCAATGGCGGTCTGGCCTCTTACCGGGTGTTTTTTGTATTCCGACTGTTCGTCGGGAGTAAGCATGTCAGGAGTTTTAAGCAGGATAATGTCCGGGACCCCAATTTTGCCGATATCATGCAACTGTGCCGCTATTGAAACAGTTTCGATCTCTGAACTGTTCAGGCCGAGTCTCTCTGCAATCTCTTCCGATATGGAAGATACACTGTTTGAGTGGCTGAGTACGGTTTTGTCCCTTAATTCCAGGAGGTTGGAAAACGCTGTTATGAAATCGTTAAAATTCTTTTTCAGCTTTTCAGTGGCTTTCGTTAGTTCCTTGTTCTGCCTTGTCAGGTCCATTGTCTGCTGCTGGACATACATTTCGAGTTCGGAACTCCATTTCTTCAACTCCTCATTCTGTTTCTTCGTCAGTTCTGTGAGGTATTTATTTTCCCTTTGCAGGCTGGACATCTCGACTGCGTTCAGGATTGCTATGATCAGTTCATTGTCATTCCATGGTTTTGTGATGTACCTGTAAGCGCCGCCCTTGTTTATCGCATCCATTGCGGCATTGACATCTGCATACCCTGTGAGAACAATCCTTGTCGCGTCAGGAGAAATCCTCTTCGCCTTTTCTAAGAATTCCGTGCCGCTCATCTCAGGCATCCTCTGGTCAGAGACAATGACTGAAAACCCGCCGCCTTTCAGAATTTCGAGGCCCTCTCTGCCTGATGAGGCGGTAAATACCTCAATTTTTTCATCCACAAACAGGCGTTTTAATGAACGCAGCACATTTTCTTCGTCGTCCACAAAAAGGACTTTTGACATAATGTCCTTCGGCATCAGGTGCTACCTCTAACGTGTTCAATCATATCCTCACTACGGACAAAAACAAGGATTGTTCCCTTCTGTTCCTCGGCAAAATCCATGAGGGAGCCCAGAAGCCACCCGTCAATACCGTTCATTTCAAGTTTTACGGAGGTCTTCTTTTTCATTTTTACATCTTCAATAAACCTGATTACGCCTTCAATAGTACAATGCTCAATGCTCTGTCCCAACGGGCATCCCCTCATGCCTGCTATGTCAATCCATTTTTCATTACACATCACCACCATATGATTAAAATCAACGCCGATTATTCCAACCGGCATGGAATCGAGAATGTTCTGGTGGATAGCCAGCACTTTGCTCCTGAACTCAAGGTTTGCAGACTTTTCCTCAAGCAGTTTTTTCAACGCAACATTCAATTCGGCAAGCTCTTCATTTTTTGTGCGGAGTTCGGAGGTAAGCTCCAGGTTCTTTTTAAAGAGGAAATACCTTTCAATAGCGTTTGAAACAGTGACTTTGAGGTCATCATCATTCCAGGGCTTAGGCACGAATTTGTAAATGTGGCCCTCGTTTATGGCAGAAACTATGGCCGAAGCGTCAGCGTAACCAGAGAGCACCATTCTTACAGTGTCCGGCCATTGGGTGTATACCTTCCTGAGGAATTCCACTCCGTTCATGGAAGGCATCCGGAAATCCGATATGACCAGTTGGATATGCTCCTGCTCAAGGACCTTAAGACCCTCATCGGCTGAAGTCGCGGTCAGTATAGTGTAATCATCATCGAGAAAAAGCCGTTTAAGGGAGCTGAGGACATTAGGCTCGTCATCCACGCAGAGTATTTTTATCGCTTCATCCATACCTTCCCCCCGCCTTATATTTCCACGACCGGGATCTTTATTGTAAAGATAGTCCCTTTGCCCACTTCACTCTCCACGTTTATCTCTCCCCTATGCTTCTTAATAATATCATATGCTATGCTCAATCCAAGGCCTGTGCCTTTGCCTACATCCTTTGTCGTGAAGAAGGGCTCGAATATCCTGTGTATTTTGTCCTTGGGAATTCCGCAGCCGGTATCGGCAATGGACACATAGATATATCCATTATCGCTCCATGTTTTAACCGTTATCTCTCCCTGTTTCTCTATGGCATGGGCTGAATTGACAAGCATGTTCATGAATACCTGGTTCAGTTGGCCCGGATTGCATTTTGTCATTGGGATATTGCCGTATTCTTTTTTCAGGGTCACCTTGTATTTCAGTTCGTTCCAGACTATGTTTATGGTGCTGTTGAGGCCGTCGTTGATGTCAGCCATCTTGTTTTCAGCCTCATCAATACGAGAGAAGCTCTTGAGGTCCTGCACTATCTTTTTTACCCTGTCTGCGCCGTCAAGGGACTCCCTTATCAGACTGTCAAGGTCTTCAAGCACATAATCTATTTTCAAGGAACGCCTGCTTTCTTTCACCCTCCGCCCTGTTTCCTCAACCTCATGGATGCATACCCCTGCTTTATTTGATAATTCCACAAGGGCATCCGACTGCACCTTAAGGAACTCTGAGAGTTTGTTCGCATATTTGTTGAGAGAGCCGAGGTTGCTCATTATAAAGCCCATGGGATTGTTGATCTCGTGGGCGACCCCAGCGGCAAGCTGGCCTATGGAGGCCATCTTTTCCTGCTGTAAAATGTGTGACTGGGTGGCTTTGATCTCCTCATAGGCTTTTTCCAGTTCTTTATGCTGAGACTCAAGTATGGCCATCATATTGTTAAAAAGCTCGCCTATTTTGTAGGCGTGGTCTGAGATGTCGCTACCGAGATTGATGAAGCGTATACTGAAATCTTTTTCAGCCGCAACCTGGTTCAGAAAGAATGAGATTTCATCAAGGGCAAACTGGAGGTCTCTCTTGTCTTTATCAATCTGTAGGTTTGTTATCTCAAGTGCTTCAGTGGCCTCAGTGAGGTCTTTATGCCGCACCATCAGCTCTTCCTGGCTTTTTCTTAATAATTCTTCCGCCTCCTTGCGCTCGGTTATGTCTATAGAGTATTCAATAATCTGGACAACATTTCCTTCAATGTCAAAAATGGGATAGCCATGGACCTCAAAATATCTTGGACGACCGTCAATATAATGTATATGCTCAAGAGTAACAGGTTTTTTGGTCTTTTTGATTATTTCGATCGGACATGGATGCTCTTCATCACAACACGGAACAGGACTATTATGAGTAAGCTCATGACAGGTGTTTTTTCCTGTCAGACCGCCTTTCATGGCGGCCTTATTCGCAATTTTAACGGAATAATCGTTCGCATCTATCACATAAAAGGGATAACCGAAAGAGTTTATTATGTTATTAAGGAAGTCATTCTGACGCAGTATTTTGTCCTGCATCTTCCTGCGTTCGGTTATGTCTCTTGCTACATGAATCAAGCCGATAAGTTTATTATTGCTGTCAAATCTGGGAAGGGCCCTTATTTCGATAAACATATTCAGGTGGGGCTCAAACATCTCAAAAGTCGCCGGAACTCCGGTCTTTAGGCACTGACAGCTTGGGCAGCCCACAGGAGGGCACTCAGTCCCATGGTAACTCTCATAGCACTTTGAGCGTTTTACATTCAAAAGAGGCAGGCCCAGTATTTTTTCAGCGGCCTTGTTAGCCCGTATGATATTAAACTCACTGTCATGGATGGTGACCATGTCAGTGACAGTGTCAAAGGTGTCCTCCCATTCTTTTTTTGCGGCCTCTAAGGCTTCAATCGTTATTTTCAGGGCTTCATTCTTCTTCCTGTTATCTTCGACTTCCCAGAGTTGCAAATTATTTTTTATTCTTAGAAAAAGTTCAACAGGATCAACGGGCCTGGAAAGGAAATCATTTGCACCTGCTTCAAGAGATTTAAGCCTTGCTTCCCTGTCTCCTGTGCCGGTGAGTATGATAATAGGGATGTGTCTTGTTTCAGGGGCCTCTTTAATCTCTTTACATATCTCTGCCCCGTCCATTTCCGGCATTAAGTCAAGCAGGAATATGTCGGGCTTGGTTGTCTTTGCTTTTTCTATCGCCTCTGGTCCCTTCAGTGCGGTTTCACAGGAGTATCCCTTATTGGACACAAGGATGGACAGCATTTTCAGGCTTGCCTGCTCGTCACCAACTATAAGTATCCGGGGGATATTGTCTTTATCTATCCCATTCAAGATCTAACCTTCAGCCCCCTTAAGCGCCACAATCAAATTTATACCAGCTGACTGTATTGTTCCCCGCGGTCAACAAATTCATCTGATGGCAATTGGGATCATAATAGTAAATGTCGTTCCCTTGCCTTCTGCACTCTCAACTTTAATGTCACCGTCATGCTTTTTTACTATATCATACGCAATGCTCAGACCGAGCCCCGTTCCCTTACCGACCTCTTTTGTCGTATAAAAAGGCTCAAATATCCTCTCTATCCTGTCCGCCGGGATTCCTGACCCTGTATCCGAAATGGACACATAAATATTGTCCTTATCGTCCCATGTCCTTATCCCGATTTCTCCCTGGCTTTCAATGGCATCCGCGGCATTAAGCAGCATATTCATAAAGACCTGGTTCAGTTGTCCCGGATTGCATTTTATCATGGGGATGTCCCCGTATTCTTTTTTAAGCGCCACCTTGTATTTCAGTTCGTTCCAGACAATGTTGATCGTGCTTTCTATCCCGGCATTAATATCGGTCATTTTGTGCGCGGTTTCATCAACATGGGAAAAACTTTTTAAATTCTGCACTATCTTCTTTACCCTGTCAGCGCCGTCAAGGGACTCTTTTACCAGGGCCACAATGTCTTCTGTTATGTAATCTATCTTCAGGGATTTCCTCAGTGTCTCTATCCTTCCCACCGTGTCTCCGTGTTCCCGCTTAGAGCCAACAGTAGGAGCCTTAAGCTCGCCTACTTTTGGCCGTGTCCCCGTGTCTTTTGTCAGAGCGGAGATTGCCTCCGACTGTGCCTTGATAAATTCCCTGAGCTTGCTCACATATTTGTCGAGAGTGCCGAGGTTGCTTATAATATATCCCATCGGGTTGTTGATTTCATGAGCAACCCCTGCTGCGAGCTGGCCTATGGAGGCCATCTTCTCACGCTGCAAGAGCTGCGACTGGGCTGACTTGAGTTCTGCATAAGCGTTCTCGAGTTCCGCATTTTTTTGCTTAATGCTGTCTTCTGCTATTTTGCTGCGGGTTATATCATGTAGTGTTATCACCGCAGCATAAGGGCCTACAACATCCTCAACCGGTACGGTATAGGAATTGTAATTGAACCAGGCGCCACTTGAATGGGACAATTCAAGTTTGCCAGGATCTTTCTCGACGAATATGAAGCCGTTTCCCTTTAAAACATCCATCCATTGCCTGTTCTGCAAGCTGTTGTAAGGCTTGCCGGTCAGAAGGGTCAGTACTTTATTGCACCTGACAATATTTTGTTTGGCATCTATTAGAATGACTGCATCATTTATGCAGTCCAGGGTCATCTCCCATTCCCTCTTCACGTTCTCAACAATCCTGATAGTGTCTGTCAGCATTTCATTCTTGATCTTAATGTCCTCAAACTCCCTGAGCTGTAAAAGGTTCCGGATCCTCGCATTGAGTTCGGCATAATCAATGGGTTTTGCAAGAAAGTCGTTTGCGCCTGCCTCAAGGCATTGCATTTTTGTATTGCCGTCAGCAAACCCGGTCATGACAATAATAGGGATATATCGGGTCTCGGGGTCTTTTCTTGTGGACTTGCAAACATCTATTCCGTTTATTCCTGGCATGAAAATGTCGAGCAGAATCAGGTCTGGCTTTGTCGCCCGGATCTTTTCGAGCGCCTCCACACCGTTTTCAGCAGTCGCTGTGGCATAGCCGAAATGTGACAGGACTTCTGTCAACACGACAAGTGTCTGCTTATCATCATCTACTATCAGGATTTTATTGATGCTCTCACCGGCTGGATCGTTCATGTCTTAATAATACATGCAATTGTGCGGTTCGGTAAATACGGATTACTCTATGTGCCGGAGAATAATCCCTGGTATTTCATCAAGAGGGGCCACCCTGTCTGCTGCGCCGATCTCTATTGCCTTCTTCGGCATCCCGAAGACAACAGAAGATGCTTCGTCCTGGGCAATTGTATACGCCCCGGCCTCTTTCATTTCACGAAGTCCCCTGGCGCCGTCCTCACCCATACCGGTCAGGATAACACCAACAGCATTTTTGCCTGCATACCTCGCAACAGACCTGAAAAGTATATCTGCAGAAGGTCTTACGAAATTGACCATTGGGCCGTCAGATATTTCCGCATAGTACGCGGAGCCGTTGCATCTTATCGTCATATGCTTATCTCCGGGGGCGATCAGAACAGAGCCTCTCAAAACCTGATCACCTGTCTGAGCCTCTTTTACGTTAAGTCTTGAAATCGAATTCAGACGCTCGGCAAAGGAACGTGTGAATACCGGCGGCATATGCTGGACTATAACAATGCCCGGTGTTGATTCAGACAATGCGGTTATTATTTCGGTAATGGCCTCAGTCCCCCCTGTGGATGCGCCTATTGCTATTATCTTGTCAGTTGCAGTTGAAAGGCGGCCATTGACATTTGGCCTGCTGAATTCAGAAATCGCGCTTTTTGCCGCTGTTTTTTGACTGATGATCGTTGCCAGCCTTATCCTTGCCTTTGCCGCAGTCCTGACCTTCCTGATAATTTCGTCGCCGAGTTCTATGATCCCGTTGGATATGTCAGAGGCCGGTTTCTGTATGTAATCAACAGCCCCCAGTTCGAGGGCCTTCAGAGTAGTTTCGTGGCCTTTTTGAGTTAAAGCGCTGAGCATTATTACAGGCACGGGATCTGTTTTCATCAGCTCTTTCAGGAAGGTGAGTCCGTCCATACGCGGCATCTCTACATCAAGCGTTATTACATCCGGCCTGAGGTTCCTTATCTTGTTGATTGCAAATACAGGGTCTTGTGCAGAGCCGACAACTTCAATGCCTTCAGCCTGATCAAGCAGCTGGGTGAGCGTACCCCTTATTACCGCTGAATCATCTATAATAAGGACCTTTATCTTCGTGCCGTTTAAAATCTCAGCCCCCTCTGTTTTTTAATGAAAACCGATTTGCCTGATAAAACACTTGTATTATAACCTTTACCGCACCAGAAGTAGGTGCCTTAAGCATGGACTTTTCTTTTTCATGTCGAAGATATTTTGGGAGGGGACAATCAAGTTGTCTGTCAGCCTGTCATTGCGGGATAAAGCAAAAGCAATACCATGGGGAGGGACATGCTTGTCTCTTTACTTCCCGCAATGACAGGTTGTACAGACAACAGTGAACACGCTTATTACCTTGTAAATTCTTTAACTGCCTTTACTAACTGCTGCGGCGTAAAAGGTTTCACGATCCAGCCGCTGGCGCCGGCCTTCCGGCCTTCCTGTTTCTTTGATTCCTGGGCCTCGGTCATCAGCATAACAATGGGCGTGACCTTGTATTCCGACCTGCCTCGCAACTGCTTTATGAACTCAATGCCGTTCATTTCAGGCATGTTCAGGTCAGTTATAACGATATCAACCCTTGTCCCGTCAATTATTTCAAGGGCCTCTTTTCCGTGGACTGCCGAAACAACATCATATCCGGCCTCTTTGAGTGAAAAGGCAACCAACTGCCTCATTGAAACCGAATCATCTACCACAAGAACAGTCTCAGCCATGCTTGCCCCTCCCTAATTGAATCCACCTATCGCAGCACTCAAGGACATTGCAAAGTCCTAAAATTATATGTCACAGGTAAGTAGATAATTGTTTTATACAAGCAAAAGAGATGCCAGGTATTTTGCTGTTGATATGTAAGGGAATTTCTTTTTGAACTTACGGGAAACTATGGAAATAATTCCATAGTTATGGAATGATTTCCATAATATTGTATTCTTTTATCTTTGTAAGGAGCGTCTTGTAATCTATCCGGAGCGTCAGGGCCGCCTTTGACTTGTTGCCCTTTGTAAGCGCCAGGGCCTGCCTTATGGCCTTTGCCTCAACATCCCTTGAGGCCAGTGAAGAGATTTCTTTCAGGGACAGCATTGGCGAGGCGCCTTCATTATCCGCTCTCTCTTCTAAAAGGAACTCCAGGTTTTCCGGCCTTATGACACTGTCTTCAGAAAGAAGAACAGCCCTCCTTATTACATTCTTCAATTCCCTTACATTCCCTCGCCACGAATCTCTCATTAAAAGATTGAGGGCCTCTTCGCTTATCTCTCTCATGTTTTTGTTTAATTCCTCTCCGGCTTCAGACAGAAATTTTTGCGCAAGGAACGGTATATCCAGCACACGCTCCCTGAGCGCCGGCAGGGTGATTATGAACTCCCCAAGGCGGTAGAAGAGGTCTTCCCTGAATTTTTTTTCAATCACGTTTTTCCTGATATCGGTATTGGTTGCGGCTATTATACGCACATCCACGTCCACGGGCCTTGAACTGCCAAGGGGGTATATCTTTTTTTCTTCTGCAACACTTAGAAGCTTGGACTGGACATAAGGGGACATATTCTCCATCTCATCTATCAGTATAGTGCCGCCGTTGGCTATCTCAAAAAAACCAGGCCTCTTTTTATCAGCGCCTGTAAACGCACCCTTCTCATAACCGAAGAGTTCGCTCTCGACAAGGGTCTCGGGGATAACGCTTATATCCACTGTTATAAACGGTTTATCAGCCCTTTTGCTTAGGTTGTGAATGGTGCGCGCTATAAAAGTCTTGCCTGTTCCTGTTTCCCCCTGTATTATGATCGAAAAGTCGCTCCATGCCACCTGTTTGACCTGCTCAATGATCTTTTTCATCCCCTCGCTCCAACCCAGTGACCATTCAAGGGAAGTGTCAACAGCATTATTCAGTCTTTTTACGGACCGCTCCAGTTCAAGTTTTTCTATTGCCCTCTTGAGGGTGAAGACAAGCCTGTCTGTCTTGGGGGGCTTGACTATAAAATCGTATGCGCCGAGCTTGATGGATTCTACTGCCGTAGGTATATCACCAAAGGCAGTAACAATAATAACCGGGATATCTGGATCGATCTTTTTCAGTTCCAGCATGATCTCAGCCCCGTTCATATATGGCATTTTAAGGTCAAGCGTCACTGCGACGGGCCTTTGCTTCCTGAAAGTCTCTATCGCGTCCTGACCGTTAGACGCCTCTATGGTCGAGAACCCATTAGCTTTCAGGATGTCCGCAAAGAGTTGCCTGATTAACTCTTCATCATCAATGATCAATACCTTATTCATGGCATATTGATCACAATATCATAACTGCCGACGCCGACCTTGTCCGCAATTCCCTTCTGCCACAAAAGCTCCATTACCTTTGCCTTTGTGTTTTTGGGCACTATGAGGATAAGCTTTGTACCTGCCTGGAGGGTCTGCTTCCAGACCTCGGCCTTTTCAGGTGTTATGCTGCCTTCGGTCTCCACCTCTACAACTGCAAGCACAAGGCCGTGGTTTGCGAGGACCAGGTCAGGGTCCCCTCCAGGGTTCGCTTTTATTTCCTTGTACTCCCTGCCGAATTTATGTTTGAGGAAGTCTACCATCCAGTCATGTATCAGTTTTTCGTTGTTCATATCTTATGCCATATCAGATCGTTGCAGTTCTTAGGCTGATATGCCTCCTTTCCTGTTTTGAGACGTTCTGCCACACAAAAGATTAGCTCTCCCTGTTAATGCCCATTCCAATGAATTAGGACAGACGGAATTACAAATTATACCATAGCGACTATTTGATAGGTTTGCATATTTCCCCGCTTGACAAGTTATTCGGAGCTTAAATTTTCCCTGTGTGAATTATAGGTCGAAACAGTTATCGGTGACAGGCAGATATACGGTAGGCATGTTCTTCAATTCCTATCCCTGATTACAAGCTGAGCGTGTTGAAATTATACTACCTTTGCATTTTTATAAATCTTCGAAACAGACTTCTATAAAGAAGCTTCCCTTACTGGTATCAAGCGGTATGCATATAATTTTCCCGCTTGTTTTGTGATGTACCGTATGGCCCTTCCCCGATATCATGGAAGGAATGGCCAATTCAAATTTATACCCTTTTTCTGAGAGCAGGGCCTTGGCGCCCCCACAAATCATATTGGTAATCTCTCCGACACAATCTACCACCGAGTCGTCAATATTGGGAACAGTTTCACCAAGCATTTGAGAGTATATATGCAATATGGCGGATTCAGGGAATGTTATTGCCAGACTTCCCTTGGCCTGCACTCCACTCATGCCAACAATCCCGGTGACATCACCTTTTGCAGTCTTTTCACTTTTCAGGAAAGGGTTGCCGGGTTTTGCTTCCGTATTAGCCATTGTCTTCAGCACATTGATTGTACTGACCAAAAAAGGATTAACAAACTCGACATTCATTGTTGCCCTCGCTTCCCAATCGTTTTATAAGCTATTTATGCTTCTATAAGGGACACATCTGCAAAGCCAAAAAGGCCCTTTAAATCCACGAGCATTATCAGCCTGTCCTCCAGTTTTGCAACGCCTTTTATGTAGTCCGTGCTTGAGCCTGTTGATAAGGGCGGCGGCGGTTCAACGATGTCTGAAGGTATCCTCAGAACTTCCGAAACAGCATCTACTATGAGCCCCATTGTGTTGCCCTGGATATCCATTATCATTATCCTTGAATGTTCGTTGTTCGCTTTTTCAGCGAGGCCAAGT
>Ga0209211_10005684_pt1 | contig 18465 bp, 23 predicted proteins | sample RifGroA2_FD_183992 | JGI IMG/M metagenome (GOLD analysis project Ga0209211, IMG submission 183992) | Groundwater microbial communities from Rifle, Colorado, USA - Groundwater A2 (SPAdes) (version 2) | ecosystem: Environmental > Aquatic > Deep subsurface > Groundwater | place: Rifle, Colorado... | reverse complement strand
GAGCCGTTCTTCACCACGAAGAAGATGGGGCGGGGGACGGGGCTGGGGCTGTCCACCGTGTACGGCATCATCAAGCAGCACAACGGCTGGATCAACCTGGAGAGCCGCACGGGGAAGGGGACGACGTTCTGCGCCTACTTTCCCGAGGCGACGGGCGCGCCCGAGGAGGTCCCGGCGCCGCCGGAACCGCCGGCCTCCGGGACGGGGAGGGAAACCGTGCTGTTCGCGGACGACGAGGAGCTGATCCGCGATCTGGGCCGCCAGGTGATGGAGTTGCACGGGTACACGGTGCTGCTGGCCGAGGACGGCATGCGGGCGATCGATCTTTTCAGGTCGCACCGGGAGGCGATCGACCTGGTGGTGCTCGATCTCACGATGCCCCAGCGGTCCGGGATGGAGGTCCTTCGGCAGATCCGGAAAATCGACCCGGGAATGCGGGTCATCCTCTCCAGCGGCAGCTCCCCCGCCGAGCCGGTTCCCGGAACGACGTTCCTTCCGAAGCCGTATCGCGCCGACACGCTGGCGAAGGCCGTTCGCTCCGCCCTCGACGCCCCCCGGCCGTCCTGAACTTTCCCGCTTCTTCCTGAATCGCTTCCTGCAGCGGCCGACCAACCCCATGTCTTCATTTTTCATATTGATAAATAGCGATATATAGATATAATTGCGCCGGAGCAATGAAAATGCAGAACCCTTTTCGGGCGCGGGGTGGATGCGATGGAAAGCAGGGTTTGTTGCAATCCGGAGCCTCGCACCGTTCTCCGGTTGGATGACGTGCGACGTCTTTTCCCTGACCCGGAAGTCCGGTTTCGCCTCGGCGGTGGAGTTTTTCGTTTTCGATACCCCGAAGGTCCTCCTGTTGCTGACCCTGGTCGTGTTCGGGGTCGGGGTCGCCGGGAATCCGGCGATCATCGCCGCGGAGTTGAAAAGGGGGGATGCGGCCTGAAGCTCCGGGACGATAAACGCGATATATATATTGACAGCGGGTAATATTTTGCTATCGTACTTATTAAATATCGAATATACGCATCAACGATAGAAATGAGGGATCGATGGAAAAGACCGATATTTTCGAGTTGCACGCCGACCTGTGCAAGACCCTCTCGAACCCCAAGCGGCTCATGATCCTCGCCCTGCTGGCCAAAAAGGAGATGAGCGTGGGGGAGATCGCGGAGGTGATCGCGGTTCCCCTCTCGAACGTGAGCCAGCACCTGTCGTTGTTGAAGGCGCAAAGCCTCGTGCAGACCCGAAAGGACGGACAGACCGTCCACTACAGCCTATCCGACCGCAGGATCATCGCGGCGTGCACGTTGATCCGGTCCGTCCTGCTGGACAAGATGAAGGAGCGCGGCCAGGTCGCGCGGGAGATCGACCCTCGATACGTGGTGACCGCCGTCTGAGCGGCCTTTGAAACTCATTCCGAACGAAGCAGAAGGAGGGAACGTCATGGCTCTGGATCTATCGACCCTGAAAGTGGACAAGACGATCGACGCCCGGGCGACGGCGTGCCCCGGGCCTCTTCTCGATGCCAAGCGGGCCATCGCGGCGGTCCCGGTGGGCGGCGTCCTGGAGGTGATGTCCTCCGACGAGGGGACCAGGGAGGACATCCCCCTCTGGGCGAAGAAGGTGGGGCACGACTTCCTCGGCAACGTGGAGGAGGCCGGCTACTGGAGGCTGTTCGTGAAGCGGGGGAAATAGGTGGCCGCAATCGCGCCTTCCGGAGGGGGCCGTCCGAAGATCCTGGTCTTCTCCACGAACAACATCTCCGATCCGGGGATCGACCTGGCGGGGAGTCAGCACATGAGCTACTCCCATTCCGTCAGGGTGATCAGCATCCCGTGCTCCGGCGGCATCAACCCGAACTGGGTGCTCCACGCGCTGGAGGCCGGGTTCGACGGGGTCTTCATCGCCGCGGACGGGGGCGACTGCGCCTATCTCCCCGACTGCACGACCCGGACCGCCCGGATCGCCGAAAGGGCGCAGGGGATGCTGAAGGAGCGCGGGAAGGATCCGCGACGAGTGAAGATGGCGGCGATCTGCTCCGTCTGCTCGGAGCCGTTCGTGTCGCACATGCGTCAATTCACCGAGGCATTGAGCAAGCTATAGAGGCGGAGACTCTCTCCATGGATTACGACGTCCTCGTCGTCGGCGGCGGCATCGCGGGAATGGAGTCCGGGCTGACGCTGGGCGACATGGGGTACAAGGTGCTTCTCGTGGAGAATGAGGTCTCCATCGGGGGGAAGATGATCCTGCTCAGCAAGGTCTTCCCTACCCTGGACTGCTCGAGCTGCATCTCCACGCCCAAGATGGCCGCCACCGCGCATCACCCCAACCTGACCGTCCTCACCTACAGCGAGGTGGAGGGGATCGTCCGGAAGGACGACGGCACGTTCTCCGTCCGGCTCCTCAAAAAGCCGACCTTCGTGGATGCCTCGGCGTGCACCGGCTGCGGGGATTGCGAGCTGGCGTGCACGGTGGCGATCTCCGACAAGTTCAACGCCGATCTGGTCGCCACCCGGGCCGCACACATCGCGTTCCCCCAAGCCGTCCCGAAGAAGGCGGTCATCGAGCGGGCCGGCTCCTCCCCCTGCACCTTCACCTGCCCGGCGGGCGTGAAGGCGCACGGGTACGTGTCCCTCGTCCGCAGCGGCAAGTACGAGGAGGCGTATCACCTGCACATGGAGGACGCCCCCCTCCCCGGATCCTTAAGCCGCGCGTGCTACGCGCCGTGCGAGGGGCAGTGCACCCGGGGCGACGTCGATGGGAAGGTGCCCATCCGCGGGATCAAGCGGTTCATGGTCGATTACTACTACGAGCGGCACCCCGAGCCCGAGTACGGGCCGCCGGAAAAGCGGAACGGGAAAACGGTCGCCGTCGTCGGCTCAGGGCCGGCGGGGCTGTCCGCCGCGTACTTCCTCGCGCGCAGGGGGTATGGCGTCACGGTGTTCGAGGGCGGGCCCGAGGCCGGCGGGATGCTTCGACACCCCATCCCTCCGTTCCGGGTCCCCAAGGAGCTGGTGGACCGGGACATCCGGAACGTCACCGCCCTGGGGGTGGAGATCCGGACCGGCACACCCGTCGGGTCCATCGCCTCCCTGAACGACCAGGGGTTCGACGCCGCGTTCCTCGCGGTGGGAATAGTTGAAGGGCAGGGGATGAAGGTCCCCGGCCGGGAGCTGTCGGGCGGCATCGAGTCGATGGAGCTGCCTGCGACCGGGAACGCCGGCGCCCGCCCTTTCGACGGTGAACTCTCGCTGAACGGGAACGGGACGATCCAGACCGACCCCGAGACGCTTGCGACCTCCCTGCCGAACGTCTTCGCCCGGAGGCGACGACGTGACTGGCCCTTCATCCAGGCGATCGCCGAGGGGAAGCGCGCCGCCTTCTATATCGACCGGTACCTGCGGGGTCTCCCCCTGTCCGGGCCCACCTTCGATGTGCGTCTCTCCGCGGTGAACGGGAAGGAGGTGCTGGACCGGGCGGATCTCCCTCTCTCTTCCCGGGTGCCGGCCGTTCCACGGGATCTTCCCGCCGCCGGCCGTTCCCGGTCGATGGAGGAAGTGGAAAAGACGATGCCCGAGGAGGAGGCCCGTTACAGCGCCGGACGCTGCTTGGACTGCGGGATCTGCTCGGAGTGCCACCAGTGCGTGGCGGCATGCCCCGCAGGCGCCATCCGCTTCGACATGCGGGAGGAGAGGAAAACGCTCGAGGCCGGCTCCATCCTCGTCGCCACGGGGTTTCATCTCTTCGATCCGAAGAGGAAACCGGAGTACGGTTTCGGAGAGTATCCGAACGTGATCACGGCGATGCAGATGGACCGGATCCTGTCCCCCACCCGGCCGTTCAACGCCGTCGTGCGCCCCTCCGACGGGAAGGCTCCGTCCAACATCGCCTTCGTCCTGTGCACCGGCTCCCGGGACTGCACCGTCGACAACCGTCTCTGCTCACGGGTCTGCTGCATGTACTCGATCAAGCAGGCCCAGCTCCTCATGGGGGCCTTGCCTCTGGCCGACATCACCATCTACTACATCGACATCCGGGCCTTCGGGAAAGGGTACGAGGAGTTCTTCGAGCAGGCCAGGGGGATGGGCGTGCGCTTCGTGAAGGGGAAAGTGGCGAAGATCGGCGAGACGGGGGAGGGGGACCTCGTCGTGCGGTACGAGGACATCGAAGGGAGCGGGGGGACGCTTACGGCGGAGCACGACCTCGTCGTCCTGTCGGTGGGTCTCTCCGCCAACCCCGAGGCGTTCGGATGGTTCCCTCCCGGGGCGCTTGAGGCGGACCCCTTCCGGTACGTTCGGGAGGTCGACGAGGATCTCGAGCCGGGGAAGACCAGCATCGAAGGGGTGTTCGTCGCGGGGACCGCCTCCGCGATCCGCGACATCCCCGACACGATCCTCCACTCGGGGGCGGCGGCCACCCAAGTCGCGTCCTTTCTCCAGGGAAGGCGGGCGACGCGATGACCGGGAAGCGGATCGGGGCGTTCATCTGCCACTGCGGCGGGAACATCTCCGACCATGTCGACGAGGAGAAGGTCCGCTCCGCGGCCGGGAGGGAATCCGGGGTCGCCGTGGCCAAGACGTTCCCCTTCGCCTGTTCGGAGGCCTCCCAGCAGGAGATGATCCGGATCCTCCAGGAGGAGAAGCTCGACGGGATCGTGATCGCCTCCTGCTCCCCCAAACTGCACCTCACCACCTTCCGCGCCATGACGCAGCGATCCGGGTTGAACCCGTACATGTACACCCAGGTCAACATCCGGGAGCAATGCTCCTGGGCGCACCGGCACGACCGGGAAGGAGCCACCGGGAAAGCGATCCACCTGGTGCGGGCAGGGATCGCGCGGACCCGCCTCGGCGTGCCGCTGACGGACCTCCGGATCGAGACGACCCCTGCCGCGCTTGTCGTCGGGGCGGGGGTCGCCGGGATGCGGGCGGCCCTGGCGCTCGCCGACCTCGGGATGGCGGTGGTCCTGGCGGAACGGGCCGCGGAGGTCGGTGGGCGGATTCCCGCGTGGGGCAGGATGTTCCCGAACGACCGGGAAGGGGCGGAGATGATCGACACCCTGCTCCAGGCGATCCGCCGGAGGGAGAACATCACGCTGTTCACGGGTGCCGAGCTGATCGGGAAAAGCGGAAGCGTCGGGGACTTTTCCGTCAAGGTCCGCATCCGCGGTGCGGAGGAGATCGCCCTTCGGGTCGGGGCCATCGTGGTCGCCACGGGGTTCGACCCGTACGCCCCGGAGGCGGGCGAGTTCGGGTACGGACTTCCGGGCGTCGTCACGCTGCCGGAGTTCCGGGAGATTCTGTCCGCTGCCGGGGGAAAGCTTCGGTACCGGGACCGGGAGATCAGGAACATCGTCTACATCTACTGCGTCGGCAGCCGGCAGGCGGCGACGGAGGAGAACCCCCGCCCGAACCTCTACTGTTCCCGGTTCTGCTGCACGGCGGCGGTCCATACCTCTCTTCTGGCCAATGCGGCCGACGACGGCGTCAACCAATATCACCTGTATCGGGACATGCGGACCTACGGGAAAAACGAGATCCTCTTCGAGGAAGCGGGCCGGAAAGGGTCCGTCTTCGTCCGGTACGCCGAGGACGCCCCTCCCGTGGTGGAGCGGACGGACGGCGACCTGCTCGTCCGGGTCCGGGACGGCCTTCTCGGCGGCGAGGAGATCGGGATCCCGGCCGACCTCGTGGTCCTGGTCACGGGGATGGTGCCACGGGAGAACGCGAATCTCGTGAACGTGCTGAAGCTCCCGATCGACGCGGGGGGCTTCTTCAACGAGATCCACCCCAAACTGCGTCCCGTGGAGACAGTCATCGACGGCGTCTTCATCGCAGGGGCCGCCCAGGGACCCAAGACGCTCGCCGAGAGCGTGGCGGCCTCGATGGCGGCGGTTTCCAAGGGAGCGACGTTGCTGCTCAAAGGATACGTCGATCTTCCCCCCCTTGTCGCCAAGGTCGACACGGAACGGTGCACCTGGTGCGGGGAGTGCGAAAAAACGTGCCCCTACGACGGGGCGGTCGAGATGGTGCGGCAGGGGGAGAAGGAGGTCGCCTACGTCCATCCCGCGCTTTGCAAGGGGTGCGGGGGGTGCGTCCCCGTCTGCCCCGCGGAGGCGATCGATCTGGAGGGGTACACCAACGCCCAGGTGAAGGCGATGATCGACGCGCTGGTCCGGGAGGCGGTGTGATGGCGAACGAACGGAGACGGGATCCCACCGAGGTGATGCGGGACGAGATGGTCATGAAGGGGAAGATCGCGTCCCTTCTTCGCGAGGAACCCAGGACCATCCCGGAGATCGCCGATGCGCTGGGCTGCCCGTCCAGGGAGGTCACCCTCTGGGTGATGGCCCTTCGGCGGTACGGGGTCCTGGAAGAGCTGCCGAAAGCGAAGGCGGACGATTACTACCGGTACAAGCCGGCACGGGAATAGGAGGCGGGGATGGCGTATCGCGTCGAACCCGGGCTGTACCGGGATGTCGCGAAGTTCGGCGGCGGGGACATAACGACCTGCATGAACTGCGGCAACTGCACGGCCACCTGCCCGCAGTCCCAGGAGACCGGGGGCTTCCCCCGCCGGATCATCCATCTTCTTCAGGTGGGGCACACGGAGAAGCTTGCCGAATCCCTCGAACCGTGGCTCTGCTACTACTGCGGGGAGTGCTCGGACACCTGCCCCCGGGATGCGAACCCGGGCGAAACCATGATGGCGGCTCGTCGATACCTCACCGGGGTGTACGATTGGACGGGCCTGGGGAAGAAGTTCTACGCTTCGGCGCGATGGGAGATCGGGGCGATCGGGCTGGTCGGACTTTTCGTCGTCGGGCTGTTCGCCCTCTTCCACGGCCCCGTGGTCACGGATCGCGTGGAGCTCAATACCTTCGCTCCCGTGGAGTGGGTGGAGATCGGCGACTGGATCCTGGGCGGCATCCTCGCCTTCCTCCTTCTCTCCAACGGGTGGCGGATGTTCCGCCGGGTGATGGGCGCCGGGAAGGGGGTCGACATCCCCTTTTCGCTGTACCTGCGCAAGCTTCCCGCGTTTTTCGAGCACTTCGCGACCCAGAAAAAGTGGCGGGAATGCGAAGGACCGAACATCCGCTGGCTCAAGCATTTCCTGCTGGTCACCGGGTACGTCACGATGATGCTGCTCGTCGAGGTCTTTCTGCGCTGGTTTCAGACGGACGAGATCCTGCCCGTCTACCATCCCACGCGCCTGTTCGGGTACTACGCCACGGCGGTTCTTCTCTACGTCTCGGGTGACTTCCTCGTCGGCCGTATCCGGAAACGGGATCCGATTCACGAGCATTCGCACCACACCGACTGGGTGTTCCTGGCCCTCCTGTTCCTGGTGGCGCTCTCCGGCATCCTGGTGCACATCTTCCGGCTGTCGGGTCTTCCGTTGACAACCTACTATACCTACGTGTTCCACTTGCCGTCGTGGCGCCGTTTCTCGTGCTCCAGGTGCCGTTCGGGAAATGGGGGCACATGTTCTACCGGCCTTTCGCGGCGTACCTGGCCGCCGTGAAGCAGGGGGCGGCGGAGACCGCCGCCCAGGAAGCGAAAAGGGCGGCGTGAGGTCGGGGCGCGCTCCGGGGGAATCGCAACTCGTTGTTCCACAAATACCCAAAGGAGGGGTGAAATGGCGGAAGGAAAAGAGGAGAAGATCGTCGTCATCGGCACACACGCCGGAGAGGACCCCGATCGGGCGACCTTGCCGTTCGTGGTGGCGAACGCCGCGTTGGCCATGGACATCAAGACCACCGTCATCCTGCAGGGGAACGCCGTGACGCTGGCGGTGAAGGGAGCCGGCGAGAACATCCAGGGGATCGGCTTCCCCCCCCTGAAGGATCTGATCGCGAGCTATTTTGCCCAGGGGGGGCAGATTCTTCTCTGCACGCCCTGCATCAAGGGGCGGAACATCGCCGCGGATACGCTGGTGCCGGAAGCTTCGCTGATCGCGGGCGCCCGGGTCGTCCAGGAGTGCCTCGAGGCGAAGGCGACGCTGAACTACTGACGTCCCCGGCATGGGGTCCGTCCGGATCCCGCGGGAGACAAGGACGGAAAACGAGACGGGAACGGGGAGCTCCCCCACGGGGGGCTCCGTTTTTCATTCGGTCAGGGGGGATCATGACGGAAAAGGCCTTTCAAGATCACTATCCCGACGATGTGGCTCATTGCTACGGCTGCGGGCGTTTGAACGCGCATGGTCACCGAATAAAAACTTTTTGGCAGGGCGATGAGACCGTCACGCGCTTCCGCCCGGAGGCGTTCCATACGGCGATTCCCGGTTACGTGTACGGCGGATTGATCGCGTCGTTGATCGATTGCCACGGAACGGGGACCGCCGCCGCGGCGATGTACCGTGCCGAGGGGCGCGAGATGGACAGCGAACCGCCCGTTCGCTTCGTGACCGGTTCGCTGCATGTGGATTTCCTGAAACCGACCCCATTACGCGGTGAATTGGAGATTCGAGGCCGGGTGAAGGAAATAAAAGGCCGGAAGGTCATCGTCGAAGCCACGGTATATTCCGATGGCGTGGCCACCGCACGCGGGGAAGTGGTGGCCGTGCAGATGCCGGAGACCTTTCTCCGTGGATAGGGGAGCCGCCGGTCCTTCCCGCGTCCTTCCCGCCCCATCTTCCGCTCGTAATATCGCCGGCGGCAACCTGACCGTCATATACGGAAGTTCGCCGATCCACGGCCGGCGCCGTGGGAGGATATGGCTTTCCTGAAGTCCCGGTATGAATCGATCCGCAGGGATGTCGAAATCGCGGATATCGGTTTCTTTCCCTGCGGATCGTCGCTCTCGCCGGGACCCACGGCAAGGCCCTCAAGATCGAAGGCGGGACCATCCGCGTGGAACGGCCGCTCCCCGCCCGCAGCGAACCCTCAACCAAGAAGGAGGAAACGTCATGAACATCTGCATCCCCATCACCCGGGACAACGGCATCCGGAGCCCCGTGAGCCTTCACTTCGGTTCGGCGCCGATCTTCATGGTCGTCGACACGGAAAGCCGGAGCTGCCGGGCCATCACAAACCGCAATCTCCACCACGACCACGGCATGTGCCGGCCGCTCGCGCAACTCGCGGGTGAGGACCTGGATGCCATGGTGGTCGGAGGAATCGGGATGGGCGCCGTCGAAAAACTGAAGGCGGCGAACGTTCGTGTCTTCCTTTCGGAGCACCCGACGGTCGAGGAGACGGTGGACGCCTTCAAGACGGGAACGTTGCGGGAAGTGACCCCGGCGACGGCCTGCGCGCATCACGGCGACGAGCCTCACGGACACGTCATGGAATGAAGGGAGGGGCGGATGATCGCCCCGCGCGGCGGTAATCCGCCCTCTTCTTATGTATCATGGAAAAGGAATATATTACGAGCTACCCCATGGAGGAGGGCAACATGGAGACGGATCCGATCCTCACCAAAAAAGTGGGCCGGATCGGGGTGATCACCCTGAATCGGCCCGAAGCCAGAAACACGTTTACCGTGCCGTTCGCCGACCGGTTGGACCAGGCGCTCCGCAGCATGGACGAGGACCCGGAAGTTCTGGTCGTCGTGATCAACGCCAACGGCAAACATTTCTCCACCGGGATCTCCCTGGACCAGTTCCACCTCGAATCCCAACGGGAGTACCGTGATTTCCTCCGACGGATCGATGCGTTTTATCACCGGTTGGCCCGGATGAAAAAAGTCACCATCTCTTCCGTGCGGGGGTACGCGGTGGCCAACGGCGCGGGGCTGGCTGTCGCCTGCGACATCACGGTCGCCGCAGAAACCGCGACCTTCGGGACCACCGCGATCAACGTCGGCCTGATCTGTCTCGGTCCGGCCACGCCCCTGATACGGATCCTCGGGCGCAAAAAAACCGTGGAAATGGTATTGACCGGGGAAACGATCGGCGCGAGGGAAGCGGAAAGGCTCGGCCTGGTGAACCGTGTCGTGCCGGACGATCAACTGGACGCGGCGACGATGCAACTGGCCGAAAAACTCGCCGCCAAAAGCCCGTTGGCGCTGGGAATCGGAAAGGAAGGGATCAACCGGCTGCAGGATTTCCCGTACCACGAGGGGCTGGACACCATGGACGACCTGTTCGCCACCCTCTGTTCCACGGAAGACGCCGTGGAAGGAGTGCAGGCATTTCTCGGCAAAAGAGCGCCGAAATGGAAGGAACGCTGATGCTGCCGCTCCGCACGATTTTATGCCCGGGGCGGATACGAGCCCGGTTTCCCGACCTGGTTGTCCTCGGCGCCCAGCATAGCCCCTTTCCGGAGTTCACCACCCTTGGCGCCACCACCGAGCGGGTCATCCGTCACAGCCCTTGCTCCGTCCTGCTGGTGCCCTGGAAGGATTCGCGTCTCAAGGGAAGGCAGTGATCCGGGGGGGACGGGGAAAGGGCGACAAGAAGGGAAGCCGGATGCGGAACAGCAACCTTCGCTCCACGGAGAGTATTCTCGAAAGCATCTCCGACGGCGTCTTCACGGTCGACCTGGAATGGCGGATCACCTCGTTCAATCGTGCGGCCGAGGAAATCACGGGGATGTCGCGGAAAGAGGCGATCGGCCGGCTCTGCCCCGAGGTGTTCCGCTCCAGCATGTGCGAGGGCGAATGCGCGCTTCGGCGCACACTGAAGACCGGCAAGCCCGTGATCGGCCGATCGGGTTTCATCATCGACGCGGATGGAACCCGCATCCCCATCAGCGTATCCACGGCAGTGCTGCGAGACGCCGGGGGTCGTGTCGTAGGCGGCGCGGAAACCTTCCGCGACCTGAGCGAGGTCGAGGCGTTGCGCAGCGAACTGGAGGGGAAATTCCGCATCGGCGACCTGGTCAGCCGTAGTCCCGTCATGCAGAAGGTGATTGAAGTCCTTCCCGCCATCGCCGCCAGCCCCAGCACGGTGCTCATTCTCGGTGAAACGGGGACCGGCAAGGAACTGCTGGCGCGGACGATTCACTCCTTGAGCGCGCAAAGCAAGGGCCTCTTCGTCGCGGTCAACTGCGGCGCCCTTCCGGATACGCTCCTCGAATCGGAACTGTTCGGGTACAAGGCGGGGGCTTTCACCGGGGCGACCCGGGACAAGCCCGGACGTTTCGCGGTCGCGAAGGGGGGGACCCTCTTCCTCGACGAGATCGGCGAAGTGAGCCCGGCCTTGCAGGTCCGCCTGTTGCGGGTGCTCCAGGAGAGGACCTACGAGCCACTGGGCGCGACACGTTCCGAGACGACGGACGCGCGGATCATCGTCGCCACCAACAAGGATCTGGCGGAACAAACCCGCAAGGGCGCATTCCGGGAGGACCTCTACTACCGCGTGAATGTGGTGCGCATCGAACTGCCCCCGCTGCGCCGAAGGAAAGAGGACATTCCTTTCCTCGTGGAGCAGTTCGTCGCCCGGTTCAACCGGTTGCAGCATAAAACCGTCCCGGGAATCGCCGCGGAAGCCTTGTCGCTCCTCATGGCCCATGATTGGCCGGGAAATATCCGCGAACTGGAAAACGCCATCGAGCGAGCCTTCATTCTCTGCAACGAGGGGGATATCGGTATCGGGCATCTGCCCGAGGAGTTGACGGCGCATGTCACGGCGGCGTGCGCGGATTCCGATGTGCGATCGGCCCACGATAATCTCGACGCGCGGGTCCTCCGCGCCGCCCTCGAACGCAACGCCTTCAACCGCCTGGCGGCGGCGAAGGAGCTTGGTATCCACAAGACCACGCTATTCCGCAGAATGAAAAAACTGGATATCCCCCTTCCCGAGCAGGACGGCCGCGCCCGCCGGGCGCGGATACGGTAGCACTATAGAATCACTATTTCATCCATTCAGTAGCGTAACGGCTACTGTGCATCCCTCCTCCACATCCCGATCCCCCTCAATATCACCTGTATTGACGGTCAGTTAGGCCGTTCCGTTCCGATGGAGCCTGTTGGCACGGCGCATGCTCTCTTTCCATGCAGAAAGGAGGCGCAGGACCTCGGATGATGAAAGCGGCATTTTCACACTGGGACGATAGAATCGCGCCGGTCTTCGACACCGCGCGGCGGATCCACATCCTCGAGGCCGACTCGGGACGAATCGTCGCTGAAACGCGGGAAGTCCTGGCGGATGACCCGCCGGTCCAAAAGGCGCATCGCCTGGTGGAGCTTGGCGTCGGTACGTTGGTTTGCGGCGCGATCTCCAGGCCTTTCCTCGAGATGGTCGCCGCGGTTGGCATCCGGGTGATCCCGTTCGTCGCCGGCGGCCTGGGCGAGGTCATTCAAGCCTGGCTCGGTGGCAACCTGGAGTCCGACACCTTTGTCATGCCCGGCTGCAGCCGGAGCGGTCGCCGGCGACGGGGAATGCGCAGTACCGGAAAGGATGAATATCGCTTGAACGGAAAACGACGCGGCGGAATGGGACCGGGCGGCGGAGAGGACCAGGGAAGAGAAGGGGAACCTTCAGGAAAGGAGGAGATGACAATGCCAAGAAGAGACGGGACAGGCCCCAGGGGGCCGGGCGGCGGACTGGGGCGAGGTCGAGGAGGCGGAAGACCTGGCCGCATGGGCGGTCCCCTCGCGGCGGGCGTCGGCGGCACCTGCCTGTGTCCGAAATGCGGGCATCGCGAACCGCACGGGCGTGGGGTGCCATGCGCGCAACGGCAATGTCCGAAGTGCGGAACGGCCATGGCAAGGGAATAACAAACAATCCTCAGGAAAGGAGGACATGACGATGCCAGGTGGAGACGGAACGGGACCCATGGGAAGGGGAGCAAGGCCGGTCGCATCCGGTATGACCGCGCGGTAACCCTGGCCCAGATGCAGGAGCGGGCGGTCGTGGAAACCGAGGCCCCTTGTGTGGAAGATATCCGGCGCATCTGGAACCGGTTGATCGAGCTTCTCTGCTAGGCGTTCGCCGCCCATTCCCGCAACGATCCGATTCGCAAGGGGGCGGCGTGATCGGCCACACCCCGTTTGCAGCGGAGCGGGTCGGGAGATGATAGAGTATCCACGGACCCGATGGGCCAAGCAAATCTCATATCGTTTCCTGTCCTTCCGCGGGCTCCCCGTCTTCGGGATTCGGTGAGGGATTCGTCGGGCCGAATCGATACAAGGAGGAGCACCACGTGACGATCCGTGGCAAGAGCTACAAGTACACGATATCCGTCCGGTGGACCGGGGAAAAGAAGGGAGCGCTGACAGTGGGCGGAAAACCGCCCGTCGAGGTGGCGACCCCGCCCGAGTTCAAGGGGCACGAGGGGATTTGGTCTCCCGAGGATCTCTACGTCGCATCGGTGAACGCATGCATCATGACCACCTTCCTGGCGTTCGCCGGGCGCGCCGGACTCGCCTTCGAGGAATACGAAAGCGAGGCGGAGGGGCTCCTTGAGTTTCAGGACGACCGCTTCGTGTTCACGAAGATCGTCGTCCGCCCGCGGATCGCGCTCCGGCCGGGCGAGGAGCGCGCCAAGGCCGAGGAGATCCTCCACAAGGCGGAGCGGAACTGCCTCGTATCGAACTCCATCCGGACCGAAGTGTCGCTCGAGCCGACGATCGCCTGAGCGCGGCAGGTCGAGGAACTTCGCAGCCAGGGAACTCGGCATCAATGTCACCACCCTTTTCCGCTGGATTTTGCAGTCTTGACCCTTTTCCCAAGAGCAGGTCAAGATTCGTTTACGATCAATTTCATCAGGAAAAAGCTCCCGTTTTCATCGTCCATGGTATTATCAGCATTCATGGGAATTTCGCGCACGATTCTGAAGCCGACCTTCTCGTAGAGTTGTATCGCACCTCGTTTTACGATATCCACGTCCAGATCGACTTCCCGGATATCCATTTCCTGAAATTTTTCGATCGCCGCTTCCATCAACATTTTAGCGATGCCCCGGCTCCGATGATCGGGATGCACAGCGATTCGCAATATGACCGCCCTTCTTTCAATTTCCCGGCAGCAGGCGATCAGAAAACCGGATATTTCTTCCTCTCCGTAGACGAGGAACAGATCCCTCAAAGCCTGTTGGAAATCGCTGCGATCCCATTGCTTCCTGATCGGGAAGGAGAGTCTCTCGATCTCCAGGATTCCGTTCAAATCGCCTTCCGTGGCGAATCGTATGAACACGCTGTAATCTCCCGGCGGCAAATTCCTTGGGTACCGTCCCGCCTACCAGTCTTCCTTGAACGGAAGGATGGTGTCGTAATGCCTTTCGTAGTCCGCCGGATTGTGAAGTCTTGACCCTTTTCCCAGGAGCAGGTCGTTGATGGCGTGATGGGCGTACGAGAGGGCCCGATCCATATATTTTACCGATTCAAAAGGCTCTTCCTCCGGTACCGCCATGGCCAGTTCCGCAGAGGACTTGTCGATATTCACCTGCGCCCCCCGGACTTTCTCGTGATCGGCCATCTCCTTTATCATCGAGAGGAGACGGGCGATCCGCTCGTAGGCCTTCCTGACGTCGAATGCCTCCGCGTCCATCTTTCTCCATTTGCCGAAATAGATCTTGTCGTGAAAGGAACACAGTTCAGGGTAAGGAGTTGTGGCATATGGACATTCGGGGGGAGCCGTGAAGCCGGAATTCCGATATTCCATTGGCCCGGTTGAAAAAACGAATTTGCATGCCGGGCAGCGGAATGGGCGTTCCATCGTGCCAACCTCTCGAGACGCGCCGGATATCGGGCAGGTTCCGGCTACTCCATCCCGCAGAAGCCGTTCCCGATTATTGACTTTCCATGCCCGATGAATTTGCGGCCTTCTCTTTCCTTATCAACTCCTCCTTGAATTTTCCCATGAACTCCGTTCTGAAATGATCGATTTCCATCGCTTCGTCGTAGTCGCCGGCGAGATAGAGGGCCATCCCTTTATAAACCAGCGCCTCTTTCACTCCGGAATTTTCCCTCAACGCCTCGTCAAAAAACTTGACGCTTTCACGGTACCTGCCAAGCCCCATCAGTGCGTATCCCCTTCCAATAAGCGGGAAAAGATCCCCTTTTTCCTGTGAGCGGAGTTCTTCCAATCGATCCAGGGAATCGAGTGCCTCCTGAAACCGTCCGAGGTCATTGAGGCTGAAAGCCTTCAGCTGGAGTGCCATGAGGTTTTCCGGATTGCAAACCAACTCCTTTTCGCAGCAGAAAACCGCTTCCTGCAGGCACCCCCTCTGGGCAAGCGCCGTGGCTCCCTCGATCCATGGGGTTTTCGCCTTCGCTTCGACCCCGATGATTTTCAACATCAGTCCTTCGTACGTCTCCTCGATGACCTTTCCGCCCGACGAACCCACGGGGAATCCATGACCGGGCAACACATTTCTGATGTCCTTTCCGAGCAATGCCCTTACTCCGAACAGATAATGATCGAGACTTCCTCCGGCCTGTTCATCCGGCTCGGCCATGGCGTGGGGCAACACCGTATCCCCGGAAAAGACGGTTTTGCTCGGGGGATGATAGAGGCAGATCCCGTCGAGGGTATGCCCCGGCGTGTGGATCACTTCCCAATCGAGACCGCTGATCTCCAGGGTTTCTCCGCCCCGGACCTCCGTGACGCGGCAGCCGGATTTCCTGACCATGTCCTTGAGCTCGGGGGGGCCCGCTTCGTGGAGGATGAGCTCGAAACCGCCGTTTTCCAGGATGGTCGGATACGATCTCAGGAGATCGAACACTCCCATCGCGTGGTCGCGGTGGCCGTGGGTGACGACGACTTTTTTGATGTCCGCCGGCCTGTACCCTCGCTCGAAGAGATCGATAAAGGCCGTATAATCGTTTCCGGGATCCACGATCGAGAGATACGTACCCTCCACGACGTAAACGTTCGAGGAAAATTCGTATCCGGGCAGGAAGAGAACTTTTTCGAACAACGGATCCGCGGCGTCAAGAAGATCCGACAGTGGCAGCCAGCCGGGATGCTTCGTCTCACACTCGTGCGAGGATTCCCCGTTCTCCGTCATATCCTCCCGGCTCCTTTCCAAGATCGGCGCCGGAACACCGACCTGCATAATATACCCCCTCCCCCGGACGGCCCGACCAGGAGAGGGGGATGAGGAGGGGAAGGAAAAATCCCGGCGATCGCGTGAAGCCCCGCCGTCGGAATTTCCCCGGGCCTCATTCGATATAGCCCACCTTGTATTCGAGCTTCATTTTCGCCTCGGGCCACCATTTCAAACTCATCTTCTCCTGCCCCTCATAGACCGGTTGATCGTCGATCTTTTCAACGAGGAGTTCCAGGAAATGGAATGCCGTCAATTTGTACTTGCTGATCACATCCGGCGGCAGAAGAACGGCAAGGCCCGACTCCTTGGCCGTCTTCCAGTTGAAGGCTTCATTCGGGGAGGCGATCTTTTTCCCTTCACCATCGTAAATCACAAGGATCTTCCCCGAGACCGGGGTCCCTGGCTTGACACCGAGTTCTTCGTACAGTTCATCCGACAGGTGCCACCACAGGCCTCGCTCCCCCGTCTTCAGGTATCCTCTCACGAGCATAGGGTCGAACCCACAGACCCCCACGCGGCATTTCTCAGGCATATTTATCCTCCTTTTGCGGAAAGCTCCTTTGCCTCCATTTCCCCCAACGTGTTCCGAAGGTCCTCCACCTGCATGTAGCAGCTCTCCATGAATTCCCGAATCTCGGGTGGACTGAGGTAGTCACACTCGTACATTCTTCTTATGTAAGGGGATATGTGGGTCTCGATCTCCTCCAGGAGCTCTCGAGGCAGATACTCCCATCCCCCATCGGGGGGCGCCCAACCGAGATAATCCTTTTTCCAGTTGAGCACCATCCCCTTGAGTGTTTCCAGTTCCTTGCGAACGTTTTCTTCCATAGGCTAAAACTTCTTCGGGGTATAGATCCCCTTTTCCAAGGCGTAGCACTTCTTGACTACGTTGAAATCCGTGATGCACCAGTAGAAGGGCCAGTGGATCATCGTGCACCAGCCGATGAGGTCTGCGGGCGGGAACTTGGAGTTCTTCAGAACCGGCTTCAAGTGTTTGCAATCCCAGCAGATATGCCCGGTCTCCCGCCCCTTCTCCGGGACAAGAATCGTGGCCAGGTATTCTTCGGGCGTCAGTTTCGACTTATCCATCATTGAGCCTCTCCTTTCTCTCACCACTCCTTGACTTCGCCCTTTTTCCGTTTCTCCTGATACTCCGCCCATACCTCGGGAGACAACTTCTTGATATCCCACTTATACGGGAACTGACCGGCCAGGCCGGCACTCGGCGGCTGAGGACGCCACCCGCGAACGGGCTTCCCCCGGATGCTGAACTTGACCATGTCCGCCTTGCCCAGATAGATATGCCTGGGCAGGCACTCATAGGGCCTCGTCCTGCCTTTGATGCCAGGCAAATAATACGTGTACCCTTCCAGCGGCTTGTCCGCATAGAGGGGACTCAAGTCCGGCTTCTCGCCCGGTTTTTCATCCGGTCCCCTGTACATGTGCCCCTGGATCATGTGGATGTAATATACTGTCCCGCACTCCGCGCAGTTGGTCTTTCCCTCCCAGTTCCAGAAGCAATAGGGATCCAGGTAGTTGACCGTGTTGCACGGTTTTCCACCCACCACTTTTTTACACCAAATGACATCCGCCACGGGGATCCCTCCTTTTTTTATTAGATCCAGGCCTTGTTGTACCACTCTTCGATCTTGCTCAACGGGATGCCGAGCAAGTCACGGTAGACCTTGACGTTATCGGCGCCCACCGGCCTCCAGATCCAGTTGGTTCTCCTCGGGGTCTTGGTCATCATCCCCACGCTGTGGCCGCTCTGGAGCAGGATGTCTCCGTAGAGGGGATCGTCCAGCCACCGGATGGTCCCCCTCTGCCGGTAGTGCTCGCATTCGTAGACCTCCCGGTCGTTCATCACGGGGGCGGCCAGGATTCCCGCATCCGTGAGGATCTTGACGACCTGCGACCGGGTCTTGTCGGCGGCCCACTTCTCCAGAGCCGCGTAGATTTCGACCTGGGGCCTGGCATCCACCCGGTCCTTGTGCGCCTTGTATTTCCCGTAGAAATCCTTCAGTCCGGTGATGTCGCAGAGTTCCTTGAAGTCCGGGTCGTTGAAAGCCGAGACCATCACGTACCGGGCATCGTGCTTGTCCTGGGGGTTCTGCGCATCGGGAAAATCGGACTTTCCGCACAGGATGATCCCGTGGGCGCATAACTGGGTGTCCCAGTTCCCCCACCGCTGGCGGACGATGCCGAACCGGCCGTAGAGCGGGAAGGTATACCCGGAGAACCGGGTCGGGGTCTGGACCTGGGAGAACTCGATCATGGTGCCCAGGCCCGTCTTCCTCCTCCAGTGGATGGCTGCCAGGACTCCGTAGGAGATCAGAGTTCCGGACGCCCAGTCGATGCACCAGTTGGAGTGCTTGGTGGCGTGCCCGCCCATGTACTCGTGCATCCCCGTAATGGAGGCGAGCCCCGCGTGGGCCTGGCCCAGGATGTCGTAGGAGCCGCCGAAGACCTTCGGCCCGTATCCGAAGCCGCCGCCCCACACGTAGATGAACCTCGGGTTCATCTCC
>Ga0209211_10005683_pt1 | contig 18466 bp, 9 predicted proteins | sample RifGroA2_FD_183992 | JGI IMG/M metagenome (GOLD analysis project Ga0209211, IMG submission 183992) | Groundwater microbial communities from Rifle, Colorado, USA - Groundwater A2 (SPAdes) (version 2) | ecosystem: Environmental > Aquatic > Deep subsurface > Groundwater | place: Rifle, Colorado... | reverse complement strand
TTAATATACTGGCAGGCCATCCTCAATACTTTTTTTACACCGCCATTGCTGTGGTTGCATATTTTATCATACGCATTATCCAGGAGTTCGGAGAACACAGGAATTGGAAATATGTCGGTTATCACGCATCAGGCATATTCATTATATACACAATAGGCGTCTTACTTACAGCTATTCAATTATTGCCGGCATTCGAAATGATTAAACACTCTACCCGACAAACGCTTTCATACGAATGGGTAGGTCAGTTCTCCTTCGCACCAGAAAATTTTATCACCCTTTTCATTCCAGAATTCTTCGGGGATTCTCTAAAAACCCCGTACTGGGGGCGATACTACCTCTGGGAGATGTCCCTGTATGTCGGTATCCTTCCCTTGATGTTATGCGCACTTGCCTCATTTTATAATAGAAATACATTCACAAAGACATTTCTTATTATGGCGTTAATCACCGCGGTCCTCGCGCTGGGCAAATTTACTCCGCTCTTTAAAATCCTTTATGTCATTGCGCCTGGATTTAACATGTTTAGGGGGAACTCTAAATTTATATTTATTATTGCCTTCTCCCTTTCGGTACTTTCAGGCATCGGGGCAGAATACCTGCGAAATAATATTCTTACCAAAAAAAAGGTTTCTACTTTCTTTTATATTACCGGTGGCATTGTTGCTGTGATAAGCGTGTTTCTTTTAATCTTCTTTTTATTCGGGGCAGGGTATGGAACGTGGCATGGTATCATAAACAAAATTTATTTACTGGGCGACCGATACACCACATTGCCCAATTTGAAAGACCCTGAGTTTTTACGTGCAACCTTTGCGGTCGCAACAAAGAGCGCTGTAAAATTCATTATCCTCATGATATTAAGCTTGCTTGTCATAGGCTTATGGATAAACGGCAGGTTAAAAAGGCAGATTATAATCCCCATCACTCTGGCCCTGATATTCGGAGACCTCTGGTTTTTTGGGAACCAATATATGGTAACCTTTGATTCCAGACAATGTTTTTGGGATAACGAAGTGACAAGCATCATGAAAGACAATCCTGCGACGTCTCGCATCACGACCGTCGGTCATTTCGAGTTAAACCAGGGTATGGCGCATGACATTTCTAATATCGGGGGATACGATGCAAACGTCATTAAAGAATACAATGAATTTATAAACCTTTCGGACGGTAAACCCTTAGACACACCAAACATTGTTATGGAGGTCAGGCAAATTTCGAAGCTGACCAATCTGCTTAATTTAAAATACTTACTCCTTCCCGCTAATGTAAGGATAGAACACCCAACTATCAAACCGGTCTTTCATAATTCGAAATATGCCCTTTTTGATAATACACAGGCGATACCGCGTACCTTTATCGTCCATGAGGCCAAAACACTGCAAGGAAGGGATGCCATATTTAAAGAACTCGCCAGCAGTGAATTTAATCCGTTAAAACACGTTATTCTGGAAGAACCATCCAGTCTCTCAAGAAGTATAAGCAGCGAGAATTATCAACAAGAACCCAACCCGACAATCGTTGAATATTCACCAAATAGAGTTACAATAAAGGCAACTTTGTCGGATGATGGTTATCTTGTCCTGGGCGATACGTTTTATCCAGGCTGGAATGCTTATGTTAATGGGAAGAAACGTCGAGTCTTAAAAACAGACTACATTCTGCGATCCGTCTTCCTGGAAAAAGGCGATCACATTGTAAAGTTTGTTTACGAACCGAAATCTTTTACCATCGGAATGATTATCACCCTGACCAGTATGGTAATTCTGATCCCTTTATCTATATACTTTAAGATTAGAACACGTTGAACAAGAAGATTCGCTTAATATTATTCGCACTCATCCCGGTATTGCCTGTATTAATTTACCTGAATTCTCTGGGAAATACCTTCGTTTATGATGATTATCTTACGATAACCAACAATTATTTCATTCGGGAGTGGAGGTACCTTTCTGCATTCTTTAACCAAAAATACTTTGCAATTTCCAACGAGCTAACTTACCGGCCTGTCGTTACCCTCTCTTATTTTGTGGATTATGCCATCTGGCAATTACGACCGTGTGGCTATCATCTGACCAATTTAATAATTCATACCCTCAATGTCTATCTGGTCTATTTTACAGCATATCACCTTTTAAAGAATCGTACAACGGCATTCATTTCCTGTTTGCTTTTTTCGATACACCCTATTTTTTCAGAGGCTGTAAATGCCGTTAGCTACCGGGAAGACCTTTTATCCGCCTCTTTTCTGCTTGTGGCCTTTATCCTGTTTATTAAATACAACGAGAGTACGAACAGAAGATATTTCATTATCTGGCATGCGCTTTCATTGCTTGCATATCTTTTGGCCATGTTGTCGAAGGAGACAGCGTTTGTTCTCCCCTTCTTGATACTCTGCTACGATCTTATCTTTCAGAAAAATCATATTGTAAACCTCCATAATCGCACAAGACGCCTGATAGCAAATTATGCGGGTTACCTTGTCATCGGTGGTTTTTACCTGTTTTTACGATTCTATCTATTCCATAATCCCGGTGAATCAGTCGAATATCCCGGCAATAGTGTTTTTGTAAATTTTATTATGATGACAAAGGTGCTCGGTTATTATGTAAAGCTATTGTTTATTCCCGCCCCACTCAATGCCGATTATGTCGTTCCCATTACTTTTTCACCAACCGATGCAGCCTTTATCATAAGCATTATATTGTTAATAATCACCGCTATTTTATTAGTAAAAAAATGCCGCCTTTCGAGTGTATGGACTTTTTCAATCATATGGTTTTTCATAACACTCCTGCCTGTATTAAATATTATCCCGATAAATAACATCATGGCGGAGCGATACCTCTATATTCCGGGCATAGGATTCATAATGCTACTGGGTTCGATATTAACCTCAAAACCCCCTCAATCCCGCTTTTCTGAGGCGGATTTAATGGGAATTAATGCGTCTTTGGTTTCAGTTCCCCCCCCTCCCCTAACCCCTCCCACCAGGGGCGGGGAAAAAACGTTTCCTCCCCCTGTCCCCCTCATTGAGGTGGAGAAAGGGGGAGGGGGGAGGTCAGGTGGGGGTGCTGAACTGTTACCGTCTTTAAATGAAACTTCAAATTATAAACTATCCACTGTAAACTCAAAATATACTTGGACAAGGTTATTTCGTATTGGCTCTATCACCCTAATTTGCCTCTTATTTATATGGGGCACGCTAAGCAGAAACGGGATATGGTTAAATGAATTCACCTTTAGCACAGAAACCATACGCCGTTCACCAGCGAGTTTCAGAGTATATAACGACTTAGGTTTCTTTTATTATCATAATGGTTTAATTGATGCGGCTATTCAGGCGTTCAAAGATTCCATACGGGTGAGACATGACCAACCAAAGGCACACTGCAATCTTGGGGCTGCGTATGCGTTGAAGGGTCTCAATGATGCGGCTATTGAGGAACTCAAAGTGGCCATCCATTTAAGGAATCAGTATCCGGAGGCTCACAATAATCTGGGTATCCTTTACAAAAGAAAAGGCATGCTCAACGAAGCAGTCAATGAGTATATTGAGGCGCTGAAGGTTAATCCTTATTATGCAGACGCCCACAACAACCTGGGAAGTGCATTAATTGATCAGGGAAGGTTGGACGAGGCTCTTTCTGAAATAGAAAAGGCCGTAAAAATACGAAGGAATTTTGCCCTTGCACATTATAATATAGCCGTGGTTTATTTTAAAAAGAACCTAATAACCGAGGCATACAATAAACTCCTAGAAGCTTATCAATTAGACCCAACAAATGCCGATGTCCACATTAGTCTGGGCGTTGTATATCTGGATCATTTTCATGATAAAGAAAAGGCATTACACCATATAAAGGAAGCCCTACGGCTCAACCCCAAGCACAAACAAGCAGAAGAAATGAAGAAAACTATAAACAAGCTGACATCGGTGGAAAAACAAACCGGGAATTGACATTTTCATTATAAAGTAACGCTAGAGCTGATTTATCAGGCGGTGGATGAACGGACAGAAGAAATAATCGTTATAGTAAATGACATCAAGAAACGACAGGAAGACAACTTCAGGTATCTCATCCAAAAGATAGACACTGACATTGGACAATTAAGAAATGAAGTAAAGAGTGAAATAAACCAACTCAAAAGCGAATTAGAAAGCAGAACAAACCAATTAACGACAAGCATTGATCAATTGAATCAAAGAATCGACACCGTCATTCAATTGCTGGTAAATATAAAGCAAGACCAGAAACATGGTTAGTATGTGTAATTTAAACAACTAATCACTATAATTACGCTTTTGTTTTGAAGAAACTGGATTCTCCCTCTTTGCCTCAGGTGTTTTTGTTGTTACACTGGCCATTACACCCATTGTTTAATCCCCTTAATCCAAATTGTATCTAACTCTAAAATGAGGTTCAAGTTTTATTTCACTTTCCAGTTTTCTCCATCAGCCAGCACATTACAACCCATTGAAAGGCAGCAAGCCATGCAATGACCAGCGAGGCGAGGAAATAGTCCAGTAACCACCATCCCCCAAAGAGCCTCAGGCGGTAAATTGCAACTAATGCAAATGCCACCCAATGGCCAAAACAGTAACTGCAGGATATTAACTCTCCCAAAAAAGCATTCCTCTTCTTCACCCATTCTCTTGCTTGCGAGAAAAGCTTCGACTCTGTCACGGCAAATGAGATTGACGCAGTTACAAAGGACAGATAAACCACCTTTTCAATTCTTAACCACCGTTTATTATGTACTCAATTTTCTGCCTAATTTAGTTTCAGTTTCCTCTGCGTCCTCTGTCTCTGTGGCAAATGAAGTCTTATGATTCACATGCACCCGCTTCTACAATGCGCCACAGGCTTTAGCATATACTTTCTTATACAGATATTGATTAGCATTTTCCCTCCCGCAACAAGTCAAAGATTTATCGTTTATTGCTTATTCCGGTTTCACCGAGATTTTGTACTTCCCTGTACCGGTCGGCCGATAGTGCCTGATACGGACATAATATGTACCCTGTTTTAATGTGGTCATAATCTTTGCATTCCGGCCACTCCCGCTGTCGTCATCTTCGGCGAGCAGGTCTGTCTGATTATTTGGCCCAAATAATGCCATCACCACATCTGTCTTCCCTTTTGTCTCAATTGTATACGGGCCTTTTTTTGACACCTTGAATCTAAAGAGATCTTCTTCACCATGTTTACCAATGGAGGCACTTACAACCGGAGCACCGACTGTTAGCTCAGTAACAGGTTTATCTTCTAAAGGGTACATCGTACCGATAAATTCTTTATCCACCTCGGATAGCTGCCTATTCCAGCCAACCTCGTAATCTCCAATTGTCAACTCATTTGGAATCGCATAGAGCATGATCGATTTCCGGTCAAACGCCGAAAATTGTGTAATGGTTGAGCTATACTTCTGGAATATATTGAGGTCTATCTGATCTCTAGTCCAATTATTGGGCGGACCACTGTAATAGCGGTAAACAGCCTCCTTATCCCACGGGATATTCGTAGCAGGATTCTGGTGTTCATGGATGCAGCCAAGGGCATGGCCAAACTCATGGATGACTACCCTTGAATACTCGGCGTCTTCCGACTCTGGCGTCAACCACCCAAAGTTCATTGTCTGTTCGTTTTTGTCGATCCCCAAGGCATCCGTTCCAATGTAAGACCATGACCCACCAGATTGAAATGCGATTCGAATCTCGGCATTGGAGGCAGAGACGAACTCGAATTTGATGTTAGAGTAATTACTCCATTGTTGTGCATATTCCTTTACCTTTGATTGGACTGAGGGTTGTCCATCAAGAAAACCAACCCTCAAAGTGCGACCATTTTCCCATCTCTTTCCAGTCACGAGGGCCATTCTTACTGGCGAGATCGGTTCAACCCCGAATCCTGCCCTAAACCGAAAGACCGGCACATTAGCAGGGTTTTCTTTAACTGCCTTATTCGCTGCTTCAACAATCTTGGACGGTGGTAACCCTCTATCTACGCAGACTCTAATAATTTTGTTACTCATCTTTATACCTCCTATGTTTTAGATTTTTATCCAATTTGGGCAGTATATAATTTGCCATTTCCCTCTCCACCACATCCTGCCTCACCTTTCAGCCACCTGCTTCTTTCTCTCATCCAGTTGCTCTGTTCCGATCAAACCTTTCTGACATTTCTCCTAAAATTTCTAGAAACGAACCCCGATCTTGATCATCAGCAAAAATGTCCCTTCGCTCATTGCCCCGTGATAAAATGTGGTAGTAAGCACCTTCAAATTCTATACGCCATTGCCTTGCCATAAAAGCAAGGTAGCATTAATCTTTCGTAGAATCAAGATATTTAATCACTGATCAAGGTTTGACCCTCTTCTCTTCCTTGACAACCTGTCAAGGTGGCCCCATTGATTACCATTGACATTGCACTCCTTGCGGTTGATTCCGCTCTTGCGTCAAAGCGTTTTTGAAATTATCAGCCACAGTTTGTTTTTGCGCTTGCTGTTTGCCTCGCTCATACTAATCTCCTTGCCGTCGGGTTTCTTCATCCGCTTCGCGGCGAGCGCCGCGCCGCTGGAGCGGTTTTCGCCTTTGTCGAGTGGCCAGAGATTGGGCAGGATATTCGGGCCGCCGATCTGCATCTCGACGATGTGATCGCCGTCTTTGCCTTCTGCGCGCGCGCGGTATCCGTAAGGCGCCAGCGCCTGATTAATCAGTCCGCCACCGGCCGTACTGCCCGGCTTGTATAACAGCTTTTTACCGACCTCGATCTTGTAAGCGTCGGATATGCCAACCGTCGCTCCGCCGTCAGGCAACGCTTTTTGCTCGTAAGGGCCATAGCGCTGGAATTTTTGGCCTTTGTCCTGCCATGCTTTCTTCTCCTTCACGGACAGCAGCTTCTCGATTTGCGCGACAACGCCCGTGGCCAGCAGGGACTGCGGAATACGGGACTCGCTGCGTGGCCCGATGTACAACAACGGATACGATCCCGCTCTGCGCTTGGTGTATTCCAATGGCAAGGGGTTGGCTTCCGACCCCCAGTCGCTTTCGCTGAGCAGCGCGATGAGATGCGGTCTCATCGCGTTCATCGCGGCGGAAATACCCTTCTGTGCATCTTCGTATTTGTCTTCCGGATAGGCTTCGAATTTCTCGACCTCCTTGATCAAGCCTTCGATCGCCCCGATCGCGGCTTTCTTCTTGTCGTCCTTCTTTGCCTCCTCCCGTTTTGAATCGATAAAGGATTTCGCGGCCGTTGGTGCGCTGGCTACTATCAGCTTCGCGGCTTTTCCTTCCCCAGAGAAATACAAACTGTGCGATTCGCCCTCGTCGGTGCGGATCGTCGTTTTCAGCTTCCACCAATTTACCAGTTTCTTGGCGGTGCTCGCAACAAACCGCCCCGCCTTCTTCGCCATAGCCACTATCCAATCTACCACCCTGTCTAGCGCTTTATCAATCGGTGTACGCACTTTGTTGATTATGCCCATTACTGCATCGCTCACTTTCCCTAGACCCGCAATGCGTGCAAGGAATGAAATTACGAGAGTGAGCAATCCGGCCATGGTTGTTTCCACCCTGTCGGCTGCGGCCTTCAGAACCCCGGCAGCAATGGCCGAAATTGCATCGATGAACGACATAGCCACTTGTGCGATTTGCTTCAATCGTTCAATGAAAAACATGATAGTATTATAAATGGCAATGATGGCCTGGATGAATGCGCCTGCAGGATTCAGGCTGGTAAGAAGTTTGGTGATTGCAGCTTCGACTACCTTCGTTTTTACAAAATCCATCACTCCATCAATCACCATTTCTTTCAGGTTGCTCAGTCCTTCTTTAATTTTTTCCCAGGCTGCCGCAGGACCCTGAGTCACGAGTGTTACCACAATATCAAAACCGGTCTCCATCGCTTTCACTGCAGTATCACCAACGACCTTCACCAGTTTTACACGAATGTTTGCCCAAGTAAGTCCAAGCACAGAAAGAACAAACTTGATGATTTCGCCCAGCGAAAATGATTGTGGAATGTAGATTCCGGGTAATGTTCCAGTGAGCCATTGCACCAAACTTGTTTTGAGATGCTTCAGGAAGTTGCCGACAAATTGTTTGAAACCCATGATGCCCGCGCGAACGAGATTGCCGATGAACCCAATTGGATTCTTTAGAATTGTGCGGAATGTTGCAGCAGCTTTTTTCAGGTAAGGCACCGCACCCGGAGCAACCACTGCGAATATGATTTCAAGCAAACTCCAAATAGTGCCGCCTGCCCAACTGATAAAGTCTCCGGCAATGCCAGCGAACACCGAAACCACTTTTGCAAAAGCGCGTGGCACAAGCACTATGTCCATTATAGTTAATGATGTAAATACGTTGATAAACCGTCCGGGAATTGATCTCACCAGCCCCATTAATCCGTTCATTGCCGTCTTGAACCATGCCCATGCCCGCGGAATTGCATTTGCTTTTTTGATGTTGTTCCAGATTTCTTCCTGGCCAATCATTTTCATAAATCCGCCAATGATGGTGTCTGCTGTTTGCGGAACTTTATCTCCGGTAATCGGATTTTCTCCCAGTACTGCACAAAGCAAATCGAAAGCCCGAGTGCCTTCGGCAAGCTTTGCCAGTGGACGAAGAATGGCGTCTTTGATGAATTTGATGATGCCGTTAAACAGACCTTTCGCAAAGTTTATCAACGTGTCAATCGGATTAGTAAACAGGGCTTTTGCGCGGCTCCACACGCTTCCTAACCTCAACACATCGCGCCATCCGAGCGAGTCAATGAAATCATCTAATGCTTGTTTGAACGAAGCGCCAATTGATGCGAGTGCTGCGAATTGTTTTTCTACCCACGCACCTACTTTGTCAAATACACCGTGATTGTCAAGTGCCTGAGTAATCAAATTTCCACCAGGTAAAAATTCGATAATCGCGCGGAGGATATTGGCTGCGCTTCGGTCAGCCCTGTTCATGTTAATCGGGTTGAAACCGATAATGATCGTGAACATGCGGAACCCTGGAATATTGTAAGCCTTGTCAGCAAAGTAGTCGAGCACTTCATTGACAATGCCACGATGCACCATGGGCTGCGTTCTCTGCGTTACCGTTGCGTCCTCTTTGCGCTGCACCGCACCACCTTGTTGTATGGTGTGGGTGAGTTCATGCGCAATAAGTTCTTTCCCGTCATCCGTTTCTGGCTGAAATTTGTTTTTGCCAAAAAAGATGTGATTGCTGGTTGCAAAAGCATGAGCATTCAGTTGCCTGTTGAGCTTCGCTGATTTATCACTCGTATGAATTTTTACGTTGCTGAAATCCGCTTTGAAGCGCGGTTCCATGAAGCGGCGTACACCCAACGGCAACGGCTTGCCGCCGCTGAGACTGTTTTGGCTTTCCGCGGCGATATTAGCGGAAACATCTGGCTGTCCTTCGGCTTTGCGCTGGATTTTTTCTTCCGGCAGCAGCGCTTCTTTTCGCTGCAAGGTTTCTTTCTCAATATCCCGGCGCGTTAATACCCCGGTTCCGGCAAAGCGGCTGATATATGGGGAGACGAATTTGGCATGTAATTTTGGCTGTTGTTTTTGCTCCTCCTTGATTTTTCTATACACTTCGCCACCTGGGGTTCTGACGGCGGCAATGGAGCCTTCCGGGATAGTCATGCGCATGATTTTTTTGGTGGTGGATTCAGCTTCCTTTTCCGCAGGATCATGCGGCGAAGAAACCTTCATGGAAGTTTGAATAGAGACCGGCATTGTTGCAGCCACGGCCTTTCGCTGCACTACTTTAGGCGAGGCTGCCGGCTGTACTGTTGCTGATCTGTTGACGGTTTTATGCTGTGCGGTTTTCAAAGGTAATATTCTCTCTGTTTATACAGTTCTTCCTTCTTTTACTAATTCTCTGCGTATCCCCTCTTCTACATCTTCCAGTAAGATAGTAGCCTCGTCCCGGCTTAATGCCTTCAGGGAGGAATAGCGTACTACATTCATGATGGTGCCTCCAGAGATGTCATATTTCTCTGCTATCCGACCGAGGTCAATTTTTTCTTCCAATACTGTTTTTGGAGAAAAGGCGTTTTTCCAGATGCGCAGGCGTTCAGTTGGCTTAGGCATCGGAAAATAAACAACGGAATGAAACCTCCGCAGGAAGGCGTCGTCAATGTTTGTCTTCAGATTGGATGCAAGGATCACAACCCCATTGAATTCCTCGATCCTCTGTAATAAGAAACTGATTTCCTGATTGGCATAGCGATCGTGTGAGTCATCCACCCTCGTCCGCTTGCCAAATAAGGCATCGGCTTCATCAAAAAACAGGATCCACTTCCTGTGCTCCGCCATATCAAAAACCTTCGCCAGGTTCTTCTCTGTTTCACCTATGTATTTTGAGACGATCATGCTCAGGTCAATCTTGTAAACATCGCAGCCGCATTGGCTTCCCAGCAGGCATGCCGAAAGGGTTTTGCCTGTACCAGGCGGACCATAAAACAGACTGGTGAAACCAGGCTGAAGTTTTTTGTTCATTTCCCAATCCTGCATCAGTTTTTGTCCATAGAGAATCCAATGCCTGATTTCCTCCAGTTGTTCAATCGTGAAATAAGGCAACACCAGGTGATCCCAGTCGAATTGCGTTTCGATCAGGCGTGCCGGGAATTCGTTGTTGAAGTTGGGTTTGCGTTCAACGGCTGTGGTAAACCACTGAAGGTATTCACGCGAGATAGTAAGTGCACCGCTCAGAAACGGCTCCCCTGTTGGAACAGGGGATAGATGGAGTATGTTGTGCCGCGAGAAGAAGTGGTCGCCTTCAAACAGCCGGGTCAGATCAAAACGGGCAGCCAGGTCATCGCCTGCAAGAATAAATAGTGCAGTCTCACCGGTTGGGATGAAACCGCTGTGCATGCTTCCACGCAATCCACCAAATTCGGTAAAACCGCGATCTGTCGTCTCATTTTTACTCCAGAGTACATCCAAAATCTGCGGCCGTATGTGCGGAATTAATGCCAAGAGAAGAACAAGGCGTTCAGCAGTGGATAATGTATAATGCCGGACAAGCCGTGCGTAACAGGAATTGCTACCGCTGAGATCAGGTGGTGGAATGTCAAAAACAGAAGTCCCTGTATTTTCGGTACCGAAATACAACTTCAACCGCGAATCAAGAACTTTGGCAAACCACTCCAGTTCTCGTTCAAGGTCATGGGCATTGCTGTCCAAGTCATTTACCACTCTATGTATAGCGTTTTTTTCATCCATGGCAGTTTCACAATGCTTATGCTCCAGGGAAGCTGATCCAGCAGCACATCAAAAGGAGCCCGTTCTACGCGGAGTTTCCACCCGTTTTCGTCTTCACGCAGCAAAGCCTGGCGCTGCAAAAATGAGGATCGCAATCCACGAACCGAGGTATTTTTTAATGCACTCCAATGCGTGATGACCGACTGCAAGAGCGATTCGGCCTCTTCCTTATCACATGATTTTACCAGTCCTTCGCAAACGGGAAGCGGAGATTCAGGATGCATCCCCAGTAAAATTTTTATAAACCCAATTTCGTACTCATACACCTCTTCACGGCCTGTGGCTAAGAAATGAAGCAGGGCAGCGGCGCGGGCAAGACTAAATAATGAAAGCTGTATATCCCCTTTCTCTATTATTCCTGTACTCTCAAAAAACCGGAGAATAAATGGATGGAGCAGTACCAATCCAGCTTGATGTACCAAGAAAGGAAATACATCTTCTTCCGGCTTGTTCTGCATTGGATAATCAGTAACAATAGGAGAATAAGATTGTCCTGCTTCATTATCAAATATCCCTGGATTAACCCTACCAGTATTTGTTTGCCCCTCTTCAACATGCAATGAGCTCAGAAAATCCGGCTGCACATTTCCCCCTATACCCAAAACAACTGCCGTATCATTTTCATCTCCACTCCTGTCTGGTTTTTCCTGCTGAAACAGGGCGGCAACATCCGATGGGAGTGTTGATATAAAATCATAAAATACAGGCATCTCTTCCTGCGGTACAGCATCTACCGCAACGGAAAAAAGGCCAGAAACTTTGGTGTTTTCCCGCCAGCTCAAGCTTTCTGACAAGATACTTGCTATAATCCTGATTCGCGTGTACCTGCTGAAAATCGTCTTCGCTGAATGAAGAAGCCCCGTAATACATTGAATAACTGCCGGCCTCACTCCTTGTGGAATTCTGTCAGAAAGCGCACTCATCAGGAAACCAAATTGCTCTTCGGAAATAAGTTGCAGCAGGCGAAAAAAGAATGAAGCCCTCTCATAGTTTTTTAATACATAATCCAGTAATTGCGGCCATTCCTCACGGCATGTTTCTGTTAATGCGATTGCTATTTCATGTGCTGAAGCATGAGCCGCTTGCCACGGCACTGAGCCTGTACGTAAGTAATACAGAAAAGTCTCAAACCGGTCTTTCTGTGTTGTTGACTCCTTCCAGACAAGATGCTGTCTGGTTGACTGCTTCTGCTCTTGCATAAGGTGTTGAAGTTGTTCTTTGAGTGGAATTCTGTCAGAAAGCGCACGCACCAGGAAACCAAATTGCTCTTCGGATACAAGCTGCAGCAGGCGAGAATAAAATGGTGCCTTCTCGTGGTTTTTTTCTGCATAATCCAGTAATTGCGGCCATTCCTCACGGCAAATATCTGCCAATGCGGACGTTATTTCCTGTGCTGAAGCATTAGCCTCTTGCCATGGTACTAAACCTGTCCGTAAGTAATAAAGCAAGCTCTCAAACCAGTCTTTTTGTGTTGTTGACTCCTTCCACATAGGATGCGGCATCGTTGACTGGACCTGCTCATGCAGAAGGTGTTGAATTTGTTCTCTGAGCTGTTGAATAATTTGATTGAAAAGCGCCTCTGACACGTGCTTTTCTGAATCTATTTTCACCTTCAGTTCAATCCTGGGAATGTGAATGACATGGTTTCCTTTTACTGCCTCATCAAATGCCTTTTCTAAAACCGGCAGCAGGATATCCTGCCCCTTATCGCGAAGAAGCTTGCGCCAGGCAAAAGCTTCCTCCGCAGAACCAGTATGCACCAGCCACTTCTGTCTCCGTATCCTGTGCGAGGCTCTTTGCATGTATGGTTTACCTCCTCCTACCGAGCATATTTCCCATAGCCATATTTAAACCGGTATTCTTTGAAGTCTCTTTCACTTTCTCTAAAGAGGTCGTCGCCGCTTCCAGAGCTTGAGCATCTTTGATCGCTTCAAATCCCTTATTCATCTCCATCATTGCGGCCATACCTTCACTCCCCAAGGACATATCCAATCCTTCCTCGGCGACGTATTTAGCAGCCTTAGTGACGGTATCTGCCAATTCCATTTCTGCATCTTTGGCTGCATCCTCATACATTTTCTTCTTATCCTCGGGCAAATCGGGCTGATCTGCCTTCTTTCTAAGATAGTCAGCAGCCTGACGTTGCTCATTTATATCTTTAACATTTTGTTTGAGGACAAAATCCTTGTAGTCCCCTAATACTGGGCCTTCAACTGCTATACCCTTCTTGCCTGTCAAAGCATTACCCATCAAATGAAGGGAGTCCTTTACCTCAGTAAAGTATTCTTTCTTCTGCACTTCGAATTTACTATCCAGGCTGTTTTTGAGGGTATCAACGTGTGCTTCCTTGAAAGTGTCTAATTTGCTCTTCACAAATACATCGAGCTGTTTGGTTTGGAAGTTATCCAGTTTATCTTTAATAAATTTATTGCGTGACGGCAGGACGCTAATGCCCTTGCTCAGAATCAAGTCGGGTCTCAGTCCCGGTTTTTGTAGGGCAGGTTCTTCGGTTTCCTCTTCTGTAATATCGCAGCAGTAATAGGGAAGCATAAAATCAGCTACCACTCTGTTGTTGTCATCATACACCAGCACAAACGTGCCCCCCCGCACCACACCGGCACAATGCTCCAAACCCGGATGCTGGATGAGGAAGTTGCTGAATAGCAATTTTTCGTCCTCCTTATCGTCCTTCTTGGTAATTATCTCATCGAGCCAATTCAGCCATTGGGTATGGGTATTACTGATGAGGGTGTCGAACGGCGTAGGGAATTCCGTTTTCACTACATTACTGATGCCATATTTGAATTCTCCGGCTGCCTGCATGGTAGCCTTCAGATCTTTTATCCATGTTATATCGGTTTTGTACCGCGAGTAACTTCTATCCAGTTTGTCACGCGCATCTTTCGCACCAGCGGCAACCATGGAGTGTTTTCCATTAACAATATCTATAACGGTAGGTCCATCATTTGCGTCTGAAGTATTATTAACAATTTGCTTGTCTACAGCATCGGTTACATCTTTTTTAAAGTTATCGTTGAATTGCATTACATCATCCAATTGATGAAATACATCCTTCCTGAGCATGTAATGAAAGCGATGCAAATCGGTGTAGCGAATACCGGGATTCTTCACAACTTTAGTCTTATCCTTCCCCAGCAAGACCGAACGAACCGCAAAGGACAAGTTTTTGGATTTGATCTTGCTTTCAATAGCAGAAAGCGCTGTTGATACATTTTTCCCCATGTGCCCTTCAATGCGGAAGAATGAAAACCGTCCTATTTGTAATTCCAGAGGTTTAGCCTCCCCCCCGTACATAGCGGCGTTGTAGGAATAATTGCTGGCATCCATCCCGCGCTGATGCAGGCGATAATTCCAGAACTTATTAACCGGTTTTGCTTTGTCCATCTGGTAGTAATACGGTATCGCCCTTTCCTCCAGTGACTGATCTTCAAACATGCTTGGCGTTATGCGTATGTCTTCACTTCCGGAATCGGGCACCTTAAAAGTCTGTATGAGGGCATCAATTTTTTGTAATAAGAATTTGGCATGCTTTAATTGCTCCGCATACGTCCTGCTCACGAGAGGCGAAGGGTAAAAACCGGTGCGGTTCTCTTCAGGATCTGTGCCAGGGGCTAGATTGCCAAGAAGCAGGTGTTTTGAAAATGCTTCTAAATCAGGACAGCACCATGTCTCATCGCCAAACAAGAGTTCACGGAAATGGTTATAGGTTTCCGCAACATCCTTCAGGAAGTCATAGTAATACTGAATGCCGCCGTCCAGTGATTCAAAAGCGGTGTTGAGTTTAAACAGTTTTGTTTTCCAGTCAACGGCAGGATCAGAAGCAAAGATATCACCTGTGAAGCCAGAACAATAGCGGTACAAATTGGCAAGTTCATTTATCAGCTTCTTATAAATTGCAGTACATGATGAACGGTATTTACTGGCAATCAGGCTAAAGGAATTATCTGATGAAGTAATGAGCGGCCTTACAACCGCAACCTCGTTCAGCTTGCCGAAAGCCTGGTGCGGCGTAATGATGCTCTGTTTCAATCGCTCGGCTTTTGCCAACGATTCTTTGTCTACCAGCAGAAGTTTTATGTTGTTTATGCAATCCTGTCCAAGATTATCGCAATCAGTCCCCGAACAGATATCCCTGTCCGTCTTATAGCTTTCCATAAACAGCACTGCTACCATGTTGCCCAGGGTCTTCTTCGTTTGTATATCGTCGAACTTGCTTAGTGACGCAGCGCGTTCATCTTTCTTGCCCGTACGTACCAATTCATATAGGGTGATAATTTTTTCACCCACATAGAATGGCGCATATTTCGGATTTGACGCATCATACAGCTTGAACTTATCAAACACCATCTCGTTGTTGAAATAAAGGAGGTCGCCATCGGTAGTTGCCCCCACTCCCTTGCTGACTTTAACAGTATCACCTTGCAGTAAAACTCGTAAACCGCAGGCAATACCGACTCCCAGCAGGTTTACCCGTGTGAGGCGGTTTTGGTCATCCAGGTAGCCTGTTATACTGTTGAGCTGGTTGTGGGTCAGCACCTGGTTTTCTTCAAAGAAACTATAATCTGTGGAAACTTGTGTGAGGCTTTTGAGTATGTCCATAATTTTTATGTCCTCCTTTCTGACAGCGTATTGTCAAAACCTGACCACAGAGCGGTCAGAGAAAATATTACATAGCAATAGGTTAACAAGCATTCTATTCCCTCCGCTCTGTGTCCTCGTAACTATAGTATTACCCTGTAAAAACTTCTTTTTTCTGTAAGTTTTTTTACAACCCCCTTCACCCCCTTTTTTAAGGGGGACTTAGTTGCGGCTTATCTGCGATATGAATTCTGAAAGAAACGTCCGATACATGCATACATTTACATTACAGTAGGGACGAGGCACTTGCTGGTCTAAGATTGAGCAGCTTCAATTGTTAGGGCAAGACACTTCCCGTCTCAATTACGGACAAGGCCTTTCCCTTCTGACAGATGGAAAGTACAAACTTATTATCATCTGTCACCAGGCATCTGACAGGTAAGGCAGGTACTTTTACTAAGGCTTGCAGTCGCATAGCCCTTGCATCAAATATGCTTACTGCATTTAAACCGGGATGAACAACAATAACCCCAATATCGTCCGGTGTTGTTGCCACCCCTTTGACATTTACACCAATTCCGGACATTTTCACAACCTTTGTAATTGGCTGGCCATCTCTCATGTCAACCATAATGATTGCCCTATCTTTGGGACCCACAAAAAATGCCTGATTTCCCCTTGAAAAAACAGCAACACTACCAGGGGCTATATCTATTTTAATGTCAATCACGGAATGGTCTTTAGTTATAATTGAGGCGGTGTTATTCCCTCTATTTGCCGTCCATACGGGATAGGTTTTTCGTGATATAGCAACTTCCTGCGGGCTTGCGGCAGCTGATTGCCCAACTTTTATAGTATCCGATACCTTGTGTGAGTCAACATTAATCACAGATATAGTGCCATCCCCTGTGTTATTTACGAAAGCCTCAAGACCACTCCTGCCGAAAATTACCCGGGTTGGCACTAATCCAACTCTTATCGCACCCACTACTTTTATCTGAGAAAGATCGATAATGCTGACTATGCCCTTAGACTCGCTAGTATCGCCAGGGCTTACAACATAGCCCCATCGCCCGTCAGGGCTTATATCCACACCAAGTGGATTTGCTTCTATAGTAAGTATTTTGAACAGCCTCCGTTTACCCATATTTATGACGGAAATAGTTCTATCTCCAGGATTAGTTACCAAAGCCAGCCGTCGCTCAGCTGCGGGAGACAGGGCGATTTCCCCAGGCAATCCCTTTAATTTGATCGTAAACAGAAGCTCTCTCTGCTTCAACCCGACGATCGACACTATTCCTCTGTTTTCTTCCGTGGAACCCAAACTAGCCACCCAGACCTCGCCTTTTATTGCATCATAAGACAGGTCCACTGGCTGCAGTCCCACGTCAACCACAAAGGATCTCGGGATAATAAAAGGAATCGGACTCGCTGTATCTCCAAATCTGTTCTTTACAGTAACAAGCCCTGTTGTGGCAAGCTTTGGCACTAACACGGTTAATTCTGTATCTGTTGTGCCCAGAACTATTGCATCAATACCGTTAAAAGCCACGATATTCTTCTGATGTTCCGGATCGAAATTAACCCCTTGAATAATTATGCGATCTTCCCATTCTCCAAAGGATGGTATTAAACCACGAATTTCCGGATTTAGTCTTTCCACGGTAATGATAACAGTAACAGGCTGGCTCCGATTGCCAGATTTATCTTCTACCTCCAATTGAAATTGGTGCTGTCCCGGTTGGAGCCCTTCCACCTCAATGGTTGGGGTGTCAGTAATTTTAGGAACATTTGCTATGAAGTTGGCCATTGTTTACCCCAGCATAGTCCAGATATACTTTACTACCTTCCCTGGTGGTACATCACTACTACCCCTGCCATCTAAAAGGAAAGACTTTCCAAATTCCACCTGGGAAGGCGCTTTCAGTATTGCTGTGGGGTTCTGGGTATCCTTGACAACCACTTCCACAACATCGGGAAGGCTCTTATTGCCTGCGTCATCCACTACTACAAGTTGAAACTTGCGCCTGCCTACAGGAATGGGTTTTTCGTTGGTTACTGTTACGTCTATAGTTGGTTCTACAGTCTCCACCGAGGTACCAATGATAAAATCCGCCATACTATACCTCCTTTTAAGAAAATTATGTCTGTTGTGCCCAGAACTATTGCCTCAATACCGTTAAAAGCCACGATATTCTTCTGATGTTCCGGATCGAAATTAACCCCTTGAATAATTACGCGGTCTTCCCATTCGCCAAAGGATGGTATTAAACCACTAATTCCCGGATTTAGTCTTTCCACGGTAATGATAACCGTATCAGGCTGGCTCCGATTGCCAGATTTATCTTCTGCCTCCAATTGGAATTGGTGCTGTCCCGTTTGAGCCCTTCCACCTCAAGGGTTGGGGTGGAAGTAATAATAGTACCTTTGCTATGGATTTAGCCATTGTTTACTCCAGCATAGTCCAGATATACTTTACTACCTTCCCTGGTTGTACAGCACTGCTACCGCTGCCATCTAAAAGGAAAGACTTTCCAAATTCCACATGGGAAGGCGCTTCCAGTATTGCTGTGGGATTCTGGGTATCCCT
>Ga0209211_10005682_pt1 | contig 18469 bp, 13 predicted proteins | sample RifGroA2_FD_183992 | JGI IMG/M metagenome (GOLD analysis project Ga0209211, IMG submission 183992) | Groundwater microbial communities from Rifle, Colorado, USA - Groundwater A2 (SPAdes) (version 2) | ecosystem: Environmental > Aquatic > Deep subsurface > Groundwater | place: Rifle, Colorado... | reverse complement strand
CGCGGGCGATGCGGCTGTCCACGGTGTATATGCCGGGGCGCAAGATCACCATGCTGCCGGAAAACGTGGTGGAGCATTTCACGCTCGCCGCCGGACATACCGTCACCGCCATCTCGCTCTATCTCGATGTCGCCGCCGACTATCGCCTGCTCGGCCACGAGACGCGCATGGAACGCGTGCCCATCGTCGCCAATCTGCGCCACCACGACATCGAGCCGGTGTTCAACGACAGAACGCTGGCCGACGGCCTGGCCGAGTTTCCGTATCGCGATGAACTGAAACTGCTCTGGGAATTCGCCCAGGTGCTCGAAGCCGGACGCGGCAAGCCTTCCGACAACAGCACGCGCAAGGACTACAACTTCACCGTGGATTGGGATGCCGACAGCGGCATCGCGGCGGAACCGGGCAAGGGCCGGGTCGGTATCGGCGAGCGCGAGCGCGGCAGCCCGCTGGATACGCTGGTCGCCGAATTGATGATCGTCGCCAACGCCACTTGGGGAGCGATGCTGCGCGACGCCGGCATTCCCGCGCTGTATCGCGTGCAGACGGCGGGCAAGGTGCGCATGAGCACGGTCGCCGCGCCGCACGAAGGCCTCGGCGTCGAATGCTATGCCTGGTCGTCCTCACCCTTGCGGCGCTATTGCGACCTGCTCAACCAGTGGCAACTGATCGCGCTGCTGCAAAACGAACCGCCGCCATTTCCGCCGAAGTCGGCGAACCTGCTGGCGGCAATGCGCGACTTTGAACTGACCTACGCCGCCTATGCCGAATTCCAGCGCGGCATGGAGCGCTACTGGTGCCTGCGCTGGTTGCGGCAAGAGGACGCTCATGTCGTGCTGGGACACGTCCTGCGCGAATCCCTGGTACGCCTCGACGACATCCCGCTGGTATTGCGCGTCCCCTCGCTGCCCGATTTGCCGCGCGGAGCGCACGTGCAACTGAGCATCGAGGGCATCGATCTGCTGGAGGCCGAACTGCGGCCCCGCTACCTCGAACTGGCGCCCGAATTGGCGTCCAATAGCGGCTCTGATACGGCATTCGCAGGTGATGAGGGCGAGGACCTCGCGGAGTAAAATTTGCGGAGTTATGCCAAACTCGCCGCGCCTGCCACGCTTTTCCTGGCCCGTTCTGCCGTCCCTGCCGCCACTCCCAATGCCGGCGTTTCTCGCCGCAATGGAGGCGCCGCAGCGCAACCTGACGCTGGCGCTGGGCGTTTCGCTGCTGATCCACGCCGTGCTGCTCGCCGTTCGCTTCACGCCGCCGGATTTCATCGACAAGGCGCGCGAACGGGCGCTTGACGTCATCCTGGTCAATAGCAAGAGTAAGGCCCGGCCCAGCAAGGCGCAGGCCAAAGCGCAAACCCATCTCGACGGCGGCGGCAACACCGCCGAAGACCGCCGCGCGACGACGCCGCTGCCGCCCTCGGAGCGCACCAGGGAAGGCAACGAACTGATCGAAACCCGGCGCCGCGTCGCCGAGCTTGAGGCACAGCAGCAACAAATGCTGACGCGCCTCAAGAGCGAAAAGGCCATCGCCGCAGACAAGCCGCAGGAAAGACCGGCGCCGCAAACGGCACCGAACATTTCCGGCGCCGACCTCGCCACCAACGCCATGGCCATTGCCCGACTCGAAGCCCAGATCGACAGGCAAACCAATGAATACAACCAGCGACCGCGCAAGAAATTCATTGGCGCCCGGGTCGAGGAATACCGCTTTGCCCAGTACGTCGAGGACTGGCGGCAGAAGATCGAGCGCGTCGGCAACCTGAATTATCCCGACGCCGCCAAGGGCCGCCTCTACGGCAGCCTGGTGCTGACCGTGATCATCAAGGCCAATGGCGATCTGGAGCGCGTCGAGGTCAGCCGCTCTTCGGGCAAGAAGCTGCTCGACGACGCCGCACGCCGCATCGTGCAGATGGCTGCACCCTACGGCGCCTTCCCCGAATCCATACAGCGCGACACCGACCTGCTTGAGATCACGCGCACCTGGACCTTTACCAACGCGGACCGGCTGCGTTCGGATTAAGACCGTTCCATGACCGACCGCTACGCCGTCTTCGGCAACCCCATCGGCCACAGCCAGTCGCCGCGCATTCACGCGCTGTTCGCCGCGCAGACCGGGCAGGACATCCGTTACGAGGCCATTCTGGCGGAAGCGGACGGGTTTGCAACGGCGGTAAACGCCTTCATCGCCGAGGGCAAGGGGCTGGCCAGAGGCGCCAATGTCACCGTGCCGTTCAAGGAAGAAGCCTTTCGCCTGGCGACGCGGCGCACTGCCCGTGCCGAAGCCGCCGGGGCGGTGAATACCCTGAGCTTCGAGCCGGACGCCATCAGCGGCGACAACACCGACGGCGCGGGGCTGGTGCGTGACCTGAAGCACAATCTCGGCTGCGACCCGGCCGGACGCCGCATCCTGCTGCTGGGAGCCGGCGGCGCGGCGCGCGGCGTGATCCTGCCGCTGCTGCTGGAAAATCCCGCCGAACTGGTGATCGCCAATCGCACGGAGGACACTGCGGTGCGTCTGGCCCTTGAGTTCAGCCGCTTGCCGGGCTGTGCAGTCAAGGTCAAAGCCGACGGCATCGGCTTTCCCGGCCTCGCCGGGCGAAGTTTCGATCTGGTCATCAACGCCACCTCGGCGGGACTCAGCAACGCCGTGCTGCCAACGCCGACTTCCATGTTCGCGCCGGACTGCGTCGCCTATGAAATGGTCTATGGCCGCGAGACGCCTTTCATGCTTCAGGCGCGAGACGCCGGCGCCCGCGTTGCCGATGGCCTGGGCATGCTGGTCGAGCAGGCGGCCGAGGCCTTCTTCCTCTGGCGCGGTGTGCGCCCGCTTACGGCGCCGGTACTCGCGGCGATGAGGCAATGAGGCCGGCGCCGCGCTGGCTCAAGCTCGGGCTGGCGACAATCGCCGGCTTGCTCCTGCTCTGGCAGAGCTGGTATCTGGGCTGGGTGTTGTGGTGGAAATGGGTCAATCCGGTCACCACCAGCTTCCAGAGCCAGCGCCTTGACGAAGCCCGGCAGAAGAATCCGAAGGCGGAACTCAAACGGCAATGGGTTCCCTACCAGAAAATCTCCGCGCATCTCAAGCGCGCCGTTATCGCCGCCGAGGACGACAAGTTCGTCGATCACGAAGGCTTCGACTGGGAGGGCATCCAGAAAGCGCTGGAAAAGAACCAGAAAAAGGGCAAGGTGGTGGCCGGCGGCTCCACCATCTCCCAGCAACTGGCGAAGAACCTGCTGTTGTCGCCGGCCAAATCCTTCCTGCGCAAGGGCGAAGAGGCCATCATCACGGTCTGGATCGAATTGCTGTGGGACAAGCGGCGCATCCTCGAGGTGTATCTCAACGTCGTCGAATGGGGCGACGGCGTATTTGGCGCGGAAGCCGCGGCGCGACGCTATTACGGCATCCCGGCGGCGCAGCTCGGCGCCGAACAGGCGGCGCGCCTGGCCGTCATGTTGCCCGCGCCGCGCCGTTACGAACGCAATCCCTATTCAGCCTACATGAACGGTCGCACGCAACTGATTGTCAGTCGCATGGCTGGCGCGGAAGTGCCTTGACGCGCCAAATAGGTTCTAAAATGCCGCATTGATACCTGAAGCCCGCAATGAACCCCACCCCCGCCGACGCACTGGAAACCTCCGAGGAAGAACGCCAGCATCTGGCCATCGTCCAGGAGTTGCTCGCGCGCCAGCGGCGGGTTGAAAACCTGGTGCATCGGCAGGACATGCCGCGTCATCAACTGGTCGAAGACCTGGTGCACAAGCAGCATCTGGCGGAACTCAAGACCCGTCTCGACCGGATGCCGCCGGACAGCGTGGCGCGCCTTCTCGAAGCGCTGCCGCAGGATGACAGCATCCTGGTCTGGGAAATGGTGGCGGCCGAGCGCGGCGAAGAAATTCTTGATGAACTTTCCGACGCCCTGCGCGAAACCCTTTCCGCGACGCAACCCTCTCCGCGCAAACCGATCATGCTCAACGCCTTTGAACTGCAAAACGGTCGCCTCCGGCAGATCCCGGTCGATAGCCGCGAAGACCTCGCCGCCACCAAACCGATCTGGGTCGACCTGGTCGCGCCCTCGCGCGAAGAACGCAAGTGGATAGCCGACATCTTCGGCCTGAAACTCCCCGACGCCGACGACCTGACCGACCTTGAGGAATCCGCCCGCTTCTATGTCGAGGAAAACGGCGAAGTCCATCTGCACTCCGCCTTTCTGCTCGACAAGGAAGACGAATCGCGCAACGTCGCCGTCGCCTTCATCCTGCACAACAACATCCTGTTCTCGATGCGCGACGAGGAACTGCCTGTCTTCCGCCTGCAGCGACTGCGCGCGCGAATTCAGCCCGGCATGGTTTCGGAAGGCAAGGACGTGCTGCTCGACCTGTATGCCGCCGACGTTGAATACTCGGCCGACGCGCTGGAGGATGTCTACGCCGAACTCGAAGCGGTTGGTCGCACCGTGCTGTCGCCGCAGGTCAGCGACGACCAGGCCGCCGAAATCCTTTCTGAAATCGCCAAGCAGGAGGACCTCAACGGTCGCATCCGCCGCAATGTGCTGGACACCCGCCGCGCGCTGTCCTTCCTGATGCGCGGTCGCCTGCTCTCGTCCGACCAGCACGATGACACGCGGCAGATCCTGCGCGACATCGAATCGCTCGACGGCCACACCTCCTTCCTCTTCGGCAAGATCAACTTCCTGATGGACGCCACGGTCGGTTTCATCAACATCAACCAGAACAAGCGCGTGTCCAAGCTGACCACCATCAGCGTGGTCTTCATGCCGATCAACATCCTCGCCGGCATCGGCGGCATGTCGGAGTACTCGATGATGACCAAGGAAATTCCCTGGCCGGTCGCCTACGCCGCCTTCATCCTCGGCATGGCGGCGGTGGGCTGGATGACCTACATCACCCTGCGCGCCCTCGAAAACAGGAAGCTGCGCAAGAAGCTGGAAGCCGGCCGCTAGCGCCGATTGAGACGGATCACGGCGCCCGTGGCGCCGTCCCGCCGGCGCCGACTCTTAGAATTTGGCGAAAATCGCGTCGGCTGCCGCCACCGTGGCCGCAATGTCGGCGTCGCTATGCGCGATTGAAACAAAGCCGGCCTCGAAGGCCGAGGGCGCGAAATAGAAGCCGGCATCCAGCATGGCGTGGAAGAAGCGGTTGAACGCCTCCTTGTCGGCAGCCATTACTTCGGCATAGGAGGTCGGCGGCGTGGCGGTGAAATAGAGGCCGAACATGCCGCCTATGGACTGCCCGCAAAATTTCACGCCACGCTTTTTGGCGGCTGCGGAAAGCCCATCCACCAGCGCCTGGGTCTTCGCCGCCAGCGCTTCGTGGAAGCCCGGCGCGGCGATCTTCTTCAGCGTCACCAGACCCGCCGCCACCGACAGCGGATTGCCCGAGAGCGTGCCGGCCTGATACACCGGCCCCAGCGGCGCGATCTGTTCCATGATGTCGCGGCGTCCGCCGAAGGCGCCCAGCGGCATGCCGCCGCCGACCACCTTGCCGAAGGTCGACAGGTCCGGCGTGATGCCATACAGCCCCTGCGCCGAAGCCGGACCCACCCGAAAACCGGTCATGACTTCGTCGAAAATCAGCAGCGCGCCGTGCTGGGTGCATAGCTCGCGCATGGCGGCGAGAAACTCGGGTTTCGGCGCTATCAGATTCATATTGCCGGCCACCGCTTCGACGATGACGCAGGCGATGGTCTTGCCATGGCTGGCGAAAGCGTCGCGCAAACCCTGCGCATCGTTATAGTCGAGCACCATGGTGTGCTGCGCCAGATCGGCCGGGACGCCCGCCGACGAGGGGTTGCCGAAAGTAAGCAGGCCGGAGCCGGCCTTGACCAGCAGGCTGTCGCCGTGGCCGTGGTAGCAGCCCTCGAACTTGACGATGGCGTCGCGCCCGGTGAAGCCGCGCGCCAGCCGGATCGCGCTCATGGTGGCCTCGGTGCCGGACGATACCAGGCGCACCAGGTCCATGCTCGGCACCCGCTGCACCAGCAGTTCGGCCAGTTCGATCTCGCCTTCCGTCGGCGCGCCGAAGGAAAGCCCCTTCGCCGCGGCCTCCTGCACCGCGCGCACGGTGTCGGCGTCGGCATGGCCGAGAATCAACGGCCCCCAGGAACCGACGTAGTCGATATAACACTTGCCATCGGCATCCCAGACGCGGGAGCCTTCGCCGCGCGCGAAAAAGCACGGCGCGCCGCCAACGGAACGGAAGGCGCGCACCGGCGAATTGACCCCGCCAGGAATGGTTTTCTGGGCGCGTGAAAAAAGTTCTTCGTTACGAGTCATGAAAGAGTCCTATTAAAGACTGAACGGGAAAAGCTTTTACCACGGGGAACACGGAGAGCACGGGGAAAAGCCAAAGTATTGTCTGGCCCCGTGCCCCCCGTGTTCCCCGTGGTTATGGATTTGAGTCATGGTTCAAGAAGCCCGCTTGCCGTGGTCGCGTCGTGGCGCTTGATCGAAAAGCTCCTGGTAGGCTTGCGCCCGCGCCTTGATGTCCATGGCGTCGAACAGGTCGCTGACTACCGCCAGCATGTCGGCGCCGGCGGCGATCACCTGCGGCGCATTGTCGAGCGTGATGCCGCCAATGGCGGCTATCGGCAGGCCAAAACGCCGGCGCGCCTCGCCCAGCAGTTCCAGCGGCGCGCGCACCGCACCGGGCTTGGTGCGCGACGGGAATACGCTGCCGAAGGCGAGGTAGTCCGCGCCTGCCGCCGCGGCCTCTTCAGCGCAAGCAAGTTCGTTGTAGCAGGAAACGCCAAGGATGCGTTTTGGCCCGAGGGCTTCGCGCGCGGCGGCGAGCGAGCCGCCCGGCGCATCGTCACGTCCGATGTGGGCGCCATCGGCGCCGATTTCCACGGCCAGCCAGACATCGTCATTGACGATCAGCTTCGCGCCCGAAGCACGGCAGATGCGCAACATTTCGGCCGCTTGCGCCCGGCGCAAGGGGCCCGATGCCGTCTTGTTGCGGTATTGCACCAGCGGCGCGCCGCCATCCAGCGCCGCCTTTACCAGCGCCGAAAGCCGAGGCAGCAGTTGATCGTCGGCGGTAACGGCGAAAAGACCCTTCAGCATCATGCCGAAGCATCCGCTTGATGCTGCCGGAAGTCAGGTCTCATCCGCTTCGTCATCCGCTTCGTCATCCCCCTCCCGCGACCAGAACAGGCGGTCGGGAATGAATTGTCCCATGCCCGGCCGAAAACCCGCAGCCAGCGTGCGCCAGGTGTATTCCTGCGCAGCCATGACCGCCTCGGCCACATTTACGCCGCTGGCGAAGTGAGCCGCGATGGCCGAGGCGAGCGTGCAGCCCGAGCCGTGATAGCTGCCGGGCAACCTGTCCCAGCGATCGGTACGCACCGTGCCGTGGCTGCCGTAGAGCGTATTGATCACCTGCGGGGTGCCCTCATGGGTTCCCGTGACCAGCACATACTCGCATCCGGCATCGATCAGGAGGCGGGCGCAACCGGCGAGATCCGGTTCGCCCCGGGCATTTTCGTTCGCCGCTCCGATTTCCTGTGCCAGACGCCTGGCTTCGAGACTGTTGGGCGTCAAGAGCGTGGTCTGGGGCAGCAACAGGCCAATCATGGCCTCGATCATTTCCTCGTCGGCGAACTGGTCGCCGCGCCCCGAGGCCAGCACCGGATCGAGGATTACCGGAACATCGGGGTAGTCGGCGATGACTTCGGCAATCGCGGCAATGACCTCGACACTGCCCATCATGCCCAGCTTGAAGGCCGCCACCGGCATGTCCTCCAGCAGGGCGCGGGCCTGATCGGCCACCCACTCGGCATCTATCGGCAAGACGCCCTCGACGCCGGCGGTGTCCTGCACGGTAATCGCCGTCACGACCGAAAGCGGGTGGCAGCCGAGGCTGGCCAGCGTCAGGACATCGGCCTGCAATCCGGCGCCGCCAGTGGGATCGGAGGCGGCGAAAGTCAGCACCATGGGCGGCGACGGGTTGGCGGGAAGTGCAACAGTCATGAATGTCGTGGCCCGGCCCCAAAATATGGGGCGCCGGACAGCTTGAGTTGGTATTCCGCAATTCTAGCCTACCGTCCCGCCATGACTGCCGAACAGCCTTATCCCGAAGTGCTTCGGAACAGGCGAAATCTAAGTATGATCGTGGGTATTGAAGCTAGGCCCTGTCAACATGGAATAACGTGAGCGAGTTACCCCAGCTTTCCGGCATCAAGGTGATGGTGATCGACGATTCGAACACCATCCGCAAGACCGCCGAAATTTTCCTGCTGCAGGCCGGCGCCCAGGTGGTTCTGGCCGAGGACGGCTTCGATGCGCTGGCCAAGATCAACGATCACCAGCCCGATGTGGTTTTCTGCGACATCCTGATGCCGCGTCTGGATGGCTATCAAACCTGCGCGCTGATCAAGAAAAACGCCAAGTTCGCGGCCACGCCGGTGATCATGCTCTCATCCAAGGACGGCCTGTTTGACCGTGCGCGCGGACGCATGGTCGGTTCCGACGAATACCTGACCAAACCTTTCACCAAGGACAGTCTCCTGAGAACTGTTGCCGCTCACGCCGCACGCACCTGACGATATGTTTTCCCAATTAGCGAGCCAGCCACCATGCCCATCAAAACCATTCTGGTGATTGACGATTCTCCCACCGAGCGCCACATTCTGAGCCAGATGCTGCTCGGCGGCGGCTACCAGGTCAGTACCGCCGACAGCGGCGAAGAAGGTATCGAGCGGGCCAGGCAGCTCAAGCCCGACCTCATTCTCATGGATGTGGTGATGCCCGGCACCAATGGCTTTCAGGCCACCCGCTCGCTGGCGAAGGACGAGACGACCAAGGACATACCCGTAATTATCTGCACCACCAAGAATCAGGAAACCGACAGGATCTGGGGCTTGCGCCAGGGCGCCCAGGCTTATGTGACCAAGCCGGTGGATGGCCCGGCCCTGCTGGCGATGATCGCCGCGCTCGGCTAGGCGTAAGTGCAAGTCATGACCAAGGGCATCAGCCTGCGCGAGTTCCAGCAAAATCTTTCGGATCGGCTGGTCTCCGCCCGGCGCGGCGAGGGCGGGCAAGCGCTGCTCGGGATCGAATCCGGCGCTGAAGACCTTCCCGGCGGCAGCCACTGGCTGATCGATCTGGCCGACTCGGGCGAGGTGGCGCCGCTGCCGCAACTCACTCCCGCGCCGCTGACCAAATCGTGGTTCGCCGGCATTGCCAACATTCGCGGCGTGCTCTACAGCGTAGTGGATTTTTCCGCCTGGCGCGGTGGCGCGCCAACGCCGCGCAACGCGCAATCGCGCTTGCTGCTGGTCGGCGCGCGACACGGCATCAACAGCGCCTTGCTGGTGCGTCGTGCGCTGGGGCTGCGGCCGCAGTTGCAGATGCACGCGGCGCACGCGGCGAGCGAAACAGAAGTCGGCGCTGGCGAGACGGCGTCCTGGCTGGGCGGTAGTTTCACGGATGCACAAGATGTCACCTGGACCCAGTTGCGCATCCCGGCACTGCTGGCCGACCCCAATTACCTCGACATCGCGCTCTGAGCGTTCGGGAAAGGACTGACCATGGCCTTCAAGCTTCCCTTCAAGTTGCCGACATTCAACCGCCGCAACCCGGTATCGCCCGAGACAGCCGTGAGCGGCGAGACACGCGGAGAGAGCCACCGTGTTCGAGGCAAGCTGCCACTGATCGGCCATCTCGATATTCGGGCCCAGTTTCGAATCCTCGGTACCGCTTTTTTGATCAGCCTGCTGATCGCCATTGCCGCGGTGTCCACGCAGATGCAGGCGACAAGCCGGGGGGCCGCCTCCCTGGCCGTCGCCAGCCGCCATATCGCCCCGCTGACCCAGCAGATCCCCAAAGCCGCGCTAAGCGCGATGCAAGGGCAGCCGGAAGCTTTCACGGAACTGCGCAACGCCCGCGACAACTTCGGCGTACTGCTCGAACGCCTGGTCGAAGGGGGTGAAATCAAAAGTCTCAAGGTGTCGGCCACCGGCACGGGAGCGCGGCCGGCGCTCGACGCCTTGCACGACGCCTGGCGCAAACAGGACGAAATCATCAACCAGTTGCTGACGCAGGAGAGTCGCTTCATTGTCATCGGTCGCCTCGCCCGCGAAGCCGCGCAGCAGGGTCAGGCGATGACCGAAGCAGCGGACGCCGGCGGCGGCAAGCTGCCGCATCTGACGCAACGCATTCTGCGCGCATCCATCCAGTTGGCCTGGGCGCCTCGCTTCGACGAAACCATGGCCGCACAACTGGCGGAAGATATTCGTACCGCATCGAGTCTGGCTCCCGCCGACAGCCAACTGGCCCGAAGCCTGACGGCAATGCAGCCGGCGATCGCGGTGCTGTCCGGCGACCTCAAGCCGCTGCTGCGGGCGCGCAACGCCAGCGCGACACTGTTGGCCGGTTGGCGCGGACTGACGGCGAATAGCGACGATCTGGTCAAAGCCTATGAAAACGAAATCGCCCAACAGAATGCCTATTCGCTGGCCGCCGCCACGTTCGGCTTGCTCGCCCTGGCGGTACTGGTGCTCATGATCAAGGCCTTCAACGACGAAGGAAACCGCCGGAGCGATGAAGCCAATCGCCAGCGCCGCATCGCGGAAGCCTCCCAGGATGCGGCGCAAGGCGCGATTCTGCGTCTGATGAACGAAATGGGCGGCCTGGCCGATGGCGACCTGACCATCCGCGCCACCGTGTCCGAAGACATCACCGGCGCCATTGCCGACTCGGTGAACTACACCGTCGAAGAACTGGCGGTGCTGGTGAGGCGCATCAACGACGCCGCCGAACGCGTGACTCGCGCCTCGAACGCCGCGGCCGGCACCTCCAACGATCTGCTATCCGCGACCCAAGTGCAGTCGACCGAAATCCAGAGCGCCAACGCCGCAGTTCTTGAAATGGCCAATTCGATGAAGACGGTATCGTCCTCGGCCCTGGAATCGGCCCGTGTCGCGCACGCGTCGCTTGAAGCCGCGCAGAAGGGCTCTGCTGCGGTGTCCAACTCGATTTCGGGCATGAACGAGATTCGCAGCCAGATTCAGGAAACCTCCAAACGCATCAAGCGGCTCGGCGAGTCCTCCCAGGAAATCGGCGAAATCGTCGAACTGATTTCCGACATTACCGAACAGACCAACGTGCTGGCCCTGAACGCGGCCATTCAGGCCGCCTCGGCGGGCGAAGCGGGACGCGGCTTCTCGGTGGTGGCGGAAGAAGTGCAGCGACTGGCCGAGCGCTCCGGCGAGGCGACCAAACAGATCGCCGCCATCGTCAAGACGATTCAGGCCGACACCCATGATGCCGTCGCCGCCATGGAACAATCGACGCAGGGGGTGGTGGAAGGGGCCAAGCTGTCGGATGCCGCCGGGCGGGCGCTGAACGAAATCTCCAGCGTGTCGCAGGATCTTGCCCACTTGATTGAAGCGATCTCCAGCGACACCCAGATCCAGGCCGACATCGCCACCCAGGTGGCGGACTCGATGCAGGACATTCTTCGGATTACCGGCCAGACCACCACCAGCACCCAGGAAACCGCCGTGTCGATCAGCGAACTGACCGAGCTGGCCGCCGAGCTGAAAGGCTCGGTTTCGGGGTTCAAGGTGTGAAAGTGGAACGCATCAATCGTGACGTGGTGAGCGGCCTTTCATGAGCATCGATCTCGACATCGGTCCGCTGTCCTGGGTCAAGGGGGAAATCGACCTGGCGCTGGAACGCGCCGGACTCGGTCTCGCCGCCCACGCCGCCGATCCCGCCAGCGACGGTTTGAAGAAGGCGCGCGCCAGCATGCACCAGGCGCACGGTGCGCTGGCCATTGTCGGCCTTGACGGCATCACGGAATTCGCCAGCGCGATGGAACAGTTGCTGGCGGCGCTGGCCGACGCCGCGGCGCCCGATGTCGACGCCGCCGTCTCTGCGGGACACGGCGGATTTGCGGCGTTGCGCGGTTATCTCGACGACCTGATGGCGGGCCACCCCGATCAGCCGCTGAAACTTTATGCTCCCTACCGCGCGATGGTCGTGGCGCGCGGCCAGACCGATTCCGGGCCAGCCGCCCTGTTTTTCCCCGATCTCACCCAACGCCCGCCGAAGCGCGAGAAGGAGTCTCCGCCGCTCACGCCCGAGGCTCTCGCGGCGCGCCTCAAGGCCGCACGCCTGGGCTTTGAACGCGGCCTCCTGAAATGGATCAAGAACGATCCCAAAGGCATCGCCGAAATGACGGTCTCGGTAGCGATGATCGAGATGACGTGCGCCACTCCGGCCGCGCGCGCCTACTGGTGGATCGCGCTGGGCGTGCTCGACGCGCTCGCCGCCGGCGGTCTGCCCGATGCAGCGGAAGCCAAACGCTTTGCCCTGCATCTCGGCGGACAGATCAGAAAGCTCATCGAAAGCAGGGCCGAAGCCGGCGAACCGCTATTGCGCGAGGCGCTGTACCAGGCCGCCTGCGCCACGACCGGCGGCGACGCGCTGGCCATCGTGCGCGCCGCTTACCGGCTCGACGGCATGATGCCAACGGCAACGCCCTCGGAAACCGAAAGGCTGCTGCCGCATATCCGCCGTTTGCGTGAATTGCTGGCCGGCGCCAAGGAAGACTGGAATCGCCTGTGCGCCGGCACCGCCGCCGCGCTGCCGCCTTTCCACGAGCGCACGGCGAAAATCGCCGAAGAAGGAGCCGCCACCGGCCAGCCGGACTATGCGCGGCTGACAACGGCCATTCTCGAACAAACCGACCAGTTGCGCCGGGACCCGACACGACACAACGAGACCATGGCACTGGAGATCGCCACGGCTCTCCTGCTTGCGGAATCCGCGCTGGAAAACCTCCAGTCGCTGGATGACGATTTCGCCCACTCGGCGGACACTGTCGTCAACCGTCTCACCGCGCTCGGACGCGGCGAGGAACTCGGCACGCTGGAACTGCCCCATCTCGACGCCATGTCGCGCCGTGCACAGGAACGATTGCTGCTGGAATCGGTTGCGCGCGAAATCCGTTCCAATCTCGGCGTCATAGAGCTGACGCTGGATGCCTTCTTCCGCGACCCGTCCCGCCAGGCGACTCTGGCCGCGCTCGGGCAACCGATGCGCCAGATTCAGGGCGCGCTTTCGGTGCTCGGTCAGGACCGTGCCAATGCCGTGCTCGGCGAATGCCAGCGTGCCATCGAGCATTTCGCCGAAACGGGCTTCACGGCGCAAGCCGGCGACTTCGAGGACGTGGCAAGAAAGCTCTCCGCGCTGGGATTCTTTGTCGCACAACTGCAAAGCGGCACAGCCGACATCGACAGCATTCTCCAGCCGCCGCCGGTCGCTCATCCTGTTCGCGAGGAAGCCGAAACCGTTGCGCCGGCGGCGGCCACATCGCCATCGGCAACGGAGGAATTCCCCGCCCGGACCCTGGCGCCGGAATCGGTTTCCGGCTCCGAGCCAACGTCCGACGAGGCGCTGCCCGATTTCGAGGTGGAAGGTTTCGAGGCGCCTGCCGAGCCTCCGCCGGTATTGTCCGCCGCGCCCGTGGAACCCCCGGCGCCATCCGCCGAAACCACGCGACTGGCGGCTGCCGGCCAGGCGGATGTCGACGCCGAACTGCTCGCCATTTTTCTCGAAGAGGCCGCCGAAGTCCTGGCAACCATCAACCAGCATCTGCCGTTGATGCATGCCGCTGCGGACGGCCATGAGTCGCTCGTCGCGCTGCGCCGAGGTTTCCATACCTTGAAGGGCAGTGGCCGCATGGTCGGCCTGGCGGATCTGGGCGAAACCGCCTGGGCAGTCGAACAGGTGATGAACGACTGGCTGCACGAGGAGCGCGCCGTGACGCCCGCCCTGCTCGACATGCTCGATCTCGCCGCGAATATCTTCGGCGCCTGGATCGCGCAAATCGGGGCCGGCGGCGGCAACCAGTTCGACGATGCCGAATTGATCCGCCGCTGCCATGTTCTCGGCGGGGCCGTGGATGCCGAGACCGAAATCGCCGCGCCGCCAGCGCCGACTATTGAACAAGCCACCCCGGAAGCGCCTGAAGAATTCCGGCCTTCGGCGGAGGTCGTGTCCTTCCCGGCGCCGCCGCCGATCCGCATCGGCAGCGTGGAAGTGGCGCCGACGCTCTACAACCTTTATCTCGACGAAACCCGCGAACACGTCGCGACACTGCAAGCCGGCCTTGGACTTGAAGCCGTGCCCGGCAACGATGTAATCCGCGCCGCGCATACCGCCGCCAGCATTTCCGCCGCCACCGGCCTCATGCCGATTTCGGGCCTTGCCCGCGCGCTGGAAAATGCGCTGGTGCGCTTGTCGCTGCTGGACGCAATTCCGACCGACGCGCAGCGCTTTATTTTCGCCCGCTGCGCCGGCGCCCTCGAAGGCATGCTGGGCGCCGTTGCGGAGCGACGCATGCCCGGCGAGGAAACCGCCCTCGCCGCCGAACTCGATGCGATGGTGCCGATGGCTAGACCATCCATGGCGGCGCCTGTCGCATCCACTGTCGCGTCGACCGTGCCCGAGATAAGCCTGACTGCAGCCGAGCGCCGCGCGGCACGGATCGAAGACGAGGTCGATCCGCAGGTGTTGCCGCTTTTCCTGGAAGAAAGCGTCGACCTCATGCGCGGGATCGGCGAAGCGCTGCGCGAATGGCGGGCGGCGCCAGGTAACGGCAAGATCGCCCTGGCGCTCCAGCGCGCCCTGCATACGCTCAAGGGCAGTGCGCGGATGGCGGGCGCCATGGGCTGCGGCGAGCTGCTGCACGCGATGGAGGACAGGATCGACCAGGCGGCGGCCATGAAATCGGTGCAGCCGGCCACCATCGACGGCCTGGAAGCCTCCTATGACCGCGCGGCGATGCTGATCGAGCATCTGCGCAATCCCCAGGCGCCCGAACCCCAGGCGAAACAGCAGTTACGTGCCGGGAGTTCCGCTGTCTCCGTCGATATCCAAGTGGCCGAAGCGCCGACGCCAGAGTCCAAAGCGGCCGCAAGGCATATTCCCGCCACGCCGACGGTCGCGCCCGCCGCCGCCGGTCCCGCGCCGCAGGTGCATCTGCGCGTGCGCGCCGATCTGGTCGACCAACTGGTCAACGAAGCCGGCGAAGTCGCCATCGCCCGCAGCCGGATCGAGGGCGAGCTGTTGGCACTGAAGACATCGCTGCTGGACCTCACGGAAAACGTGATTCGCCTGCGCAAACAGTTGCGCGAGGTCGAAATCCAGGCCGAGTCGCAGATGCAATCGCAGCAAACGCTGGCCAGCGAGCGCGCGCAGGAGTTCGATCCGCTGGAATTCGACCGCTTCACCCGCTTCCAGGAGGTGACGCGGATGATGGCGGAGAGCGTCAATGACGTCGCCACGGTGCAGCAGAGCCTGATGCGCAATCTCGACCACGCCAATGCCGCCGTGGCGGCGCAGGCGCGCCTCTCCCGCGAACTGTCGCAGCGCTTGATGGGCGTGCGCATGGTGCCCTTTGAAAGTCTGGCCGAGCGCCTGCATCGCGTCGTGCGCCAGGCGGCCAAGGATTCCGGCAAGCGCGCCAACCTCGACATCCGTCACGGCCAGACCGAGCTTGACCGCTCGGTACTGGACAAGATGGCTGGTCCGCTCGAACACCTGCTGCGCAACTGCGTCGCCCACGGCCTTGAAGACAGCGCCGCGCGCGTGGCGGCGGGCAAGGATGCGATCGGCCAGATTACGCTGTCGCTGGCGCAGGAAGGCAATGAAATCGTGCTGGCCATCGCCGACGACGGCGCCGGACTCGACTTCGAGCGCATCCGCCAGCGCGGCATCGAGCGCGGCCTGCTTGCACCCGACGCGGAAACCGATGCAGCAACCCTGACGCAACTTATCCTGCAACCCGGATTCTCCACCGCCGAAGAAGTTACGGCGCTCGCCGGACGCGGCGTGGGCATGGATGTGGTGAAGAGCGAGACGGCGAGCCTCGGCGGCCGTATCGAAGTCACGACAGTCACCGGGCGTGGCGCCGCATTCCGCATCTACCTGCCGCTGACGCTGGCGGTAACGCAGGCGGTGCTGGTTACCGCCGGCAATCGCCGCTATGCCATTCCGTCGTCGATGATCGAGCAGGCCACCGAACACAAGGCCGAGACGGCGGCACAGATACGCGGCACGGGCAGCGCCGAGTGGCTGGGGAACCGCTATCCGTACCATTATCTTGCCGCCTTGCTCGGCGAAGCCGGGGCTACGCCGCCACCGGCGCGGCGGCACTGGATACTGCTGATCAAGGGCGGCACCGAGCGCGTCGCGCTGGAAGTCGATAGCCTCAGCCGCAACCAGGAAATCGTGGTCAAGGCCGTCGGGCCGCAACTGGCCCGCATAGCGGGGCTTGCCGGAGCCACGGTGCTGGGCAACGGCGAAGTCGCCCTGATCATCAACCCGGTCGCGCTGGCGGCGCGCGCCGCCGAACGCACGAGCGCGCCGTTGCCGGCGACGGTCGCTGCCGCAGAGGTTCAAACCGCCGCCGCCGCGACGGTGATGGTGGTGGACGATTCGCTCACGGTACGCAAGATCACCGGCCGCCTGCTCGCGCGCCATGGCTTTCACGTGCTCACGGCCAAGGATGGCGTCGATGCGCTGGAGCAGCTTGGCGACGTTATTCCCGATGTCATGCTGCTCGACATCGAAATGCCGCGCATGGATGGCTTCGATCTGGCGCGCAACATTCGCGCCGACGTGCGCCTGAGGCATATCCCAATCATCATGATCACCTCGCGCACCGCCGACAAGCACCGCCAGCACGCGGCGGAAATCGGCGTCGATCATTACCTGGGCAAGCCCTACGACGAAGAAGACCTGCTGGCGCGCATACGCGAGTGCATCGGAAAATCGCAGTGAGGCGCCACGCGCCAGGCTCGCAAGTCGCGCCAACCACGGACGGAAGGAAATATTCATGAGCCAGCTCGAAACCGCGCGCCCCTTCAAGGTGCTCGGCATTCAGCAGATCGCCATCGGCGGCGCCTCCAGGGATCGCCTGAGAAAACTCTGGGTCGACATGTTCGGCCTTGCCGTCACGGGAAATTTCGTCAGCGAGCGCGAGAACGTGGACGAAGACATCGCCACAATGGGCAGCGGCCCGTTCAAGGTCGAAGTCGACCTGATGCAACCGCTCGATCCGGCAAAAAAGCCGGCGGTGCACCAGCCGCCGCTCAACCACGTCGGGCTCTGGATCGACGACCTGGCGGCGGCCGTGGCATGGCTCACGGCGCAAGGCGTGCGCTTCGCTCCGGGAGGCATCCGCAAGGGCGCCGCCGGTTATGACATCACCTTCGTCCATCCCAAGGCCAGCGAGCAGTTCCCGATTGCCGGCGAAGGCGTGCTGATCGAACTGGTGCAGGCGCCGCCGGAAGTGATCGAAGCTTTCGCCCGCCTGGCGTGAATCGTCACTGACTCAATCCGCTTCACTTTCGTCCGGGACACTTCGATGCTCTTCGATTCCTACGCCAATTCGGCCATCCAGCTTGCCAACCGCATCGCCGTGGCACCCATGACGCGCTGCCGCGCGGACCATCGGGATGCCGTCCCCAACGACCTGATGGTCGAGTACTACCGCCAGCGCGCGAGCGCCGGCCTGATCGTCTCGGAGGGCGTGCCGGTATCCGACCGTGCACGCGGTTACCTCAATACGCCGGCATTGTGGAACGAGGCGCAGGCGGCGGGCTGGAAAAAAGTGACGGATGTCGTGCATGCAGCGGGCGGCAAAATGTTTTCCCAGCTCTGGCATTGCGGCCGCGTCTCGCACCCTGCGCTGCACGCCGATGGCAGCGCCCCGGCGGGGCCGTCGATCAAGCCGGCGGCGACGCAAACCATGATTCCCGGCCCGGATGGCCAGTTCATGTTTGTCGACTGTGGTCAACCGCAGGCCCTGAGCATCCAGGAGATTCGCGGTGTCGTGGGCGAGTTTGCCGGTGCCGCGAAACTGGCCATGCAGGCTGGATTCGATGGCGTCGAGATTCACGGCGCGAACGGCTATCTGCTCGATCAATTCCGCTGTCCGGCACTGAACATTCGCAACGATGCCTATGGCGGATCGCTCGCCAATCGCTACCGCCTGCTGCTGGAAGTGGTCGACGCGGTGGCGGCCGAAGTTGCGCCCGCGCGCATTGCCGTGCGCCAGTCGCCCTATGGCATGGCCAACGACATGATCGTCGACCCCGAGCCGTTGCAGACCTATCCGTGGCTGGCGCGCGAACTGAATCGGCGCGGCATTGGCTTCCTGCACATCAACTGCCAGACCACGGACTGGATTCACGATGCGGCACACTCGATGATGCCCGCATTGCGCGACGCCTTCCACGGCGCGATCATCGCCTGCGGCGGCTTCAACACAGCCGCCGCAGGCGAAGCAGTTCTGGCGCGCGGCCACGCCGACCTGATCGCCATCGGCAGGCCGTTCATCTCCAACCCGGACCTGGTCGAGCGTTTGCGCCGCGATGCGCCGCTCGCCCAATGGGACACCGCCACCTTTTACGGCGGCGGCGAAAGAGGCTA
>Ga0209211_10005680_pt1 | contig 18472 bp, 23 predicted proteins | sample RifGroA2_FD_183992 | JGI IMG/M metagenome (GOLD analysis project Ga0209211, IMG submission 183992) | Groundwater microbial communities from Rifle, Colorado, USA - Groundwater A2 (SPAdes) (version 2) | ecosystem: Environmental > Aquatic > Deep subsurface > Groundwater | place: Rifle, Colorado... | reverse complement strand
TGTACACAAAACCTACGTTACTTTGTGTTGCGTATGGCGCTCCACATCAGGAAAGATGGGTGATTGAAAACATGGAGTTATTGCGAAAGGGTGGCGTGCGGGTAGTGATGGTGGTGGGAGGTGCTTTTGATGTGCTCAGCGGTCGCATTTCTCCACCGCCAAGATGGGTGGTAGCGATTGGAGTGGAATGGCTTTGGCGTTTGCTCCAACAACCGTGGCGCTGGCAACGACAGCTTGTATTACCGCGGTTTGCGTTACGTGTTATAGGGGAAAAGATCAGAGGCTAGTTGGTAGGGATTGGTTGGGCGACTTTGCGTGTGTTTTTACTGCTCAGTCATCCCGAGCATCCACAGTACGGCCTGCTTTTTATATCGACGATCACCTCGAGAATTAATGCGAATTGCCGGCAACTTCCCGCGTTTGCCCCAGCGTTTAATCGTCAACGGAGAAACTCGAAGAAGTGAGCTGACTTCGCCGATTGTAAGGAGATCTGGCAAGTTTTGGAGATCAACTTTTGGTTGAGGTCTTGCAGTACGCTTTGCTTTTTCAACTTTTTCCATCACATTTGCCATATGTACTGGACCACCAGAATGAGCTGAGGTTGGCATACTTCGCACCGAGGAAGAGTCAGAAAACCCAACTCCCGTTGAGGATCCGGTAGGTGGTTGTGGTGGTCTGAGGTCTATCATGTATCACTCCTTTATATATTGATATCTTCTGATTAAAGATAAGATCATCAAACAATGATGAAGTATCTCTTAACTATAATTCAGACTAACAGAGCAATACAAAGTGTGTCAATAGGGAAGCGGAACGGGAAGGCAGGGAACTCCCGATTTGGAGACAAAACAAAAACCCCCAGGATTTCTCCTGGGGGTTCAACATACACTTAGGGGTTAACCGGAAGTCCCGGCCTTCCCATTCTTTTTTTACTTCAACTCAACAGTAGCACCAGCTGCCTCGAGTTTTTTCTTAGCCTCGTCAGCAACTTCTTTCTTGACATTCTCAAGAATCATCTTTGGCAAGGTTTCTGCGAAGGCTTTTGCCTCTGCCAATCCAAGCTCTGGCTTGATCTCACGAACAGCCTTGATGACGCCAATTTTGTTGGCGCCAGCAACGGTCACCATCACGGTGAACTCAGTCTTTTCCTCTGCTGGAGCAGCGGCTACTGCACCTGGCATAGCACCCATCATCATTGGGGCTGCGGCGGAAACGCCGAACTTATCCTCGAGGGCCTTAACGAGCTCCGAGACTTCGAGCAGTGAGAGTTTCTCAACTTGCTCAACTATTTTTTGGACATTGGCGGATGTATCTGCCATAGTTCCTCCTTATATGCTCAGTATTGTTTCACTCGTAGTCAAGGGCTGCTTTTTATTGACTACTCGAAAACAATACTTCGCTTGTTTGCGTTTAATTACTAGCCTTCTTTTTACCTTCAATAGCTTTCAGTGCGTACACCAAATTTCGGGCATTGGCGTTTAAGACATTTACCAGACCATATGCTGGGCCTTGCAGACGACTAATCAACATTGCGATAAGCTCGAGCTTGCTTGGTAGTTTAGCCAACGCTTTAATCTCTTCTAATGATATGATTTTCCCGCCCATCCAGCCAAGTTTGATCTCCGGTTTGTCCAAGGTTTTTGCAAACTCAACAACTTTCTTTATGCCGCCGACCTCATCCTCATAAGACAGCACCACTCCAGTTTGACCTTGTAAAGTTTTTTTGAGCTCATCTTTCTTGAATACGAGGTTCAAGAGGGTGTTTTTAGCAACAACAAACTCGCTACCACTTTGTTTCAGCTGGGCACGGAGTTTTGTTTGCTGAGAAAGGTTTAAGCCCGCATAGCTCGTGAATACCACAGACTTTGCTCTTTGAATCTTTTCCTCAAGTGCCTGCAGTTGTGTCACATTTTTTGTACTTGGCATGTCGCTCCTTTTTTACTGATGTCTACTATTTTTTCGTAATAATTTCTTTGTCTTAAAAAACAAAAAACCTCGTCAAAACGAGGTGATATGAATTCATTTTTTTAATGAACTCAAAAAATCTTTTTCCTCGGTGCGATTTATCTGATCAACGTGCTTGCTTCCAGAACGCACTTTCTTTGGACTAGGGGTGAAGTATAACAGGGGAGGAGCGTTTTCGCAAGAACGGAACGGAACGCAACTTAACAAAACGCAACTTAACGAGAAAAAAAGAAAGGAAGGAAGGTTACGCTCGACTACTCAATTCTCACTTTAATCCCTGGCCCCATGGTTGCAGCAATCGTGCATTTCACAACTTTTCCAGCTGGATAGGCCTTCAAGAGTGCTCGCAAATTGCCAGCCAACTCGGCTTTTGACTGTTTGAGCTTTCCAATCACAATATGTACTAATGGAGCTTTTTTTTCGGACTTTACCGTTACTGCGCCACCCTCAAGTTCTTTTTTACGTTTCTCTGGATCTGGCGTAATGGTTCCACTCTTTGGGTTTGGCATCAAGCCTTTTGGGCCGAGAACACGCGCGAGCTTTGCCAGTTTAGGCATCATGCTTGGATGTGCGATTAATGTCGTAAAAGTAATGTTTCCTTTTTCAATTTCTTTCAACAACTCGTCTGTAGCGATAGCAACAGAGATGGTGCGACCAGTAGCATGGGGGAATGCGACATCAACATTCATGCCCTCTTCGCCGCGCAGCATCAAATTGACTTCGAGCGATCCCGGGAACTTTGCAAAGTGTGTTTTTTGAGCAAGTTCAATGGCCTCATCTAAAGGGTAAACTTTAGTGCGGTCGACATGGGAGCGGGAGGTGATGTATTTTTTGCCACGAACACGTTGAATTTTAGGAGCTTTTTTCTCCTCGGCACCTTCTGTGTTTTCGACAGGAGTTGCTGACATTTCCGCACCTTTTTCAGCATCCTTTACCGTGACCTTTACGCCAACTTTTTCTTTACCTTTTTTCTCGATTTTTTTCTTTGCCATATATATCCTTAAAAAACTTTGCTTGCCGATCAAAAATTATTTCTATAGAACTTACTCTTTTACGAGTACCCCCATATTTTTTGCCGTACCCGCCACTGTTCGCATAGCAGCCTCAATATTTGTGGTGTTGAGGTCTGGCAGTTTCATCTCTGCAATTTTCCTCAGCTGTTCTTTACTCAATGTGCCCACAACTTCTTTACCTGGCATCTTCGCTCCGCTAGCAAGTTTAAGCTCTTGTTTGATTAAGGCAGAAACCGGAGGCAACTTCAAAATAAACGTAAACGAGCGATCCTCAAAAACCGTAATTTCTGCGGGAATTGTTTGACCCTTTTTATCTTTAGTTTTTTCGTTGTATTGTTTGCAGAACTCCATGATGTTGATGCCTTGCTGACCAAGGATAGGACCAACTGGAGGCGCGGGATTTGCTGCTCCTGCCTGTAAATTCAGTTTCAATACTGTTTTGATTTTCTTTGCCATAGTTCCTTTTAATTTAACCGGAAGTCCCGGCCTTCCCGTTCTTTTTTTAGATTTTTACCACTTGTAAGAAATCGAGCTCAACAGGAGTTTCGCGACCGAAGATTGAAACCAGCACCGTGACTTTGCCTTTTTCTTCATCAATCGTATCGACAGTACCCAAGAAGTCCACAAACGGGCCTTCCACAATCTTGACTGCTTGACCAAGAGAGAAGTTGGCTTTGTAACTTGGGGCGCCTTGCGCCATGTATTTCTGAATGGTTTTCACTTCTTGCTCTGGGAGTGGAGTGGGTTTGTTGCCGATACCCACAAAGCCGGTCACACCTTGCGTGGTGCGAACGGCAAGCCAGGATTCATCGGTGAGAATCATGCGAACCAGCATGTAGCCTGGGAAAATCTTTTCTTTGATGGTTTGTTTTTTGCCGCGTTTGATCTGAACTTTTTCTTGTGTGGGAATGAGCATCTCGAGGACAAATTTTTCGAGACCCATGTTGAGGGCGCGTTGCTTTAACGTTTCTGCAACTTTATTTTCGTGTCCAGAATAGGTGTGAACCACATACCATTTCGCACGCTTGTCTTCAGACAACGTGATAATGACGTGGTTCGGTGTCGAGGTGGTGACGGTTTGTACCTCTGGCACTTCTGGAACCTGCTGTACTTGCGTATCTTCGCTCATAGATTCCTTTGCATGTGCTTGGCATTCCTGCCTTGCGTTTGTTTGCCACATTCTCCCGAGTGTGTCTGTTTCTATTTCTTCACCGGTGTTTACCGACGAATAATATAGTCAAAGAGAGTTGTGAATGTGGCGTCCAACCCTCCAATGTACAATCCTACTCCGAGACTTACCGCAATAACGACAAGCGTCATGTTCAGCGTGTCTTTTCTGTTTGGCCAAGAAACCTTGGTTAACTCTTCACGGACTTGACTGATGAATGATATAGGATTCACAGTCGCGATTGTACCAGAACAAGAAAGGGAATTGTAGCAGGCAATATGCCTGGACGCAAGGCAGGAAAAGAACAGAACTTAAAATTTTTGAATTACGGCTCCAGATCTCCAATTTCTTGCTTGATTTCTGGACCATATAAGCCAGAACCAATCACCGCGAGCACCTTTTCCTAAAGAACTTTCCCTCATCATGCGTTGTAATTCTTCTAATCCTTCCTCTGTTGGTGGGGGTATTTCTGCTTCTGAAAGATATACACCTTTGCGTACTCTTCGATAGCGTTCACAGTACGGTAATATCTTATACACGGTTGCCTCAGGAATATTGGTTTCGTTGACAATATCATCGACGCGGAAGGGTTTCCCAGGTCTTCCATCAATAAATCCCTGAATACGGAGCAAATCGGCGGCAGTCTCCATTTTTTTTGCTTCGCTTTTTGGAAAAAGAAGTTGCTCTCGTCTTTCCGCGCGCGCTTCAACATCAAAAATCATCAAAGTAAGATACTACAAGGAGCAAGGAAAAAGCAATTGAGGAGTTCAGGCGCCTCAGGTTTTGTTTACTAACAATCGCTCGTCGTTTGACACCTCCCAGTCCGGCGTATTACCATATACCCATCGGAACGGGCAGCCAAAGCTTCCCGTTCTCTCTTGTCTAATGGAGGTATGCATGTCCACGAAACGAATTAAGAAAGCCATTATTACCGATGCCGGGTTTGCCAGCCGCTATCTTCCCATCACCAAAACCATCCCGAAAGCAATGTTGCCACTCGGTAATCGTCCGATTATGCAGTTTATGGTTGAGGAGTGTCAGCAGGCTGGTATCGAGGAAATTGTGATTGTTGCTACCCCAGAAGGCAAACCTATTTACGAGGATTATTTCAACAATAACGTCAATCGCATTCGCAAACAGTTGGTGGCCCAAGGGAAAGAAGATCGGTATGAGACTGTTCAGCATGTGTTGAACTTTCCAAAAATCACGGTGCTGATTCAGGATGCAAGTCTGCCGTATGGAAACGGTTCGCCGGTTGCCTCGGCTCGTGCGTTTGTTGAGTCCGAGGAGGCGTTCCTTGTGCTCTACAGTGATGACGTGGTGTTTGGTGAGGTAGGGGATGCAAAAGTCATGGTGGATCTGTATGAGCATCATCCAGAGGTTGAAGGCATCATCATGGCCCAGGAAGTTTCTGATGATGTTGTGGACAAATACGGCATTATTAGTTTTAAAGCAGGCACGACAGATCAACTTGATAACATTATTGAAAAGCCAGACAAGGGTTCTGCGCCGTCACACCTGGCGTCATATGGCCGATATCTGCTCAAGCCATCTGTCTTTGAATATCTGAATCCGCAAAGTACTGGCAAGGATGGCGAACTTTGGACAGTGGATGCAATCACACAGTTGGCGAAAGAAAAAACGGTGTTGGTTGAACACACAAAAGGTGAGTGGATGACAACCGGAGACCCAGAAAATTACTTTATTGCCCATTTGAAGTTTGTGTTGGAACAAGAAAAATATGGCCAGAAAATTTTGGAGTGGATCAAACAATATCATCGTGAGTAACTTGTTCGTTTTTGTGATTATCGTGCTGAAAAACTCTTCTCAAATTACATCATTCTCTCATTGATATAGACCGATACGCTTTGGTGTAGAACAACTCTCGTAAACTTGTCATTGAATGTTGTTGCTTCATTTGGGATAGTAAACATGGCCCTGAAACGATAAAGCACAATGAGGAGCTTTTTCCTCTACAAGTTTAACTTGTACGGTTCGGGTAGTCAGATTACTCCGTGGAGTAGCCTGCACCCATACCACCCTGGTTTTCCGGGGAAACAACCTCTATACAGCTGCTTTTCGGTTCGGGGCTTTTTAGTGGGGTGAATAAGCCAGAAATTTCAAATACTGAAAGAAAAATTCGAAAAAAATCGAAGAACCTTATTGAGCCTGGAGCGAGAATCGGACTCGCGGTCTAACCCTTACCAAGGGTTTGTTTTACCACTAAACTACCCAGGCAAACTTTCGATGATGTATTGTAGATGACCCAAGGGGGAAATTCTACCTGCATTTCATTGCAAATAATATATACTGCAAGACATCTTCATATGTTTGTTCGGACATGGAATTCGGCTAAATTACAACAGCTTCAACAGCTGTATCAAGGTGGCTTAAGTATGAGGCAGGTGGCCCTAAAACTTGGCACATCTTCTGATGCTGTCATAAAAACAATGAGAAGATATCAGTTACCAAGAAGAACAGCAGCCCAAACAAAAAGAATCCTTTTTCGAAAATCTCCACAATCTTTTGAACACATTGAATCGCTCACACCAATACAAAGAGATCTTAAAACCGTAGGACTCATGCTGTATTGGGCTGAGGGAGCAAAGAAGGGTGATCGGGTGGACTTTGCGAACTCTTCCCCGAAGATGATACAAGTCTTTTGTCAGTTTATTCGGGAGATATATCAGGTGGACGAAGGTCGTCTTCGTGTTCTCTTGTACTGTCATTCTCGAGAGAAAATACCAGAACACGTAAAGTATTGGTCTTTGCTAACGAAGATACCGATTCGTCAATTTTCAAAGTCATATGTTCGGGAAAATAAATTTCCGAGTCATAGTATAATGGCACACGGACTCGTTCATATTCGGTATTCCGATACACGCTTGTTACAAACAATGCTTCGGGGTATTGATGAAACATTTCAAAAGTTAATAACGCCAGGTTACTCAAGTGGAAACGAGGTCAGACTGTAAATCTGATGGCTTTACGCCTACGTAGGTTCGAATCCTACACCTGGCACTGAAAAGTAAAGAAGTGCGAGAATGACCTTGAGTCATTCGAATCCTACACCTGGCACTGAACTATGAATCTTAGAATTGAACCCGAAATATTTGAGCAATATCCTGAAGTTATATTAGGTGTTGCTGTACTGCATGGAATAAACAACGCGGGCAATGATGCAGAAATTACCGATCTTCTTCGAGATGCTGAGAGAACTGCGTTAGAAAGTGTAGGCGACATGCCAATTGCTGAGCACCCGTTTATTGTTCCTTGGAGGGAAGCATATAGAAAGTTTGGCGCCAAACCAAAAGACTATCCTTCTTCTATTGAAAATTTAATGAGACGAATGTTGAAGGGTGAACAAATTCGACATATTAATACATTGGTGGACATGTACAACGTCATTTCTCTCAAGCATCTTGTCCCTGTTGGAGGGGAAGATATCGACAAGATGGATGGTGATGTACTTTTAACAATCGCTCAAGAACACGAAGAACCTGTTGTGCTTTTGGGTGAGAAAGAAGCAAGGCCACCATATCCTAAAGAGGTGATTTATAAAGACAATAAGGGAACAATTTGCCGAAGATGGAACTGGAAGGAAGTTGATAGAACTAAACTCACTGAAGAAACCAAAAATTGTTTTATCGTTATTGAGGGTCTTCCACCAGTGGACAAAAATAAAGTTGAAAAGGCAATCGGCGAACTTGCAACACTTGTTCAGAAATATTGTGGTGGGGAAGTCAAAACTGCGATATTAGATAAAACAAACCCTCAAGTGCAACTTTCTTAACACCTATAAACTTTCAAACTTACGAAATCACGGATTCACTATATCGCGTTTTGCACGCCTCAAAAATATTGTGCACAAATTGGTGATATGGAATACCGCTGGCATGTGCAGAACGGACAGTGGCCTCGTCCAAGGAGTTATACATCGAAGGATTTGCGTTGACTTCCAAGAAATAATATTTTTTGGTTTTTGTGTTGTATCGAATATCGAATCGACCGTAATCTTTCATACCTAGTGCTAAAAAGGCGCGCTTTGCATCTGCTTGAATTTTTTTCGCTACTGTTTCATCTAAAGTTGGAGCTGGGGAAACAAAGGTGTGTTTCCAACGTGGAGAAGTTTCTACCCATTTTGCTTCAAAATCGTAGACAAACGTATCCTCGGTGTGTCCATTTTCCATGCAAAGCTCGGCAAGCGAGAGTACTTGTGTGTCTTTACCGTTTCCTAGCACTGTGCAATGAATCTCTTTTCCTGGAATGAACTCTTCGATGAGTGCTCCTTGCTTGTATGTGTCGCAGACTTCTTTCACGATTCTTACAAATGAATCTTTGTCTTCGGCAATCGAGTGTTGCGAGATGCCAATACTGCAATCTTCGCGCGGTGGTTTCACAATGAGGGGAAGTTTCAAATGCGTTGGAAGTTTTTCGCGAGCGTTTTTTACAAAGTACCACTTTGGTGTGGGAACACCAACACGTTCAAATACTTTCTTTGTGGCGATTTTATCAACAGTGAGGGCCATGACATCGGGACCGGGACCGGTAAATACTTTTCCGTGTTTTTCTAATTGCTTTACGACGCGCATATACATGCCAAAGCCGTCACAAAGGTTGAAAAAGGCATCGGTCTTCTTATCCTTTAGATAGTAGAGATTTTTTGGCGAAACGGCGTATGTGTCCGCTTGATAGCCATGCTGACGTAATGACTCCGCAACATCGGTTGCTGTTATTTGAATACCGTCGTCAATTTTTACAATGTTCGGATCGTCAATAAAATCGGAAGTGTTATAAATAACGGTGACTTGATAGGGAGACTGAAGTTTCATTCTGTGTGTTGCTACTTTCTAAAAATATTTTTTTCGAAAAAACTTTTTTATTTTTTAATTATTTTTCAAAATGTGTTTAATCTAATATAGAACATATAAGTGATATTTTTCGTATTTGTCAATACATAGTTTTCCAGATACAATACAGAAGTTCATTCCGCCTCTGGCGCGCTGAATGATCGTAGTGTAAAATAAGCCATCTTAGCTCAGTGGTAGAGCAGCTGTTTTGTAAACAGCAGGTCCAGGGTTCGAATCCCTGAGATGGCTCAAATTAGTTTTTTGATCGGTAGATATTGGATAAAAAATAAAGGGGAAGATATGCCAAAATCAAAAAAAGGTCCGCGACAAGCATTTGGGTTAAAGTGTTCTGTGTGTGGAATGTTTAACTATATTACGCAACGCAACAAAATGAACACGCCAGAAAAGTTAAAGCTCAACAAATATTGTAAAACATGCAGAAAAGTCACAGAACATAAAGAGTCGAGCAAGCTGAAGTAGGTTTCCTATTTGTTTACGTTTTTTACTTCCACTGTTTCGCAACATTCAAAATATTTTTTGCGCCATTCAAAAAGAGCGGAGGTAGGTCTAGTGCATTTTGCTGTGCTTTGGCAAACCAACTGTCGTGATGGTGGAGTATTGGCGAGGCTAAAATTTCCAGTTGTTCTTTGATGTGGGTCACGTTCGCGCGGCGTGCAACGCCGCGCTGTTCCAATACTTCTTGAATGTTTCGTTCCCAATCTCCCCATGGCGCCAACAACAATAAAAAGCAACCGGCTGCTACCGCGTCATAGGCCATGTCGCCGGAAGGCTTGGTAATCAATCCATCGGCCCACGAAAACGCGTAAGCAATAAGCTGTTCGTTAATGCCTACAATATGTTTGCCATGGATGAGTCTAAATCCCGCGTTTTCGTTTTCGAGCGCGCCAATTTCAATGCCTTTTTCTTTTGCGATATTTTGCACCATCAACGTGAAGTCGTGGTTTGTTCCGCCATAACACAATAGTTGAATCGGTGGATGCTCTTGTTTCAACAAATCAAACAACAGATGCAAAATTTCACGAATCTCGTCTTTGTTTGTTCCAAGACCTCCGGTGGTAATACACAACCGCAAAGGGCGTTTCTTCAGCAAAAATGGGTTTTTCTTTTTGCGCGCAGCCACAATGCGGGGATCAACAGGCGGGCCGGTAACAATGATGCGGTCGGGATCGACGCGTTTATCCATCATCTCCACTTTTTCAATAAAATCTTCTTTTGTTTTTTCGTCCATCACGCAGTATTTCATGTTTGGCAGATGGGAGAGCGTTAAATATTGGTCACGAACATGCGGGTCGGTGACAACTTGCACAATGCGCTTTCCAGTTCCACCCAAAATATTTCCGGCTTCGTAATGAAACGAGATGATTGGTCGTTCTACACGCTCAAACAAGTGCAAAAGCGGTGGGGTAATGGCGCTGGTGATTGGAAGGCGGTTGCGCACAAAGGTGTCAACTTGATCCTTCACCCATTTCAAAAACGCATTGCGTGCCAACTTGCGACCAATGTACTCTGTCGACTGAATCTTTGACCAGTCTTCGGACCGGACATAGTTTGTTGGATCCACGAGCCAAGCAATATTCGTATCGCACGGGGCGGTAATTTTCTCTGACAGAGGGCACTCGCGATCGGCGCCGGATGACATCCACGCGTTCACAGCCACACCAAAAGCCATCGAGAAATGCGCACGCGAAAACACCACATCGCGCATAAGCGGATCGTGGTTCATACCATAGAACTGCTTAAGGTCCTCACGGAATGTTGCCGAGACCGTGACGATGGGGAAGCGCGTGTGTTCAAGAATGTTTTTATCTTTTTTGAGAAGGGAAACGGTTTGATGATCGAGCAGGCCGGTTGACATGGTTTCAGTCTAACAGGAATCCTGTACAATACTCAACATTGGGGGTGTAGTTTAGTGGTAGAACAGCGGTCTCCAAAACCGCGAACATAGGTCCGATTCCTTTCACCCCCGCAAAGAGAAAAAACTAGAATTTTCCCACTCTTTCTGCATTGACAATTCATGTACTATGAAAGGAGGGAAGTATGAAAAAACAAAAGGTAAAAAATCCTTTCGCAAACCTGGTATTAGATGAGGAAGAAAAATCTTTAGAAACAGCGTTGGGGAATGCTGGATTTGAAGAGGATTCCAACTTTATTGATACGAAAGCAATGCTTCAAGAGGCTGCGAAAAATATGTGGAATTACACACAACAAAGCCAATTACAATTCGAGTAAATCAATTTGATCTCATTAAAGTTTAAGCGAGGGCAAAGCGTAAACAAATTCCATATCAAACACTACTTGGTTCTCTTATTCATCAATATGCTGAGGGTAAACAAAACCTGAGTTTATAGGAGTGGAATATTTGGGTTCTAGCTATGTGCCAACATCAATATATACACGTATTTCTTATTTCGCTACAAGTCTATTTCTGAAAGTAACGCTGATCGACCGCTTGTTTTTTGTATGAAAAGCAAATTAGATTATGAAAACTTCAAAGACTTTGGTTTTCTTGGTCATAACGGTCATTGTTTTTTTATGTATCTCAATTACTCTTTATCGGCATCAACTTAATGTATTGAGAGATGCATCTCTTCAGAAATCTTCCTATGGAATAACCCTTGGTGAAGGAGTGTATTTCGTTGGTGACCCAATACATATTTTTGATATTCCTCTTGAGGAATTTAGTTCTGTATCATCGGGTGATGTTAACGATACCATTTATACAAAAAATAAGGTAAAGAAGGAGGTCCTTTACGAAAATCACAAAATATTTTCTGTTCAGCTCTCCCCCTTAAAGAACAGGATAGGACTTTTTTATTATCCCGACGACTCTCAAGAAAATCTCGAGGCGAAAATTTTCAATATTGATCAGGGTGTCTATAAGGAAATTTATCACTCCAATTTTCATCCTTGGAATGTGGGGGGCAATCTTCAATGGTTGGGAAACGATCATGTGTTCTTTACTGTACATTGTGGAAGTTCATGTCAGGGCCTTATCTTACTCGATGTCATAACAGGAAAAACACACAGCACAACGATTGCTTCAATGTCTTCAGTAAAAGAGAAGTCGTATACAATTTTTCCTGATTGGTTTAGCAAAAAAGAATTTAGATTTGACGGTCTCATCAATGAGATGAATGGAGAGATGAAAGACGGGAAAGCATATTTGGTTTTCAAAATGGTTCGTGATGATGGAGCTGCATTGGAAGAAAAACGATTTCTGTTTACCGGAAACTCTTTAAAATTTATAAACTAGAGTCTATTTCAAAATCTCATTTCTATTCCAATACTGCATCTTTGAGAAACAGCATCTTGACATTGTATATGTCCCACATATACAATTAACCTATGAAAATCATCCCAGAACCACTCGTATTCGAATGGGATGAAGGTAATCAAGGAAAAAGTTGGCAGAAACATCAAGTAGGTATCAGTGAGGCAGAGGAAGTTTTTTTCGATGAACATAAAAAGCTTTATCCAGATCCCATTCACTCTGGAAAAGAAGAGAGAAAAATTATTCTCGGCAAAACTAAAAAGGATCGAGTTTTATTTATTGTATTTACTATCAGAAAGCAAAAAGTCAGGATTATTTCAGCTAGAGACTTAAACAAAAGAGAGGAGGGGTTATATGAAAAAACAACTTAAGATCCCTAAATTCAAAAATGAAGATCGAGAGCGAGAGTTTTGGGCTAAGGTAAACTTGGCTGATTACTTTGATCCAAGTGATGCTCAGAAGGCACGTTTTCCTAACCTCAAGCCTACTTCAAAATCTATTTCCATTCGTTTACCCGAATATCTTTTGAACAGGATTAAAGAAGAAGCGAATGCTATGGATGTGCCCTACCAATCGTTGATTAAAAACTCATTACAGAAATCTTTTTTAGTAAAATTATAGTAGTTCCATGATAAAATCGCTCTATGTCTTCTGAAACTTCCAACGTACTTTTATCTGCCGAAAAGGCGAGATCTCTTGCTCAGAGAATTTTTTCCCAATATCCTCACACCACTGAATCTCTTCAGTGGTTAGAAAATAATAAACTACAGTTTGAAGATAGAATTATTGCGTTTGATGCTGTTATTACAAGATTGAATGAAGCTTTTGTTCATCTCGACCAAGTCAACAAACAATATAGGACAGAAGTAAGCGAACTTGCAAAAGTTGCACGTGATCACATTCCTTCGTTACCTGAGGCAGAACTTGAAACAACGAATCAATCCACACACAATTCACCTGGACTTCGAGCATTCTTTCAAGCAAAAAGAGAGTTTGGGTGGGCAGATGACGAATTTGATCCCGAAAAACCTGCTAAATCAGCAATGGGAATATTCTTGGAGGGATATGGTAGGTATGTTGCTCTACGATTGTCCAAAGAACCCGATCAGATTGCAAAAATTCAGAAAGCGTTTGTGTATGCGTTTGAGGCGATTCTTTTAGTAGAACATCCAGAATCAAAATTGCTTGGTGACATCAAGGAATGGATGATAGCCGATGCAGATAAGTTTTCTGAGCCTATTCAACAGTTGTTGAAACCTTCTGCGCCTTGATCGCCATAAACAATGGAAACTCCACACGACTTCTGTTTTCCATCTTGGCTGCTTTGCCCACACTCACTTTGTCTGAGCCCAACTCCTCAATAATTTCGATCACAAACCCTGCGTTGTTCAAAAATGCGCTATACGCACTAATAGGTTGGTGATATGACCAAGTAATCGCCGATCGTTGACCCTGACCTGGCGCTGCGGTAATCGGGATTTTGAGAGGTGAAAGATATCGATCGACTCTGCGAAACTGCGTTTTTGTTTTTTCGTCTATACCCCAACTTGACTGCCTTGGAATGCGGAAAGCTGGGTGATTCAACATAAGGACAAGCGTTCCGTTTGGCGCTAAACGATCTGCAGCTTGCTGTAATGCAAGCTCAGGTTCTTCTATATTCTGCAACGCAAGCACAATAGCTGCGTGTGAAAAGTTCGTTTTCGCAATGGGGAGTGGTCGTGTCACGTTGCCAACCGCAACGTGGTGGTTTGGGTTATGAATCTGCGTTTTTGCATAATTAATAAGAGAGGGGGAGATATCTATTCCTTGATAATAGACACTTGGCGAAATTTGGCGTTCCAAAACACCTTGACCACATGCAAGATCGAGTAAAGAAGAGTTTTCGGAAAGGTTTAGCAGTTGCAGCACCGCAGGAATCACCACGTGTTGATGATAGTAGTTGCCACTTTCGCCCACAGTTTTTGTGTACCATTCGCTGACGGGTTGCCAAGAGGTGTTTTGATGACGAACGTTTTTTGAAGGTGGATTTGTCATGTTGATTTGCATTACATCGGCAGTAAAAAGTTTGCAATGCCGCTAATAATCGGTCGAATAAGATAACTCACCGGTGACTGACTGTTCCCAAAAGGGAAGATGAGAAAAATCAGGATAATGAAACCGTATTGATGGAGAAAGAGATCAAGATCTTTTCCGGTTTCTGGTGGTAGTATGCCGATCAAGACTTTTCCACCATCCAGCGGATGAATAGGGATCAAGTTAAAAATTGCAAGTGTAATGTTCATAAAAATGGTGAAGATAAACGTGCTGATGAGAAAGGTGGGCATGGCCATGCCGATTGTTCTTAATGTGATTGCCAGAATGGTGGCCAAAAGAAGATTACTCACTGGTCCTGCCAGGGCAATAAGCGTGGTATCTCGCTGAGGACGTTTAAGATTGTATGGGTCAAACTCAACCGGTTTACCCCAGCCAAATCCGGCAACCAGTAAAAGAAGCGTGCCTATGGGATCGAGGTGGCGGATGGGGTTGAGCGTTAAACGTCCCTGAAGGCGCGGAGTTGGGTCGCCAAGATGATCTGCCATCCACGCGTGAGAAAACTCGTGGATTGTAAGTGCGATGACAAGTGAAATGATCTGCAACAGGGCAACGAATGGGTTTGAGAACAACGTGGAGAGCATGGTGGTATTGTAGCACCTGAGTTTTAACCGCGAAGTTTGATCCAGACCAAACCACTTGTCACATCCCTGGAGACTGTGGTATCATCCACCCCTATGGCAGTTTGTGCAATTTGTTTTAAATCAGTCAACATCGGACACCTCGTGTCCCACGCAAAGAATCGGGTGCGCCATCTGCGCAAGCCGAATCTACATAGCGCCCACATCTTGGTGAGTGGTGCGAAGCGGAGAGTGATGCTGTGCACACAGTGCAAACGGACGGTGAGAGCAGTTGAGAAGGTTATCCACGAAAAATCTACCAAGAATAAAGTTGAAAAGTAGTCCATTTTTCCCTAATTCGAAGTGAAACTCATATGTATTTCTCCCATTTATCGATTTCATTGTACACATAACTAGGATATTAGCTTTATAACTATTCAGCTTATCAGCGCGGTACGTTTTTTGACAAAATAGTTATAAGTCTTAGAATAGACGATATACCATCAAGGGAAAAGGGAGTTATTATGAGACAAAGAACCTATGAGGCTATTGCATCAGAGCGAACGTTGAAAGAAGAAGCGAGGATTTTTTTGGATCGTTTCCGCAGGGCTTTGAGTTTTCATGGATATTCCACAACAGATGCTGATATTAAAAGGGTGCTTACTGAGGCTGCTTTAGCTAAAGGTCGTGAGATGAAAATTAATCTCAGAAAACCTGATGGAGCACGAATAAAATTTATTTTCAAGGCAGAAGTTGTAGCAATTTTTAGTGCAATGGGATTGGGAGGGATAGAAGTTATAAGATTACTTCAGTCAACGCCAGACAGTCTTTCGGGTTTACTCACAAGGTTAGGAATAGGTGTCCTTGTTGGGGGAGGAACGCTCGTAACAACAATTGCATTCTCAAAACTTCGGAAGGAAAGAAAAGAGGCTGAAGCATCGATACGCGAAGCAATTAGAGAAGCAAGTACTAGGATTCCAGGAACGGCTGAAGAACTTGAACAAAGTTTAATCAGAGCAGAACATGAAGCCTACAAGAAGATGGCTAATGCCCAAATTCGACAAGCTTTGAAAGTTGCAGCTTATCGATTTAGTAATGATCATTTGGCACTCATTAACGAAGTTATTGCGGAACTTACTAAGGTACTTGCAACTCCAAATCATGCCATTAACATTAATATTGAAAGAGAATTAAAAGAACATGAATTACTATCAGGATCAATTTTTAGTAACAGCTTAAAAATTACAGGTCCAAATTCAAACCAAGGTGTAACACAAGAAGACCAATTACGAAAAATTCTCGAAGTTATCCAACATGGGAGAAATAGTGGCGACGAGTAAATAAGAACTTCAAAATAATTGCGTTTTTTGTGGTTTTTGTCCCTCAAGTTGTGAGGAAGTGACAATGAGTGTTGATTCTCGTATCGCCACTTCCAAAATCTTTTGCCTTTCACTTTGTGCATTTCTTGTCCACACTCCTGGCCACGGAGTTAGTGCCCGAACCATATTGTCTATAAACACAGCGGTGTGGGGAAGGTGATACTCGTCGAGCAGTGGCACGGAAGTTGTTTCAAACATTTCACCTTCTAACGCTTTTTTTATTGCCTCCATTGGCACAAACCCGTCGTCCTTGGTGAACTTGCGAGTGGTGGGGGTAGGGGCATCAGCAGTCTGCGGTAAAACCTTTATAGAGCCTTGAGCAAAGGGCTCAAGAACTTGAAGTAACAACTCTGCGCCGGCGCGAAAGCATCGATCCAGCAACGTTGGTGTTGTGTCCTGGCCCTCAACAGCAACTTTCTTTTGCGCAACCACGCCACCCATGTCGAACTTTTCGTTCATTGCAATGATCGTTACACCACTCTCGCCATCGCCAAACAACAATGTAAAAGGAACAGGTGCTGCACCACGCCACCTTGGCAAGAGCGATGGGTGAATGTTTAACGCGCCATATTTTGGAAAGCGCAACAGCCAGGCAGGAATGAGATACCCGAAATCAGCGACAACCAACACATCAACCGCCTGTACATCATTAAGAATTGTCTTGTCTTGTAATGCTATTTTATCGACATTGATCACAGCGATTGATCGCTTCTGTGCCCAACCTTCCACTTCGCTAGGAGTCAAAACTTTTTTTCTGCCCACAGGTTTTGGAAACGGACACAACACACTACTAATAGTGTGTCCGGCTTGCACAAGCGCTTCGGCGACAAGAACCGTGGTGGATGGTGTGCCTGCTAGCAAAATAGTCATAAGTATCCTGTTTTTATCGAACTCATCCCAACGCGCGAATGATATTTCGATCAATCTCAACCATTTTCCCTTTGCGAAACTCAAAAAATGGTACTTCATACTTTAATACATAATCAATAAACAACACCCCGTCAAGATGATCGAGCTCATGCTGAATTACTCGAGCATAAAACCCCTCAAACTTTTCTGTTTTTTCTTCCAGTTGTGGTGTGGTATATCGCAATATGATCCAAGAATAGCGGGGAACTGGGCCATAGAGACTTGGAATGGATAAACACCCCTCTAAGATAGGATCCTCAGGGTTGGGACCAAAGGTGTGGTCTTTGGAACTCTCAACAATCTCAGGGTTTATGTACGTTGCAAGTTTTGCTTGTGCTTTTTCATCTTCATCTGGACGACCCTGGTCTACGATGTTGGATGAATCTGGAAGATAAGTCGAAAAAATTCGGAGGTTTTTGCCAATCTGAGGTGAGGAGAGACCAACGCCTTTTGGATTTGCCTTTTTTTGAAGTGTTTCCTCGAGGTTGGCGATGTGTTTTTTCACGAAATCAAGATCTTTTTTAAGATTAACAGTAACACTTTTTGCCCGAAGGATTGGATTTGGAACGGTAAGAATAGATTTGCGCATGTGTGTATTTTACACGTCAATGATATAATCTGCTTATTGAGATTATATTTGTCGCATGCATATGCTAAAAGCTTCAAACACACTCACAAAACAACACGTTCTGGATTTTCTCAAGGGGGAAAGACAGATGTGTTTGGCGACTTTTGGAAGTTTTCCTTGGATAGCGACTGTGTACTATACATTCGATGACAATCTTCATCTGTATTTCATGAGTGATCAATCTACTCTTCATTGTCAGCAGATTGCACAGAATAGTAGGGTAGCTATAGCTATCGCAAATAGCAATCAGAACATCAACAAACCAAAAAGAGGCTTGCAGATTTCTGGCATAGTAGAACAGCTTTCGAGTGTTGAAAAGGTAACGCAAGCGTTAAAGATGTGGAAGCAGTATTTGCATGTTCGTGATCCGGGTTTAACGTACAAAGCGGTGAAAAATAGCATGTACAGGATTACCCCGAAAAGAATCAAATTGTTTGATCAGGAACTGTTCAAAAAAGAAGATGGAAAAGAACCTGTTATGGAGTTAGAGTAAAAAAATAGAGAAAAATTAGCATTGGATTCATTATGAACCTGAAAAACAAAATAGCTCTGATAACTGGTGGAAGTAGCGGAATGGGTAAAGCAATTACTTCACTCCTTCCATTCTTTTTAGCTGA
>Ga0209211_10005678_pt1 | contig 18478 bp, 24 predicted proteins | sample RifGroA2_FD_183992 | JGI IMG/M metagenome (GOLD analysis project Ga0209211, IMG submission 183992) | Groundwater microbial communities from Rifle, Colorado, USA - Groundwater A2 (SPAdes) (version 2) | ecosystem: Environmental > Aquatic > Deep subsurface > Groundwater | place: Rifle, Colorado... | reverse complement strand
TCTGGGGCAAGAAATTTTGGTCGGAAGGGCACTTCTACAGAAGCGTTGGTGCAGTAACAAAGGAAAGCATGCAGTGGTATGTAACAGAAGGGCAGAAGAAGCACTGGAAAAAATACACTTATGAAGAATACACTCAAATTGAGAACCAGAAGATTCTAACTGCCTTTAACTAAACGCTGTGGGCTTTAGCCCGCAGTAGTTTACATTATTGTTTGAATTTGATGGATTATTGCCTATAGTGCTCATGTACATGTTTTGTTGTAAAGGATTATAATGTTGCATTGTAATTATGTCTATAATCTAATTTTAGTATTTAAACCTTTTTGTTTTATAGTTACAAAGAAGTAGTAAATAAGAAATTAAATAAAAAGAAATAATTTTGTTTTATATCTGAGCGCAGCAAACCTTCTCAGCTCCGCAATCAACTCCTGATATCTCTTTTTCATAAGGGCAGAATCTCTCACCACCTGGTTTCTCTTTTTCTACACATATTCCTCCCTTAGCTCCACAGCTTTTCAAGCTATCATTAATATTCTCGTTTTCTTGGAAGTATATGCTAATCACAACAATAATAACAACAAGAGCTAGAACAGCTAGTATAATAAATCTTAGGGGGAGCCCCTGTGCTTTTCTTTTTTCGAGCATATATCAATTCCTATAGAAGCTTATATAAAAATATTTGCAAAAATTTTAGTTTTGGCTGTTAGGAGAGAATAGAAAACAAAACAAATAAATATCAAATAAGCCTTGTATGCAAAGACAGAAAGTGCGCAGCGGCAGGAAATGCATTAAAGCTGAATAAACCTGTTTCTTGTATAGCATAGAAAACCCTGCATTGCAAAGCCAATGAAACCTACAGCAGCCGCGTTTTAGTTGATTTTATCACTTAAATTCATAAATATGAAAAAATAATTAAATATCAAATATGATTTTAGTTATAAATTCAAATATATGAAAATACTCGAAATCCATATATAGCATATCATTTATTATTCATTTATATGAAAATATAGAAAAATTTATAAACCTTAATGAATTCCTATGGTATATGTTTATAGAAACAATTATCGGATCGCCTGCAAAGGTAAAGGTTTTGAGGATACTATTAGAGAATAAAATAGCTTATTCAATGCTTGACATCCAGAAGTTAAGCGGACTAAGCATAGGCGTTATACATAAAGTAATAACCCTGCTTAAAGAAGAAAGAATAATAGCGCAGAAAAAAGGTAAAGGAAAGCAGAGATTTTACCAGATTAATCCTGAAAACAAATACTTGAGCAAGCTTTCAGCAATTTTTGATGAAGAAAAGATTGATAGAAGAAGCATACCTGTGCATGTATGGAATATGCTGGAGATACTGCGCTCTGAATTAAAAACAAAGCTGAAAGGAATAAGAAGCATAATACTTTTTGGGAGCCTGGCAAAAGGAGAATTCAGGATCAGCAGTGATATTGATTTGCTAATTATAACAAAAGAGCATTTTAAAGACGAAACAAAGGCAAGAGGATTGTGCAAAAACAAAACGATGAAAAATAGGGTTAATCCTATTTTTATGGCAGAGTCAGAGTTTGAAACGCACAAGGCTAAAAAATCTGATTTTTTTGAGAGCATAATGAAAGAAGGGCTGAGGTTGGCTTAAAATGGACAATGAATTTAAGGAAATATGCATGGCTAAAAGGGTTAAGGAGATAGAGCCTTCTGCTGTGGAAATTTTAAACCCTGTTGAAATAAGCAATCTTGCTAAATCGCATAAAACCTTAAGCAGTTATTTCTTTAGCGGTGCAGGCTCAATTTTAAGCAGCAGTTCTCCGCTTCTGGCTATACTTCTTGCTTATTTTGCAATGGAGCAAAAAACTTATGAGATTCTGGCTTTGAATGGCCTTAAAGTTACAAGCCATGTATGCGCTATTAAAGGCTTAAGCAGGGTAATTAAAAATAAGGAGTTAGCCGCTGTTTTGTCAAAAGCTTACGACAACAGGCTTGAAGTCAATTATTTAGGAAACATTAAAACAGCTGAGCTGGACAGGGCAAGAGCAAAGAAATTCATTGATGAAACAGCTGAGCCATTTATTAATGAGATTGATAAGATTATTTTGGGAATAAAAAATAAATTACACTAACACAAATTTAAAGTAAAGTTTTTATAGAGTTCTGTATGAAATAGGTTAATTGAGTGGCGGTATTATAAATGAGTGTTTTTTTTGGAAAGGAAGAACCTCCAATTTGGTTATCTTTAATAGGACTCATTTTTATAGTTATTGTTTTAAGTGAAGGGTATGATATTTTTGAATTCATTATTGCAATTTTATCATTGCTTTGGGCTAGACAGAATTATAAATGGGCAAGAGAAATTAATAGAAAAGGTTATTTGGCTTATTTTATAGGTTTAGTGTTTAATTTGTTTGGATTGTTATTTTATTGTTGGTATTATAAATCTAAATTAGGTAAAACTAGTGTAGAAAAACCTTCCAAGTCATTTCGAATAAAGACTCCTGAGAAAGAAGTATCTACCCTTTACGCAAAACCAAAAGAACATAAAGCTAAAACTAGTTCTTCAAAGAATGAAATACAACTTTCCTTTGATAAAAAACAAGAAGAAATCAAATCTTTCTTTGAGTCTCTAAAAAATAAAAGGAAAGAAAATGTTCTAAGTTACACTGATGGTACAATACTTGACGATACTAACTACAACTTATTTTATTCATTTATTAATGAAGCTAAAGAATCTTTGTGTATCCTCACTTGGAAAATCGATGAAAGACTATTATCAGAATTATTATGGTTTCTTAAAGATAAAAATATTAACATCAAAATAATTACAAAGAGTAGAACTAACCAAGGCTGCTTAGATGAATTTGAAAAATATTGCTCTAATTTAAAATTGAATAGAATTCACAGAAATAAAATACATGCTAAACTTATTATTAGAGATAATAAATATCTTGCTTTAGGCTCTTCAAATTTTACAGAACCCTCTATGTCTGAAGCAGGGCATTTTCTTGATTGTAATACCATAACCCAACATAAGGGGACAGTTCAAAATGCAATAGATTTGTTTAATAGTTTACAAGATAACAAGGACTATACTAAGAAAACTCAAGACTCAAAATTAATGTACTCAAGGAATCATAAGGATTACTTGCCTTTTTCTTTAAAGCCTTATTTTGAAAATGAAAAAGAGGAAATAATTTTATTATTCTCTTGCGGTATGGTAGATAAAAGAATTATTGACATAATTATTCAATGGAATTCTGAAACCCCAATAAAATTGTATGTAGGTGATACTTGGGCAACATCTGGACTTTCTAAGGACAACCTTAGTTCAATGAAATGGTTATATGAAACTTCTATAAATGACTATAAAAATGTGAGTGTTATTCCTATTATTGATGATGTTCATTCTAAGCTTTATTTGTTTAAAAGTCAAGAAACAGCATTTATTAGTTCACAAAACCTGACAGTTGAATCATGGCAATCATTATTGGAAGCAGGAGTAATTACTAGTGACAAAAAAGATATAGAATATTTATTAGATTCAATAAAATCCTTTAAAAAATCCCACCTAGATAAAATTGAATCCGAAGATTTAGAAGAGACGTCTAAGCCTGAAAGTACATTTTCTGGCTCTAAATATGAAGAATCGATTAGTATTCCATGGGAACTTCCTGAAGCGAATGAAAAATGGAGAATACCAAGAACCAGAGGTCAAAGCTACTTTAAGCTAGTCAAATATAAACCAAGAGAAAAGAAAGAAAAATTTTTTGAAAGTATTGGTAAAAGAGAAGGCCAAGGTAAAATAATAAAAAGCCCAATTATAGAAGATTTGGAGTCAGAATATCTATCAAAACAATCTGTTACAGGTCTTTATTCTAGACCTACAAGGTATAACATTACAGGAAAATTATCTAAAAGGAAGCAAATAAGAGATTTGGAAAGGAAACTTGAATATTTTAATGGCAGGTGTAACATGGCTTCTTCAGAGAAAGAAAAGGAAAAATATAGAGAAGCTATTGGTTTTATTGAAAAAAAATTAGAAGAATTTGACTAATGGTTTTTAAGTAAAGTTTTTATATGGTTATATATAAATGGGTTAATTAGGGGTGCTTGATATGGTTGATAAAAAGATTAAGGTAGAAGCAGACATCACTACTAAGAATAATGTCTCGAGTGGTATAGGCAAAGGTTTTGGTATGGTTATTGGTATTTTTCTGGCTTTAATTGTTATTGCTGTAAGTTGTAGTATTTTAATTTCGAGTAATGCCAAGAAAATTGAAGAGAAATCTAATGAGATAACTGCTAATGCTATTAAAGAAGTTTATCGTGCAGGGGAAGAAGCCCAGCAACAAATTCAAAAAACATTTGATGAATCTTTGCCAGTTGATGAAAAAGCAAAAGAAAAGGATGAAGAATTTAAGTTTAGTTCAGATAGCATTATCAATACACAAAATGGTATATCTCTTTCTCTTGATGATTTTAAGTATGAATTAAAAAAAGAAAATTGGGGTAAGATAACTGAGATGACTGTTACGATATTGAATAAAGGCAACAACAATTTTCAGCCCAAAGTATTGGTTTTATTGTATGATGAGAAAGACCCGAAGGAAGAATGGATTACACCAAAAGCAGAGATTGAATTTGATATGTGGCAATTAGCTGTTGGAGAGCACGTAACTAAAAAAGCTATTACAAATGTAGTATTTAATGATCTTGATTTGCCTAAGAAACTTCAATTAGTTTTGGTTGATGCTTATGACTGGGACAACAGGGCTATGGTTGTTGTTGAGAAGGAGTTCATAGCAAAATAGTTTAATTAAGGGGTGTTTTATGGCTTTATTCAAGGATATTTTGCATTCAGATGAATCATTGTTCAAAAATGAATTAGCATTGGATTACAGCTTTCTTCCTAAAATTTTACCACATAGAGAGCAGCAGCAAAGATACATAGCAACATGCGTAAAGCCTTTAATGGACGGGAAAAACGGAAAAAACCTCTTTATTTATGGCGCTCCTGGAATCGGAAAAACTGCAGCTATGAGATTTGTTCTTAATGAATTAGAAGAAGAGACAGAAGATGTTGTCCCAATTTACATAAACTGCTGGCAAAAAAACACCACTTTCAAGATAATTGTAGGCATATGCGAGCAATTAGGCTACAAATTAACGCACAACAAAAGGACAGAAGAATTATTTGAAATTGTAAAGAATATGCTGAACAAAAAATCTGCTGTTTTTACCTTTGACGAAGTCGATAAATTGGAAGACTTTGACTTTTTGTACTCAATTTTAGAGGAAATCTACAAAAAATCTGTTTTTTTAGTGACAAATTACAGCGATTGGCTCGAGGACTTGGATGACAGGCTGAAGTCAAGATTAATGGCAGAAGTTCTGGAATTTAAGCCCTACAGCCTGGCTGAAACAAAAGATGTGCTAATGCAGCGTGCAGAATATGCCTTTGCCCCTGGTGTTTTTGATAATGGCGCTTTTGAGTTGATAGTTAAAAAAACTGCTGAAGCAGAAGACATGCGTGTAGGATTGCATTTACTGAGAGAATCCGGAAATATTGCCGAAAACAAAGCATCAAGAAAAATAACTTTGGAGCATGCAAAAGAGGCAGTAGCAAAAATAGGCCAGTTCACAATAAAGAGCTCCGCAGATTTAACAGACGATGAGCGCTCAATACTTGACATAGTAAAAAAGCATTCAGAAAAAAAGATTGGAGAGTTATATACTACTTACAAAGAGCAGGGTGGAGAATTAGTTTACAAGTCCTTCCAGAGAAAAATTGAAAAATTAGAAAAAAATAAATTTGTAAGTGTTAAAAAAACTGCTGGCGGACCAGATGGAAACACATCAATAGTAAAATATGCAACTGAGACAAAAAAACTGACTGAGTTTTAATGCCTTACCTCAAAACCATCAAATTCTCCTTTAGCTTTCTCAAATTTTACATCTACTTTTTCTACTTGAGCAGCTTCAGGGCCTTTTTTGCAGAATTCAATTAATTCTTTTATCTTATCTTCAGGACCTTCTGCAACAACTTCAACAGTTCCATCTGCCATATTCTTTACATATCCCTTTAACCCTAAGAGTAATGCTTCTTTTTTAGTATTGTGCCTAAAGAAAACCCCTTGGACATATCCATGGACCATAATATGGACTCTTTGCATATGTCCTAAAGAGCCTTTCCTCTATATAAACATTATTTCTTTCACTATTGAAAATAACCACTGGACATTACCCATATTGCACTGGACATTCACGCGTGAGGTATTTAAACCAACTCTATACTATATTACCTAAACACCCCGTGTTGATTATAAGGCAGGCAGGAAGAATTCCCTCATAAACAAAATTCCTGCCCTACCCTTTTAATTACAAAATTGAGTTTATTATTAAATGCAAATATTCCATCCAGTCTCTGACTGGTGGTTGGAAAGCAACTACTTGCATCCGGAATATTTGCATTCTCAGAAATCCGACCGAGCGTTAGCGAGCGAGCAATCCCCCGCTCTTTGAGCGGGGGTGTCGGATTTCTGTTGAAAAAGAAAAAACGGGTCGCTAACCCGGTAAAGCAAGAGACTGATACCCTCCGAAATGTTACTAAGCCATGCTCATATATAAAACTTTTGAGGTGATAGAAAAATGGATTTAAGCAATAAAACAATAAAGGATTTGTTTTACAGACAGATAAAAGAACTGACATTAAGGACGCAAGACAGCTTCGATTTCCAGTTTTCTGGCAAATTGCTTGAAAAAGAGGTGATTTAGATGGAAGAAGAATTGCTGCAAGAAGCATTACCCTTACCAATAGAAGAAACATATGATAAAGAGGAAGAATTGGACATCTATACAGAAGAAGGCATTGAAGAATATGTTGATGATGACAGCATCAGCGCATCAGAAGAAGGGTTTATGATTGGATATTTAGGTGCGTGAAAATGTTTATTTTAATATTCAATTTTTAATATGCTCAAAGAATTAAAGAGTTGGAGGAGTTTTATCATAGAAATTAATAAATAGCTGTGTACTATTTAATTATACCTAGTAGTTAAACAGAGTTATAGATACAAAATGAAAGTTTTATTGGACACGACCACTATAATACATAGGGAAGCTAGTACTATTTTTAATGAAGATATTGGAAACCTATTTGGTTGGCTTGACAAACTTCACTATGAAAAATGCATCCACCCATTAACCATAGAAGAAATTGAAAAGCATCAGGATAAAAAACTAGTAAATACATTCAAAGTAAAATTAAATAACTATGTCTTATTAAGAACTGAAGCTCCATTTGCACCTTCGGTACAGAAAATAAGTAAAGCCCAAGACAAAACACCAAATGACTTTAATGATACTAGATTAATTAATGAGTTAGTCAATAATAGAGTAGATTATTTAATATCAGACGACAAAGGAATTCACGAAAAAGCACACGCACTTGGTATAGACTCTCAAGTTTTTACAATAGATTCTTTCCTTGAAAAAGTAACTACAGAAAATCCAGATTTAGTAAGCTATAAAACCCTGTCTGTGAAAAAATCACACTTTGGAAATGTTAATCTAAAAGACATTTTTTTTGATTCTTTTAGAGAAGACTATAACGGGTTTGATAAATGGTTTAACAAAAAATCTAATGAGATTGCATATGTCTGTTTAGATTCTAATAGAGTCATAGCATTTCTTTATGTAAAGAGAGAGAACGAAGATGAAGACTACAGCGATATCACTCCAATTTTCCCAAAGAAAAAAAGGCTTAAAATAGGTGCTTTCAAAGTAAATCTTAATGGATTTAAACTTGGAGAAAGATTTCTAAAAATTGTTTTTGACAACGCTTTAAAGCAAAATATTGATGAAATCTATGTGACATTGTTTAATAAAAGACCAGAGCATCAGAGGTTAATTAATTTGTTTCTTGGTTGGGGCTTCAAATATTGGGGTAAAAAGAGCACCCCTACTGGAGAAGAAGAAGTCTATATTAGAAGTTTTGTAAAATCTTTTGATGTATCTAATCCTAAATTTACTTTTCCATATATCTCTTTGAAATCGGACGTATTCATGGTACCAATATATCCCGAGTATCATACAAATCTTTTTCCGGATTCGATATTAAGAACCGAATCTCCAGAGGAATTTGTAGAGAATGAACCATTTAGAAATGCTCTAAGTAAGGTTTATGTTTCTAGATCCATAAATCGCAATTTGAAACGCGGAGATATCATAGTATTTTATAGAACTGGAGGAATATTTCGGGGTGTCGTTACTACAATAGGTGTTGTCGAATCAGTAATTACAAATATTAAAGACGAACAGGATTTTATTAAACTTTGCAAAAAAAGGAGTGTATTTGGTGATAAAGAATTATCAAAGCAATGGAACGTTCGTGGTTCCAAACCTTTTGTTGTAAACTTTCTTTATGCTTATTCCTTTCCTCATAGAATAAACTTAAAGGAACTTATAGATTTGGGAGTTATTCGAGATGTAGAAAGTGTACCAAGAGGTTTTGAAAAAATATCAAGGAGTGATTTTGAAAAAATATTGAAAGAGACCAATTCAGACACAAATATAATAGTAAATTAACAATATAAACAAAACATTATTAAAGGTAAATATATGGGTAAATATTAAAGAGATGTGAAATGGCTAAATTGTTTTCTATTAAGGAGAAGTATTCTAATAAAATTTATTCAAAGGAAAAACTTGTTGAATTTAGGAGACAAAATGTTAATGTCGATAAAGGTGAGTTTTGTTTAATTTATACTAGTTCTCCTATAAAAAAGATAACTGGTTATTTTATTGTAAAAGAAAAAATTAGAACCACTATCCAAAAATTATGGGAATTGACAAAAGAACTTGCAGGGATACCCTATGAAGAGTTTAAAGAGTATTTTAAGGAATGTAAATTAGGTACTGCTATCGTATTTAAAAGAATACAAAAATTTTCTAGGGAGTTTAGTTTAGAAGATTTACGAAAAGAGGTCAATTTCAGACCTCCACAATCATATTGCAATTTAAATGATCTATTAATAAGATTATTTAGTGGTTTTGTTCCCCAGAAACAATTAAAGCAATTTGCTTATCCATTAAAATAATTCTAATGACATAAAAGCATATAAGGTAATTACACTTTATTGGCTATAAAATGGAAATTAACTATGATAAGGAAGCAGATGCAATGTATATAGAATTCAGGAAAGGAGAATTCGCTAAAAATAGGAAAATAGATGATTTTACAGTAATTGATTTGGACAAAGATAATAACATCTTAGGCATAGAGCTGTTGGATGCAAGCAAAAGAATACCAAAGGAATCACTTTCTAAGGTTAATGTTAAGAATCTGCTGGCAGTTGCGAAGTAATTTGTTTTTATTTGGTTGTTAGTTTTTATGTCGTATAACATATGCGATCGCTATTAGGCGAAGTAGGTAAAGCCTGAAAGTTCAACGCCCAAAAGTGAGCGAAGTGAACATAGCGTCTTTTGCCACACATAAACTATTTAATATGTACAAAAAAGTTTTTATAAAATATGCTTATTCTATATTCATATGACTGACTGCACCAAATGTATTGAAAAGCCTTGTTGTAAAGATGAACTGATGAGTGTAGAGCTATCTTTAGATTTTCTTTTTAGATTAGCAAGTCATTTAGAATTAAAGCCTGAAGAAGTATTTGATAAGTATTGTGAAGTACAGCCACAATATGCAGGAAGTTTTTCTTATCAAAGCAAGGTTAGTCTAAAATCACCCTGTCCATTCTTAGATAATGATTGTAAAATTCATTCTATAAAGCCACTTACTTGTCTTTGGTTTCCAGCCAGTTCAATCTATGAGAACCAATTCCTTTATACAAACTATCCGTGTAAAAATAATACTTTAGAAGGTGTTCAAGCAAATGAAATTGAATTTTATCGCAAAATAATTCCCCTAGTTATGGAAGCTCAAAATTTAAGTGACCAAATTTTTTTTAAAGGAAACAAATTAAATATAGATATTAGGGAATTGAGAAGGGAATATCCCGAAATAGAAATATATTGTCAATGGCTTGAGGGCAGAATAAAAATAGAAAATGAAACTATTGATGAAAGAGATAAAAGGCAATTAGAAGTTGATAAAATTGTTTCAAAAGAAATATGGAAAAGAATTAAAAAAGAAACAGTTTTTATTAGAATTAGAATGATTAAATCACAAATAAATGATAGAATTAAGGAAATAAACAATCAGTACTTTACTCTAAGGGAATCTTATAATTTGTGGTATGTGGCTGGCAAAATATACCATATAACATTGAGTATGTAACCTTTTCTAAATCTTCTAACCCTGCTCCAAATACTTCTTCACTCTTTTCAATCCTTCTTCAATCTTCTCAACGTCCAATGCATAAGAAAACCTTACTCTTTTAGGAGCTCCAAACCATTCTCCTAGGTAAGTTATTACCTTATATTTCTTGAACATTGTTAATACAAAATCCTTTGGATTCTTTACTTTAGGCAAAACATAGAAAGCGCCCTCAGGCTTCCAAAGCTCAAAGCCAAGTTTTACTAAGCCTTCATAAATCAAATCTCTTCTTTTTTCCCAAATCCTTAGCTGGTTGTCAATAAAACTTCTCGGAACTTTTGTAGCTTCATAAGCCATTTCCTGCGCTAAAATATTTGTGTTCATTGATGTATGGGTTTTCATTTCTATAACTTTGTCAACCAGTTCCTGGTCCAATGACCATAAATAACCAATCCTAAAGCCGCACATGGAATAGGTTTTTGAAAAAGAATTTATCGTAATGACATGAGGGCCTTTTATCAGGTAATTTTCCCTTACATAAATTAAATCCTTGTAAACTTCATCTGATAGTACATAAATGCCTAAATCACTTGCAAGCTTTTCAATTTTCTTCAAAGTTTCAATTGACTCAACCCTGCCTGTCGGATTTGATGGGGAATTAATTATTACAGCTTTGCATTCTTGGACTTTCTTTTCAAAATCATCAAAATCAATCCTTCCCTCAATCAGTTCTGTGTATGCAGGCTTCATTCCCGCATATTCCACAAGATAAGGATAAGTATAATAATACGGTCTTGGCAGAAGAACTTTATTTTTGTTTTTGCTTCCTGTTCTTGCTATTGCCCTTAAAATGAGGTCTAATGCTTCTGATGCGCCGTTTGTTACAACAAAGTTTTCAGCTTTCGAGTTAGGATATTGTTTTGCTAAAGCTTCCCTTAAGTTTACATTGCCTTGTATAAGCCCGTACTTAAAATCAGAAAAATGGTGCAATACATCAAAAACCTCTTTTGGCGGAGGTAAATCTGGCTGCCCTGAACCAAACGAGATTATCCCATTGCCTTGGACTCCGATAAACATTGACGGTGATAAATTTTCACTCATTAATATGCACCTCCATAGCAGGCTAATAAAAACATGATTATAAACTTATTGAAAAAATTATTAGCTGCATAATCCAAAAATATAAATACATCCCAAATTTCCTATTTTTTATGAGAGTGCTCAGCAAAGAAGAGTTTGAGAAAGAGAAAGATATCATAAGAACCAGCTTGATTGAAGATTCTCCAGTATTTATTTATCCTACCGATACAATCTATGGCCTTGGGTGCAATGCATCGAATAAAGAAGCTGTTGAAAAAATAAGGGCCATAAAAGAAAGAAAATCAAATCCTTTTTCTGTAGTTGTTCCATCAAAAGAATGGATTGATGAGAACTGCATCATAAACGAAAATGCAAAAGATTGGATAAAAAGGCTGCCTGGACCTTATACATTAATACTAAAAACAAAAAAGCAATGTGTTGCGAAAAATGTTGCCCCTAAATTAAACACCCTGGGCATAAGGATTCCAGACCATTGGTTCAGTAAGTTTGTTAGTGAAATTGATATGCCTATTGTTTCTACTTCTGTTAACAAAGCTAGCGAAGATTTCATGACATCTTTAGAAGATTTAGACTCTGAAATAAAAAGCATGGTTGATTTTATTATTTATGAAGGTGAAAAAAAAGCCATCCCCAGTAAAATCATTGATTTAACAAATGAAGAAAAGGTTATTGAAAGGTAATCAAATTAAATCCAACTCATTCATATCTATAACATTCTTTTTGTCTTCATCATTCGCAATCCTTGGGCATGCTGTGTTTACCCAGAAATCTATGAACGGGAAGTTTTCCATTTCATTTGAATTTAATGTGTCAAAAGCAAAAATAAATGCTTTTTTTCCTTTGCCCTCAAGATTTTTCTTTATCCCAACAGCTTTCTTGTAGCTGCATTGTCCTAATTTTGTTGAAACCAGTATTCCAATATTGTTTGCATGAAGAAATTTCACATATCTTACTTTTTTATTTTTTTTATATTTTTCAATTTCTTTTTCGTCTAACTTTGAAAAAATATTTGTTGCTGGATTAAAAATAAAAACATCTTTTTTTGTATTAATGGCAACACCTATTGGATGGAATCTGCCAGAGCCAATGTAAAGAAGAGCATCAACCTTATTTTGAATTTTTATAGCTGCAGAAACATCACAGCCAAGAACTTGGCCTTTGTTTTTTTGTTTGTCTTTATCAATAATTATTTTTTTATTATTTTTTTCTAAATATGGGATTATTTTTTCTATTGTATCTAAAAACTGCACTGTTGCAACTATGCCTATTTTTTTTGGCAATTTATCCAATTCTATCTTATTTAATTCGGCTTTTCCAGTGTATTTTGCAGGGATAAAAAGGGTTTTCATAAGGCAAAGAAATCCAATTTAGTATTTAAATACTATCAAAACTTCTCATCTAAACAAAAAATTAATATTTAATACAATTATTATTTTGAAGAATCTGTTGAATCGAGAATCTTATAAAGTATGTTATCTATAGTCCCTTCTGTCAAATATTGTTTTATTGAGCTTGTAACTGCCTTCGGATTAGGTGATTTAAGAGCACCGTTTATAAGGGGGATATTATCTGACAAATATTTAAGCCTACCCTCTAATTCTTCGCAATCAGCAGTCTTGAAGGGGTTTTTTGATATTGCATTGGCTCCTTTGAGGTATAGGGACTCAACCTGATTTTGCACTTGTTCAGGAAGAATAGGGTAAATGGCAAACTTTCTTAGCTGTCTTTTCACCTCAGGCTTAATTTCTAAAATTTCATAATTTGGAATTTTTCCATTTGGCACGGGTGGCAGGAACCCAGCCTCTTCTAATCTATCCAACTCTTTTAACCATCTTTCTTCATATTTATCCATAGCCTTAGTTAATCCAGACATATTTAAAAAACTTCACAAAATAAAAACCATAACATTTTTAAACAACATACTTATCCCAATTTATACCAATGAGTGATGAGGGCGAAAGCCTGAATGAGGTTTAAATTCTATTTAATACCTCAAATACTAAAACATGGAGGAAGATTAATATGGCATCTATAGAAGTTCCAAAAGAAGTAGTAGATAAGGTTTATGAAGCTATAGAAACAGCAAAAACAACTGGCAAGATAATAAAAGGCACTAACGAGACAACAAAAGCGATTGAGCGCGGCAAAACAAAGCTTGTTGTAATAGCTAAAGACGTAAGTCCACCGGAAATAACAATGCATATTCCAATAATTGCAGAAGAGAAAGATGTTCCATGCCTTACAGTGCCAAGCAAAGAGGAATTAGGGGCAGCTGCTGGAATCCAGGTGGGAACAGGAAGCGTTGCTATAGTTGAAGAAGGAGAAGCTAAAAACTTAATCAAACAGCTATTAACAGAATTAAAGCAATAAGATGGAAAAAGAAAGACCGCAGCAAGAGCAGGGAAAAAGGCCAGAAGAAAAAAAAGGTACAGTTACTTTTTCAATTGCAACTCCCGCTAAAGTAGAAGAAATTATAGAAAGAACAGGAACACGCGGTGAAGCAATACAGGTAAGATGCAGGATTCTTGATGGCAGGGATAAAAACAAAATCCTTAGGAGAAATGTCCATGGACCTATTCAAGTCAATGATATTTTAATGTTAAGGGAAACTGAAATTGAAGCAAGAAGATTAAAGAAAAGCGGCAGAGGCCTAGGTTAAAGCATAAAATGCCAAAATGCACTTTTTGTGGTATTGTCATACCCAGAGGAACTGGAAAAATGTTTGTGCAGAAAGATGCAAAAATATTATATTTCTGCTCATCAAAATGTGAGAAAAACATGTTGAAGTTAAGAAGAAAACCGATTACAACCAGATGGAGCAGCAGGTATGAGAAAACAAAAAAATGAAAGCGCAGCAAACATTAGTTTTAATAAAACCAGACGGACTTGTGAAATCGTTAACTGGCAACATAATTACTGAGCTTTCTGATACTGGATTGATTATCGTAGGAGCTAAAATTGTCCAGGTTACAAAGGAGCTTGCTGAAGAGCACTACCAGCATTTAAGGGAAGAAAAATTCTTTGACGAATTGATAAAATATATAATGGGAGAATACCATGTCAAGAGAATTTTGGCTTTAGTTTATCATGGGGAAAATGCAACTGAAAAAGTAAGAAAAATTGTTGGTGCAACTGATCCAGAAAAAGCAGAGCCTACCACCATAAGGGGAAAATACGGAAGGATTACAAGCAAAGGTGTTTTTGAAAACGTTGTTCACGCATCAGAAAACGAAAAAGAGGCAGAACGGGAAATAAAATTGTGGTTCAGGCCAGAAGAGCTCGTACATACTATTTATCCCACAGAATCTAAAGAAGTTAAGAAAGTAGAATATTTCTGGAAAAGGTGAAGTAATTTTTTATTTCAACAAATTAGTTTTAGAGGTAACAAACTATGGCTGAAAGGATGGTTGACAAGGTTGCAAGAATAACTAAGAACCCCAAATACATTAGAAATATTTGTACTTCTGCGCATATTCACCACGGAAAAACGGCATTTACAGACAATCTCTTGGCAGCAGCCGGTCATATGGCGTCTAAGTATGCAGGTGACTTGGAAGAAGGCATGACAACCTGGCAGCACGCAGACGAGCAGGAAAGGCTATTGACAGTTGATGCTGCAAATGTTTCAATGGTTCATGAATTCCAAGGCCATGAATATTTAATAAACCTGATTGACACTCCAGGCCACGTTGATTTTGGAGGCAATGTCACGAGGGCAATGAGGGCTATTGACGGGACTGTAGTTTTAATCTGCGCTGTTGAAGGGATAATGCCGCAGACAGAAACTGTTCTAAGGCAGGCTTTAAGGGAAAGAGTTAAGCCGGTTCTTTTTATCAATAAAGTAGATAGGCTTGTCAAAGAGCTAAAGCTTTCTCCAGAAAAGATACAGGAGAGATTTATAAAACAAATAGCAGGCTTTAATAAGCTGATTGAGGACATTGCAGAGCCCCAATTTAAGCAGGCATGGAAAGTAAGCATAATGGACGGCTCTGTAGCATTCGGCTCTGCAAGGGAAAACTGGGCATTGTCATTTGCCTATATGCAGAAGAAAAACATTTCCTTTAAAGATATTTTAAAAATCTATGAAATGAGCGAAGAAGAGAGGAAAGACTGGGTTTGGCAAAATGCTGCTTTGCACGAAGTTATACTTGACATGGTAATAAAGCACCATCCAAATCCTATTGACGCGCAAAAATACCGCATTCCAAAAATATGGCGCGGAGATCTAGAAAGCGAGTTTGGAAAAAACCTTCTGAACTGCAATCCTGACGGAAATATTGCATTCGTAATCACAAGAATAGTTGTTGACCCGAGGTCGGGAAAAGATATTTCTGCTGGCAGATTATTTTCAGGCACCTTAAGGCCTGGAACAGAAGTTTACTTAAACAATGCAAGGCAAAACCAAAGAATACAAAACCTTTACATTTATAATGGAATTAAGCCTGAACTAATTGAATCTATCCCCTCTGGAAACGTATGCGCGATTTCTGGCGTACTTGGAAATGCAGGAGAAACAGTCACAGTTGGGGAAGAGCAGGCATTTGAGGAGCTAAAGCACATTTTCGAGCCAGTTATTACCAAAGCAATAGAGCCCAAAAGGCCTAGTGATCTTCCTAAAATGATTGAGGTTTTGAGAAAAGTCGGAAGAGAAGACCCTTCAATCACAGTTGAAATTAATGAGGAAACAGGTGAAAATTTAATTTCGGGAATGGGAGAGCTTCATCTTGAGATAATTGAAAACAGAATCGTCACAGAAAAAGGCGTTGATGTTAAAACTTCTGCTCCAATAGTTGTTTTTCGTGAATCAATTACAAAAATATCCCCTGAAATTGAAGGTAAAACCCCCAATAAGCACAATAAGTTCTATTTTACAGTTGAGCCTCTTAACCCTGAAATCTACAGGCTGATAAAAGAAGGCGCAATCCCGGCAGGAAGGATAAAGAAGAAAAACCTGGAAATCAGGGAAGCATTGATTAACACTGGAATGGCATCAAAAGAAGCAGACCAGGTAAAAAACATATACAAAGGAAATATTTTTGTTGATAAGACTAGAGGCCAGGTTCATCTTGGAGAAGTAATTGAATTGGTTTTTGATATGTTTGAGGAAGTAATGAGAAAAGGGCCATTAGTTAGAGAGCCATGTGTAGGCATCAAAGTCAATTTAATGGATATGAGCTTGCATGAAGATGCAATACATCGCGGTCCTGCGCAAGTTTATCCAGCTATAAGAGAAGGTGTTAGAGGAGCAATGCTTATGGCAGGCCCTATTTTATTGGAGCCAATGCAGGTTATGCTGATTGAGGCGCCTGTAGAATATACTGGCGGGCTCTCAAAGCTTGTCAGTAGTTTGCGCGGCCAATTGCTCGATGTAACCCAAGAAGGCAATATGACTATGTTAAAAGCAAAAATGCCAGTCATGAGTATGCTTGGATGGGGCTCTGACTTAAGGTCAGCGACTGAAGGCCGTGGAGTTTCAAGCCTAGTTGACCAGAGCTTTGAAAGAATTCCATTTGAATTGCAGACTAAAATCGTGCAGGAAATAAAGAGTAGAAAAGGATTAACAGATGCAATGGTTGGGGTTTAGAAGAATATTTTTTTATTAAGCTTTCCGCATATACTCCGGTAATTCTGGAGAAGAGTATAGTACATCGACACTTTCTGATTGAATTATATCTTTTTTAAGGGAAAACCTTTTTCTAGAGTCAAGATTATCCATTATGGTCTTATATGGAAATTTTATTATTGATATTGGTTCAAAGTAGGAATTTAAATTAACACAAATAAAAAAGTCAAATGGAAATCTATCAGAATTAGAAAATCCCCCAAAGAGCGTTCTGTACGTATAGTTGTCAGGACTTAACCTTGTTTTTATTTCATACTTTTTACCTTCGTTGTCGATAGCATCAAAACCTTTATTATTCTTTGTATCAACTAAACTTAAGTTAAGTAACTTTGAGGCATAATATTCGCCTAAGTCCCCTACTATTTTATTGGTCCTTATTACTTTTAATGATATTAAACCGTCAAATCCTTCTTTAATTTTTTTCAATTGTTCTCTCACTTTAGGTTCTATGAACAATGGTTTACTCATAAAGCACCTTTTACAAACAACTATATAAAAACTTTACCCCAATATAGTAAATGGGCACAATACTTTGAGCAATAGAACTGCCCTTTACTTATTACGAACGGACAACTATTGCTCAATTGATATTGTCCGTGAGTATAAACCCAAAACCCATCATCTTTTATAGAAATAAACCTTTTCTTCTTTCTGCCTGAACAAAACATCAAAGTTATCAAAAATTATTTTTCTCCCTAAAATCATTTCATAATCTTGTTGTATCCTAAATGGTCTTGTTAGCCAAAAAATTGGGACACGAAGCCTATTTTCGCCAATCCATATATCTACATGCTTTGGCCAGGCTTTTTCTTCTCCGCTTAGGCCTCTAATAGTATCTGGTTCGCCTTCAAGATCATCTCCTACACCCAGCCTATAGCCAAATGGGTCCATAAAAGAAATAGTTCTGTCAGAGCCTGTGTCTATTAAGGCATTCATTTTGAAGTTTTCTTTCTTAACTCCCACTAATGCCATTGGCCTTAACACTCTTTCCAATTTTCCACTAATAACAATGTCATGGGGCTTATACGGAAAAACAATAGGTTTTTGTTTAGAATAATCGAGGCTCATCTTTTTAAACAAACATCGCCATTTTAGCGTTTGGCACGCATATAAGGGCAACCTCTTTTTTATTACTTTGCTCTAGCAAGAGTTTCATAACTTTATCGGGATTTTTATCCTTAAAAGCAATTCTTCCATCTACAATGCCAACTGCCAGTCCAGCATACTCTTTCAAATCCATGCTGTTAAATTTTTCTAATGCACTTTTTTGTACCATTTTATGTCCCTCTTGATTATAACACATTACTACTATATAATATTTAAATGTTTCTCCCAAAAAAGCTTCTAATGCCCCTTAATATGTCTAGGGCTCGCTTGTGAAAGAGACCTCGCGGACTTTAGTCCGCAGATGAATTTCACATTATAAAGCGAGCCAAATCAATAAACTATTTCTATAAGAAAAATAAAAAATAAAGTGCGTG
>Ga0209211_10005677_pt1 | contig 18479 bp, 15 predicted proteins | sample RifGroA2_FD_183992 | JGI IMG/M metagenome (GOLD analysis project Ga0209211, IMG submission 183992) | Groundwater microbial communities from Rifle, Colorado, USA - Groundwater A2 (SPAdes) (version 2) | ecosystem: Environmental > Aquatic > Deep subsurface > Groundwater | place: Rifle, Colorado... | reverse complement strand
GCCATCTGCGTGACCAGCGCGATGCCGACGGTCAGCGCCGCTGCGAACAGATGCGGATTGAAACTGGCATCTCCCCCCCGCTCGCCACCGTATTGCCAGAGGCCGGACAGCGCCTGCGGGTCTTCAAGGAAGAGGAAAGCATAGGGCAGGACGAGCAGGAAAATCCACAGCGGCTGGGTCCATGCCTGCAGTTTGCTGATCGCCGTGACACCATGGGTGACGAGTGGAATGACGACCAGCGCGCAGATCAGATAGCCCCATACCGGCGGAATCTTGAAGGCGAGTTCGAGCGCGTAGGCCATGATCGCCGCTTCGAGGGCGAAGAAAATGAAGGTGAAACTGGCGTAGATCAGCGAGGTGATCGTCGAGCCGATGTAGCCGAAGCCGGCACCACGCGTCAGCAGGTCCATGTCCAGCCCGTGCCGGGCGGCCATGACGCTGATCGGCAGACCGATCAGGAAAATAATCAGGCCGGTGGCAAGAATCGCCCAGAAGGCGTTGAGAAAACCGGCCTGAACGAGCATCGTCGCACCGACCGCTTCGAGGACGAGAAACGAGGCCGCGCCAAAGGCCGTATTGGCGACGCGCAGTTCCGACCATTTGCGAAAGCTACGCGGCGTGAAACGCAGCGCATAGTCTTCCAGGGTTTCGTTGGCAACCCAGGTGTTGTAGTCGCGCCGGATTTTGATGATGCGCTGGGTGGCCGTCGTGAGCTGTGGATCCATGCGGCGATTAAACCATGAATCGACAGCTCAGACGGGCAGGCGAATCGGTGCTGAAACCGCCTCAGGCCTGATAAACGACACGTCCGCCAACCAGCGTGGACTTCACCTTGCCGGTCATCATGTAGCCGGTCCATGGCGAATTCTTGCCACGGCTTTTGAGGGCTTCCGGCGTCAGTTGCCAGGTCGCTTCGGGGTCGAAGATGCAGATGTCCGCGGCCGCACCGACAGCGAGCTGACCACTGGGCAGGCCGAGGACAGCAGCCGGCGCCGAGGTTATTCGGGCCAGCGCGTCAGGCAGGCTAACACCGGCTTCTTCGGCCCATTTCAGGGTCAGCGGCAGCAAGACCTCAAGCCCGGTCGCCCCCGGCTTGGCTTCGCCGAAAGGCAGCAACTTGTCGTCAGCACCGACCGGCGTGTGGTCGGAACAGATGGCAGCCAGCCCGGTAGCGGCTGCTTTCGACAAGGCCTGACGATCACTCTGGGCGCGCAGCGGCGGGCTGAAACGGGCGTGCGGATTGAAGTAGCCGATGTCGTTTTCGGTCAGCAGCAGGTGATGGACGCCGATGTCGAAAGTGACCGGCAGGCCTTCGTGTTGTGCCCGCTGGACGAGCGCCACACCGGCGGCCGACGACAGGCGGGTCAGATGCACCCGGCAGCCGGTATCGCGCACGAGCTGGACGATGGTGCCGACGGCAATGGTTTCGGCGGCGACCGGAATGCCGGCCAGACCGAGACGGCTGGAAACCTCGCCCTCATGGGCAATGCCGTTGCGCGACAGCCAGTAATCCTGCGGCTGCAGCCAGATGGCGAAGCCGAAGGTGGCGGCGTATTCCATGGCGCGGAGCAGGGCTTCGGTGTCGGTGACCGGCCGGTTGGCCTGCGAGAAGGCAACGCAGCCGGCTTTCTTGAGGCCGGCTAGCTCGGCCAGACGCTCGCCATTGAGGCCGAGGGTCAAGGCGCCAAGCGGCAGGACGCGCGCCTTGCCGATTTCGGCACCGCGATGGACCAGACGGTCAGCCAGTTCGGGCTCGTCAAGCGGCGGATCGGCATCGGGCGGAACGACAACCGAAGTCACGCCCCCGGCGACGGCAGCGGCCAGTTCGGCTTCGATGGAGTTGAGGCGGGCGCCGAGGTCGATCAGGCCCGGACAGACCACGCAACCAGCGGCGTCGATGCTTTTGCCGGCGACGAAGCCGGCCGGTGCTTCGCCCAGCCCGACGACCTTGCCGTCGGCGATGTAGAGCGAAGTGCTGCGGTCAACGCCGTTTTTCGGGTCAATTACGCGACCGTTCTTGATTTCGATGTTCATTTGATCAATTCCCCGCAACGATGCTCATGACGGCCATGCGGACCGCGATACCGAACGTGACCTGCGGCAGGATCACGGCCTGCGCGCCGTCGGCCACTGCCGAATGGATTTCGACGCCACGATTCATCGGCCCCGGGTGCATCACAATGGCGTCCGGCTTGGCCAGCGCGAGCTTTTGCGGCGTCAGGCCGTAGTGGCGGAAATATTCGCCAGCCGAGGGCAGCAGGGCGCCGGTCATCCGCTCGTTCTGCAGGCGCAGCATGATGACGACGTCGACGTCTTTCAAACCTTCGTTCATGTCGTGGAAGACATGCACGCCGAGCTTGTCGAGATGCTTGGGCAGCAAGGTTTCCGGCCCGATGGCGCGGACTTCCGGGACGCCCAGCGTGGTCAGGGCGTGGATGTCGGAACGGGCCACGCGCGAATGCAGGATGTCGCCGACGATAGCGACGCGCAGTTGCGTGAAATCCTTCTTGTAGTGACGGATCGTGTACATGTCGAGCAAGCCCTGCGTCGGGTGGGCATGGCGACCGTCACCAGCATTGACGACATGGACGTCGTCGCGGCCGATACGCTGCAGGTGCTCGGCGATCAAGTAGGGGGCACCGCTCGAGGCGTGACGCACGACAAACAGGTTGGCGTGCATGGCGACGAGGTTGTCGATGGTGTCGAGCAGGGTCTCGCCCTTGGCCGTCGACGACTTGTTGATGTCGAGGTTGATGACGTCGGCGGAGAGACGCTTGGCGGCAATCTCGAAGGTCGTCCTGGTACGCGTCGAGTTTTCGAAGAACAGATTGAAGACGCTCTTGCCACGCAGCAGCGGCACCTTCTTGACGTCGCGGGCCGAGACCTCCATGAACGACTCGGCGGTGTCGAGAATCTGCGTCAGGATGCGCTGCGGCAGACCTTCGATCGACAGCAGGTGGGTCAGTTCGCCGTCCTTGTTCAACTGCGGGTTATGCATTTTCCATCCTCCAAACCAGTCGACCGTCGTCCCGCTTGGCGAGCACCAGATTCTGGTGGTCATTGAGCTCCACGGCCCACGCCCCGTAGGTTGCGGCCACCGGCAATTCGCGGCCGCCGCGGTCGGCCAGCACGGCCAGTTCGATGGAGGCCGGGCGACCGTAGTCGAACAGTTCGTTGATCGCCGCCCGCGTCGTGCGGCCGGTGTACAGCACGTCATCGACGAGGATCAGGTGGCGGCCTTCGACGTCGAAGGGAATGACCGTCGGCTTGCATTGCGGGTGCAGACCCTTCTCGGCGAAGTCGTCGCGATAGAAGGAAACGTCGATCAGGCCGATCTCTTCCGGCAGATCGAGCAATTCGCGCAGGCGTTCGGCAATCCAGGCGCCGCCGCTGTAGATGCCAACCAGCGCGGGCTTGCGCGACAGTTGAGGACGAATCAGGTCGGCCAGTTGGCGACACTGCGCCTCGGCATCGGGTAATACTTCAGGCTGGGGTGACATGGTGCGGGCTTTCGAACCAGGTTTGAAGGATGAGTTGGGCGGCCACGGCATCGAGCAGCGGCTTGGCAGATTTGCTGTTGCGACCGGTTTCACGAAGGCGGGCCTCAGCATCGACGGAGGTCAGGCGCTCGTCGGCAAAGCCGACCGGCAGGTTGTAGCGGCGCTTGAGGCGCTCGGCGAACTTGGTGGCCAGCCGGGTCATTTCATGTGGCGTACCGTCAGCATGCATGGGCAGGCCGACGACCAGTTGCACCGGTTGCCATTCGGCGACGAGTTTGCCGATGGCGGCAAAACGGTCGTCGTTCGACTCGGCGTGAATGGTGGTCAGCGGGTGGGCCGTGCCGAGCATCGTTTCGCCGGTGGCGACACCGATGCGCTTTTCGCCAAAATCGAATGCGAGGACAGTGCCCATCAACGAGCTGACCGTCTCATGCGTGTCCGGCCACGTCGGAAAGCTGCGTGAAGCTGATGCCGAGTTTCTGCATGGCGGCCGGCAGGCGCTCTTCCGGCGGCAGGTCGAAAAGAATTTCGGCCTTGGCCGGCACGGTCAGCCAGGAATTTTGCGCCAGCTCATTTTCAAGCTGCCCGGCATCCCAGCCGGAGTAACCCAGCGTGACGATGATTTCGGCCGGCAGGCCTTCGCTGCCCACCGAATTGAGCACATCGCGCGAACTGGTCAGGCCGACCTCGCTATTGACGGCCAGCGTGGACTGCCATTTGCCGATCGGACGATGGAGGACGAAGCCGCGGTCAAGCTGAACCGGGCCACCGAAATAGACGGGCAGGTTGGCCAGATTTTCGGCCGCCAGCTTGATGTCGATCTTGTCGAACAGACCAGCCAGATTCAGGTCAATCGGGCGATTGACGATGATCCCCAGCGCCCCGTTCTCATTGTGTTCGCAAATGTAGATCAGGGCGTTCGAGAAATACGGGTCTTCCAGCGTCGGCATGGCGATGAGGAAGTTGTCGGTCAGGTTGACGTTGTCCATGACTGGAATTTTAATCGCCGGGAGGGTACAAACCAACCATGAAAAAAGAAAAAGCCCTTGTCTGGTTTCGCCGTGACCTGCGTGACCATGACCACGCCGCCCTGAGCGCGGCACTGGCCGGGGCGCAACAGGTTTATTGCGCCTTTGTTTTCGACTCGGAAATTCTCGATGCCTTGCCGGCCCGGCGCGATCGCCGTGTCCATTTCATTCGCGAATCACTGGTCGAGCTCGATGCAGCACTGCGGGCCAAGGGTGGCGGGCTGATCGTCCGCCATGGCCGGGCGACCGAGGAAATTCCGGCGCTGGCCAAGGAGCTCGGCGTATCGGCGGTGTTTGCCAACCGCGATTATGAACCTGCGGCCAAGCAGCGCGACGCCCTCGTCACTGGATCACTGAAGTCTGATGGCATCGAGTTCCACGCTTTCAAGGATCAGGCCATCTTCGATGGCAATGAAGTGTTGACGCAGGCCGGCAAGCCTTTTTCGGTGTTCACGCCATACAAAAACGCCTGGTTGAAGCGGTTGACCGCAGCAGACTATGCCGAGTGGCCTTGCCATGGACAACTGGCCGGTGGCGAGTTTACGGGCATCCCAACCCTGACCGAAATCGGCTTTGAAACCAGCGACCTGGACGCTCTGGGCATTCGCCCCGGCACGTCAGGCGCCCGCGCCTTGTGGGACGAGTTCCGTCAGGGACGTATCGAGCGCTACGGCGCGCTGCGCGACTTCCCGGCGGTCAAGGGGGTTTCCTATCTTTCGGTGCATCTGCGCTTCGGCACCATCGGCATTCGCGAACTGGTGCGCAGCGCGCTGACCGCCAGGGACACGACCTGGCTCAACGAGCTGATCTGGCGCGACTTCTATTTCATGATCCTCGACCATTTCCCGCACGTCGTCGGCAGCGCTTTCAAGCCGGCCTACGACGCCGTGCAGTGGGATAACTGGCCGGATGCCTTTGCCGCCTGGAAGGAAGGCCGTACCGGCTATCCACTCGTCGATGCCGCCATGCGCCAGCTCAACCACAGCGGCTGGATGCACAATCGGCTGCGCATGATTGTCGCTTCCTTCCTGAGCAAGGATCTGGGCATCGACTGGCGGCTCGGCGAACAATACTTTGCCGATCAGCTCAACGATTTCGACCTGTCGGCCAACAATGGCGGCTGGCAATGGGCAGCCTCGACCGGCTGCGACGCGCAACCGTATTTCCGCATTTTCAACCCGGTGACGCAGTCCGAGCGCTTCGACCCGGAGGGCAAGTTCATCCGCCGCTACGTCCCCGAACTGGCCAAAGTCGCCAACAAATACATCCATGCGCCGTGGCAAATGGGGCGGATCGAGCAGGAAAGCATTGGCGTGGTGATCGGGCGGGACTACCCGGCGCCGATCGTCGATCACGCTACTGCCCGGGAAAAGACCTTGGCGCGCTACGCCATACTCAAAAATTAGGCATTATTTCCGGTTGACCGTGGAAGGCCACGGTCAACCGGAAACCAGGGCTATTTTTTGCAATAACCGGCCACGATGCCCAGCAACTCGGCTTCGTCGTACGGCTTGCCGAGGTAGTGGTTGGCACCGATTTCGAGCGCGTAATTGCGGTGCTTGTCAGCCGTCCGCGAGGTGATCATGACCACCGGCAACGAGCGCAGACGGGCGTCTGCACGCATGTTACGGACCAGATCAAAGCCATCCATGCGCGGCATTTCAATGTCGGACAGGATGACATCCGGTGTCACCTCGACCAGTTGCTCCAGCGCATCGACGCCGTCCTTGGCCAGAATGACCTGATAACCCTCGCGCATGAGCAGGCGACTGGTGATCTTGCGCACCGTCAGCGAATCGTCGACGACCATGACGGTCGGCAGGCGGGCCACTTCCGTGATAACTGGCGGCAACATCGACGGCACAGCGGTGTGCACGCTGGAAACCGTCGTCCGGCTGGCCAGAGCGACCGGGTTGAGGATCAGCACGACCTTGCCGTCACCAAGTACCGTAGCACCGGCAATACCGACGACGCGGGCGAGCTGGGCGCCGATATTCTTGACGACGACTTCCTGGTTGCCCTTGAGCTCATCGACGAGAACGCCAACCCGCTGCGAACCGGAACGCAACAACAGCACCCAGTACTGACGATGCGCCTCCGGAACGGCTTCCATGTCACCGAGCAAGTGCGGCAGGAAATGGAAGGGATAGCGAATGCCCTGCCACTCCACCTCGCCCTTTTCGCGAACGGAGGCGAGTACCTTTTCCTTCATTTCCTTGACCTGCTCGATCATCGTCGATGGCACCGCATAGAGATGGGTGCCGACACGAACGAGCAAAGTCTGCGTCACTGCCAGCGTGAGCGGCAGGTAGAGACGGAAAGTGGTGCCCTGACCGAGCTGCGACTGGATTTCGATGCGCCCGCCGATTTCGCCGACCTCAGTTTTCACGACGTCCATGCCGACACCGCGGCCGGACAGCTGGGTCACTTCGGTGGCCGTCGAAAATCCGGGCTGGAAGATGAAGTCGTACAGCGTTTTTTCATCGGCCGCCTGCCCCGGCTGGAGCAGGCCCATGGCCTCGGCGCGAGCGCGGATGCGGGCAAGATCGAGGCCCTTGCCGTCGTCGCTCATGGCCAGAATGATTTCATTGCCTTCCTGCGACAGCTTGATGACGATTTCGCCGGCCTCCGGCTTGCCGGCGGCAAGCCGCTCCTCGCGGCTCTCGACGCCGTGCGTGACAGCATTGCGCAGCATGTGTTCGATCGGCGCCAGCATCTTGTCGAGTACCGAACGGTCGATATCGACCTGACCGCCGACGATATCAAGATTGGCCCGCTTGCCGACTTCCTTGGCGGTCTGCCGGACAATACGGTAGAGGCGCTCAGTCTGGCTGGCGAACGGCACCATGCGCACGCCCATGAGTTCCTGCTGCAGGCTGCGATTGAGGCGCGACTGGGCAAGAATCGCCGCGTTGGCGTCGTCGAGGTTCTTGAGCAGACTCTGCTGGACGGTTGCCACGTCGTTCACCGACTCGGCCATGAAACGGGTCAGTTCCTGGAAACGGGTAAACCGGTCGAGTTCGAGCGGATCGAAATCAACCTCGCTGTCTGGCGTCTGGGCTACACGCGCCTGGATCTGCGACTCGGCCTGGATTTCGATTTCGCGCAACTGGCGGCGCAGACGAATGACGTTTTCGGTCAGTTCAAGCAGCGACCCTTTGAGGCTGCGCATCTCGCCCTCAATCCGCGTGCGGGCGATCGACAATTCGCCAGCCTCGCTGACCAGACGATCAATGAGATCGGCGCGGACACGCAGCGTAGGCCGCTGACCGGATGCCTCGGCCTCGGCATCCGCTTCGGTTTCCACCGGCGGCAACGGCCCCGCAACAGCCGGCATCTCGGCAGCCGTATGCTGGACTTCCGGAGCAACGGGCTCCTGAGGGCCTGCCCGCAAACGCTCGACAACCTGATCCAGCGCATCACAACCGTTTTCAATTTCATCGATGAATGCCGGCGTCACGTGTCCGGCGCGCAGGGCTTCTTCAACCCGAGCCTCAAGCTGGTGCGTCGCTTCGCCGAGATTCATCGCCCCAGCCATGCGCGCGCTGCCCTTGAAGGTATGCAACAGTCGGGCAATCGCATGCGGCGCCGCATCACCCGCCAGATCGCCGCGCCAGGCACGGACCTGGGTGGTCAGGTCGCGTGTCAGATCGACGGCTTCCTCAAGGAAGATCGGCAACAGTTGCTCGTCGAGCTCGTCGTTGAGCAACGGCAAAGCTGGTGCTGGCGCGACGTGAAGCGCCTCAGCGACAACTTCGGGAGCCTCCGCCTGGCCTGGCATTGCGATGATCTCGGCCCCTGCCGGCAATCTCTCCTCGCCGGGCAGGGCGGCATGGAATACATCCTCCAGCGCCGCGATCAACTGCGTCTGCTCGTCCGGCGAACGCTGCATGGCGAGGCCGGCAAACATTTCTTCCAGTGTAATGATGGCCTGGCGAACTGTTTCAATGCCCTCGATACTTTCCGCCTGCCCCGAGCCATCGCGCCGCAACAAGGCGTGTTCGAGCGCCACAGCGAGCCGGTTAAGCGGCATCAGGCCAACCGTTGCGGCAATGCCGCCAAGGGTATGCGCGGCACGGGTCATTTCAAAAGTAGTCGGAGCTGATGGATCAGCGTCAATGACCGCATAGCTGTCGACCAGCGTCTGCAGGTGACCACGGGCCTCTTCGCGGAATATGTCGTAAAGCGTTGGCGACTCGCCAACCGGCTCCGGCGAAACAAGCACTGGCTGCTCACTTTCCAGCGTTGCCGACAGCATCACCTCTTCCGGCTCGACCAGCGCTTCCGGTTCTTCAGGCAAGGCCAGCGCTTCTATTTCTTCGACTTCCTGAGTTGACTGACCGACCATTTCGGAGGGTGTATCCACCTCCTGAAGTTCGCCGACAATGGCAGTCGGCACTTCAAACGGCGCAGGCGGAACTTCCGTAAATTCAAACACTTCTTCGGCCTGCGCAACTGTCTCTTCGACAACCGGAAGCTCGTCTTCGATCTCAGCAAGCGTCTCTTCAACAACTTCGGCCGGGACGTCCGCCAATTCAAACGCCTTTTCGACCGGCTCAAGCGGCTCTTCGGACAATTCAGGCACCACCGCCTCGACAGGCTCCTCGATAAGAATCACCGTCTCTTCAGCCGCCACCGGCGCAGCCTCTATCGGTGGAGCGACGGGAACTTCGACGCCGCGCAACCGTGCAGCAAGGGCAACCAATGCTGCCGGATCGGGGGCTCGACCGTGGCCGGACTCGAGATACACGACCCAGTCGGCAAACAAGGCATGCGCCTCCTCGATCAGGCGCTGAAGGTCCGGCGTTACCGCCGTGTCCTGACGTAACCACAGGTTCAGGGTCTGTTCAAACTCCCACGCCGCCTCGCCAAGATCCTTGAGGCCAACCATACGGCCGCTACCCTTCAAGGTGTGCATTGAGCGACGAACCGTCGTCAACGCCTCGACGTTATCCGGAGCGGCCGCCAGCAAGGCCTTCTGCTCAGCGATAGTGGCCAAAACTTCGTTGGCCTCCTCGAGGAAGATCGACAGCAGTTCGGCATCTATCTCTTCGTGGCTGGACTCAGCCAATTGGAGCGTTTCTGCAGAAGGCGCCGGTGCTTCAGGCGCCAACGGCTTGAGCCCGGACAGGGCGGCATCGACCTCGACGCCTGACTGCAAGGCGGCCAGCGCGGCCTTGGCCGACTCGCCCAGTTCGCGATTGGCGACAAGGTCGGCATCCTTCTGGATATCCTGCAAGTTTTGCTTGAGCTCGTCCTGCAGGCGAGCGTCTTGCGGCGCTTCCTTGAGCGCGTCGGCAAGAACCTGCATGTCCCGCGCCTGCTGGGCCAGCAGCGCTTCGACCGTCGGTGCCGAAGGAGCCTCCGGTTCCGGCTCTGGCTCATCCGACACCTCGCCACTCATGCGATGAACAAAGGCATCGAAATCAGCTTCGCCGTTCTGCAACGAGTCCACAAAGAAGCCGAGCAGCGACAACTGGTCGGCAACCGCCTCGAAATCCTCATTGGCCGGCTGATAATCGGGCTGCGCAAATTTTTGGATACTGGCCGCGCATTCCTTGAGGCTGTTGACCGCCCCAAAATGGCCAAGCATGGCCAGCGCTCCGCTGATCTGCTTGATCGGATTATCAAGCTGAAGGAGATCGTGTGCCTTGCTCGGATCGCGGAAGAATCCGTCAAGCGCCTGCTCGATCTGGGCCAGATTGTTCTGTATTTCCCGACCCACCTGACCGATCAGCAGCTTCTCCTGTGCCCGCCGCGTCATCTCGTCGAGTAGCGGTATCCCCTCGTCAGCCGCAGGTCGACCGGCAATGCAAGCGTAGAGGCGGGCGACCATCAGATCGACCTGCTGGGCAAAATCGGTACCCAGACGCCGGAAATTCTCCTGCGCATTCTCGAGCAGCAGGATGGTGGTGGCCACTTCCATCGCCACCGCGTCATTGAAGCGCGACGAGTCTTCGGACAGCCAGTTGGCGACGGCACCAAGGCCCTGGCCAAGACGCTTGAGATCAGTCTGGCCGATTTCCTCTGTCAGCTGGGCACAGTGGCGCGCGTTGTCAACAAACCCGGCCAGGCTGCCCGTATTGCCGGTACAAAACCGGCTCCATAACTCTTCAACCGCCGTCAGCACCTCGCGCAACTTGCGCAATTCGCCGTGGTGCGGCAACGACGCTGCTTGCGGTGCCGCGCTGGGCAACAGATCAGCCAGGCCAAAAACCGACTGTACCTCGGCAATGCCGGGATTCAAATCGGCCGGCGCCTGGGCAATGTAATAAAGCGACTCACGCAGAACGCGTTCGGCGACGTTGTTCGATCCCCCGACCAGACGCCGGATCTGGGCATCGATACGGGAACAAAGCTGGCGCGACGAAGGATCGGTGCCGAGCACCGGATCAGCCAGAGCTTCAAGCACACCGAGTGAAATCCACCAGAACGAACGAGTTGCCGGCGTTGGCTGAACCGCCTCGATTTCGGCGATGGCTTCGCGCATCATGCGGCGACCTGTTTCGGCATCAGCCGGGTCTTTCAGCCAGCGCAGCAGCCCCTTCTGGAACTGCATGCGCTTGACCTTGAGGGTGCGCAACAGTTCTTCAGCATCCAGCACAGGCGCTTCCGTCTCGCGCTTTGGCGGACGACGCGAGAGATCGGGATAAAACAAATCGCATGGATGCGCCCCGGGCAGGCCGCGGGCCTTCTCCAGCGCCTGATAGACAGGCAGCAGCACGAGCGGATGGTTGGGTTCACCCGCCATCAGGTCATCAAGATACTGGCGCAAGGCGCTCATTGTCTGGCGCAGAACGGCGACAGCAGCATCACCGGAAGGCAGTCGCTCGTCTTCCATGCCGGCGAGCAAGGCCTCGGCCGATTCCGTCAGCAGGGTTACGCCATCCAGACCAACCATGGCCAGTGCGCCATGCACCTGGTGAACGTGGGTCCGGCAGAACTTGAGCTGCGTCCGGTCGGCACTCGCAACGTATTCGTCGAGCGCCTGCTCGGCGCGTTGCAAAGCCAGGTCAATTTCGCCCTTGACCCACGTCAGCGGGCCCAAATCAAATTCCGTTGCCGCGTTCATGATTTCTCGCGATTATCGTCAGTCGACCTTGAAGCCGGCGACCGAGCCCTTCAGTTCGGAAGCCAGCGCAGTCAGTTCATCGACCGCCTGCGCTGTACGCTGCGTACCTGCTGTTGTCTGTTCCGTGACGTGCAGAATATCCTGCATCAGGCGCGCCACCTGGGTAGCCGAATCCGCCTGGTTCTGGGTTGAGGTGGAAATGCTCTGAATCAGGTCGGCCAGATTGCGCGACACGTCGCCGATCTCGGACAGTGCCTGACCGGCCGCATCTGACAACTTGGCTCCCTCGACCACACCGCGGGTCGACTGTTCCATGGCGGACACAGCATCCTGCGTGTCGGTCTGAATGGTCTTCACAATGGCCGCGATCTGTTTCGTTGCCTCGCCGGAGCGTTCTGCCAGGCGCTGCACTTCCTCGGCAACCACCGTAAAACCGCGCCCTGCGTCGCCGGCAGACGCGGCCTGAATGGCGGCGTTCAGCGCCAGCACGTTGGTCTGTTCGGTAATGTCGGAAATCAGCTCCACGATTTCGCCAATTTCCTGCGAGCTTTCGCCCAGACGCTTGATGCGCTTCGAGGTTTCCTGAATCTGGTTGCGAATTTCGTTCATGCCCTTGATCGAATCCTGCACGGCCAGCGTACCTTTTTCGGCAGCCTGCAGCGACTGCCGGGCGACTTGGGCCGACTCTGTCGCGTTGCCGGAAACTTCGGACATGGAACGGGCCATTTCCAGAGCCGACTGACCCGCCTCCTGAATTTCGGAAGATTGCCGCTCGGCTGCGTTGAGCAGTTCGGCCGACGTCTGGCGGGCGATTTCGGTTGCCGCGGTCACGCGGTTTGCCGCATCGTTGATACGACCGACCAGCACGCGCAGTTCTTCAATGGTGTAGTTGATCGAGTCGGCGATGGCGCCGGTAATGTTTTCACTAACCGTGGCGGTAACAGTCAGATCTCCATCGGCCAGATCGCCGAGTTCATTCATCAGACGCAAAATCGCGTCCTGGTTTTCACGGTTGGTCTGTTCCGATGCGTGGCGCTGCTCTTCTGCATCTGCAGCACGACGACCGGTATCGTCAAGATAGATCTTGGCCAACAGGGCCAGCGTGGCCAGCGCGATCAGACTCAGCGCGATCAGCAACACGATATACATGCCGCGTTCAGCCAGTCCCTGCTGATAACCCAAAGCCAGTTCGTCAGTTGCCTTCAGGAGGTCTTCGCTCTCGCGGAAAATCCGGGATCCAGCCTGTTTGGAAAGAACCAGCGGTTGCATGTTGCCAAGAATGCTGGAAATGGCACCTTGGTATTCCTTGAACGCGACTTCAAGACTATCGAGCTTGGTACGGCTTTCGGCATCGTTGCCGCCCTTGCTCAAAGCGCTCAGGATGTCGCGGAAGGCATTGGTATCCTTGCCGAGCAGGAACGCCACTTCCGGATTGATTTCGTCACCGACGAGCAGCGCCGATGCATTCTTGGCAATCCGCTGGGTCAACATGACCAACTGGCTGGACGACGCAATCTCTCGGGAAGCCGCCCCACCCTGCAGCTTTAGGGTTGCCAACTGTTCAGTCAGTTCAAGCATCGCGGAATTCTTGTTGTCGATGGTGGCAACGTTCTTGCCCAGTGCGACCAGATTCGCTTCCTGCGCGATAACCGTTTCCGCGTCCTTGTCGGTGGTTGCCCAGCGCTGCCCCAAGGCTTCGAGCTGCGGCCGAACGCTGTCAGGCGAGGCTGGGACGCTGACGCTACCAATTTCGCCACCGTTCGAAAGCTGATCGAACAGCTTTCCGAATGTGTCGCGCGATTCCTTCAACTGACCGAAGGCAACCACGTTGCCCTGCAGCGCCAGCGATGAAGCCTTGGCCAGCCGCTGCGACAGCATGCGCATTTCTCCGGAAGCTGCGATGTAGGCAGTGTTGTGGGTTGATTCGCGGTTGTCGTGGAAAACCAGGCCGGCAATCAGCAACAGAAGGGCGATAAAAATACCGCCCAGTGTCTTCATTTGTTGTACAACAGGCTGCCCCGCGAGGAACCCGGGCAACGGCATTTTGCCGGGAGGCATATCTGCCGAAACGGTCATCTGCCCCGATGAACCACCGTTGCCGAGACCAGCAATCTTGGGAAGCTTGAAGCTGAAAGCCATGGAAATCCTCCACTTGGGGTAGGGGCGAAAGCCCTCTGTCAAACCCCGATATTCATGAAATCCTGATCGGCGAGCAGTTCGCGCACCGAAAGTTTGTGCCAGATTTTTCCCTGCGTATCGGCAAAACGCTGCCTGCCCCAGGCCGGCATCGAAACATCGGCCGGTTCGACAGTGAAATCGTCAGGGTTTTTCAGGCCGAGCATGCGCGATACAAGCAGGGCGGCATTGACGCCGTGACGGGCACCGATCAACAGCAAGCGCGCGTTGGCGTTCTGGACGATGGGCGGGCCGCCGCGAAAGAGAGAGAAATCGCTGACCGCGTGCAGGTTGCCGCGAATATTGGCGATCCCTGCAAACCAAGGCCGGGTCATCGGAACAGGCGCAAGAAGCGAGGCCTGGACAATTTCTCCGCCATCGGAAAGATCAACCAGCCAAGATTCGCCGCCGGCCTCAACACCAAGCCAGGACGACGATCCCTTACCCTTGGCCGCATTGCTCAGACGCGTCGCCAGATATTCCTGAAAATCACGAAGGCTGGTTTTCCGGGCCATCTGGATTACGGCAGCGCAGCGACTCGTTGCAGCAACTCTTCCGGAATCAACGGCTTGACGAGGTAGTCCACCGCGCCCTGACGCAAGCCCCAGATCTTGTCGGTTTCCTGCCCTTTGGAGGTACAGACAATGATCGGAATGTTTTTCGTTTCTTCATCGCGAGTCAGGGTGCGCGTTGCCTGATAGCCGTTCAACCCAGGCATCACGACATCCATCAGGATCAGGTCAGGCTTGTTGGCCTTGGCCTTGGCGATCCCCTCTTCGCCATTTTCCGCTGTGGTTACCTGATAGCCTGCCTTGGTCAGCACATCGACGGTAAAAAAGCGCTCAGTGGGCGAATCGTCGACAACGAGAATATTCTTTACGGGCATGTGCTCTCCCTGAGCTACGTATTGGATTCTGTCTCGGCCGGCAAGGCAAACGCAGCAACCGTTTGCAGCAGGCTGTCTTTTGTAAATGGTTTGGTCAGATACTGGTCGGAGCCGACCATGCGGCCCCGCGCCCGATCGAACAACCCGTCCTTGGACGAGAGCATGATGACCGGCGTAGCCTTGAATTTCGGGTTCTTCTTGATCAGCGAACAGGTTTGATAGCCATCAAGGCGCGGCATCATGATGTCGCAGAAGATGACGCTCGGCTGGTGGTCGGCGATCTTGGCCAGCGCATCGAAGCCATCTTCGGCGAGGACGACCTGACACCCTGCCTGCACGAGAAAAATCTCGGCGCTGCGCCGTATCGTATTGCTGTCGTCAATGACCATGACCCTGACGCCGCGCAGTCTGGATAAATCAGCCACTTTCCCTGTCCCCTGTGCCTCTGATGGAGGCTCTATCGGTGCATCATACTACGGAAGTATTACCGCGAGGCAATGCCAACAACAGTGTTACAGCTTTTTGATGACTACTTCGACCGCCTCGAGATTCGGATAAAATCGCGGCCATCTTACCCAATTCCCTTCGCTCCCGCCAAGGGTGCGAAAAATGATGAATACCACCGCACCAACGCCGCCCTGCCCACCGATGGTGCTGGTCTTTTCCGCCAGCGACCCGTCAGCCGGTGCCGGCATGCAGGCCGACATCCTCACTTTGGTCAGTCTTGGCTGCCATCCGCTCAGCGCTTTGACGGCACTGACGGTGCAGGACACGGTGGGCGTGCAGAGCGTTCAGCCGGTTAGCGCCGAATTGCTTGAACAGCAGGCACGAACAGTTCTGGAGGACATGCCGGTCGCTGCCTTCAAGATCGGCATGCTGGGTAGCGTCGAGAACGTCATCGCAGTGGCCGAAATCATTTCGGACTACCCGGAAATCCCGGTAATTTTCGATCCGGTGCTGGCTTCCGGGCGGGGCGATGAGCTGTCGAGCGAGGATGTCATTTCCGCAATTCGTGAAATGCTGCTGCCACAGACCACGCTGCTCACACCGAATGCGCCGGAAGCGCGGCGACTGGCCGAAAGCGATGAGGACGAAGGCGAGCCGTCGATCGACGTGTGCGCCCAGCGCCTGATTGAAATGGGCGCGCAGTATGTGCTGATTACCGGCACGCATGAAAACACCCCGCAAGTAGTCAACACGCTGTACGGCGCCGACGGGGTCATTCGGCGCGACCAGTGGGAACGTCTGCCGGGCAGCTACCACGGTTCCGGCTGCACGCTGGCCTCGGCCGTTGCTGGCTGCATCGCCGGCGGGGCCAGCATGGAGGATGCTGTGCACGATGCCCAGGATTACACGTGGCAAGCCTTGGCCGCCGGCTTCCGAGCCGGCATGGGCCAGTTCATTCCGGACCGCTTTTTCTGGGCGCGCGGAGAAGACGACGAGGCAGCAAAATACAAGGATGAGAAGCCCGATGTCTAATCAGATGAGGCCTGAATTGCGTGGCCTTTACGCCATCACGCCGGAGCACGCTGATGGCGCCCGGCTGCTCAGCGAGGTTGAAGCCGCGCTGGTCGGCGGTTGCCGCATCGTTCAATACCGCGACAAAACCAGTGCGATGCCCGAATGCGTCGCTCGCGCCCGGGCGCTGCGCGAACTGACCCGCCATCACAATGCAAAGCTGCTGATCAACGACGATCTTGCCCTGTCCTTTCTGGTCGAAGCTGACGGCGTGCACCTGGGCAAGGACGATGGCAACCTCATGGCCGCCCGCGCCATACTCGGGCCGAAGCGCATCCTTGGCGCCTCGTGCTACGCCGACTTCGCAGCCGCACAGGCGGCCGAAACGGCCGGGGTCGACTACGTCGCCTTCGGCGCCGTCTATCCGTCACCGACCAAACCGAACGCCCCGCTCGCCGGAACCGATTTGTTTTTTGCGGCAAAAACCCGGTTGACCGTGGCAACCTGCGCCATCGGCGGCATCACGCTCGCCAACGCCCCACCACTGATCGCCGCCGGCGCCGACCTGCTCGCCGTCATCACCGACCTGTTCAGCGCCCCCGACATCGCGGCCCGCGCTGCTGCCTATCAACGTCTTTTCGAGGAAGCCCAGTCATGACCTCACGCAACCAGCAACTGTTCGAGCGCGCCCAGCGCCACATCCCGGGCGGCGTCAATTCGCCCGTCCGCGCCTTCCGTTCGGTCGGCGGCACGCCCTGTTTCTTCCAGAAGGGCATTGGCCCGAAGGTGCAGGATGCGGATGGCAAGTGGTACACCGACTACGTTGGCTCGTGGGGCCCGATGATCCTTGGTCACGCTCACCCTGACGTCATCGCTGCCGTGCAGGCCGCTGTCGTCGACGGCCTGTCCTTCGGCGCGCCGACCGAGAAGGAAGTCGACATCGCCGACCTGCTCTGCGAACTGGTCCCGTCGATGGACATGGTGCGTCTGGTTTCCTCGGGTACCGAAGCGACGATGAGCGCCATCCGGCTGGCCCGCGGCTACACCGGTCGCGACATCCTGATCAAGTTTGAAGGCTGCTACCACGGCCACTCCGACGGCCTGCTGGTCAAAGCCGGATCCGGCCTGCTGACCTTCGGCAATCCTTCGTCGAGCGGCGTCCCGGCCGGCGTTGCCGAGAACACCATGGTGCTCACCTACAACGACCCGCAGGAACTGGCCGAGGCATTTGCCAAACATGGCGACAAAATCGCCGCCGTCATCGTCGAGCCGGTGGTCGGCAACATGAACCTGATCGCCCCGACCCAAGCCTTCCTCAACGCCATGCGCGAGCTGTGCACGAAAAACGGCTCGGTGCTGATTTTCGACGAAGTGATGACCGGTTTCCGCGTCGGCCTGAAGAGCGCGCAGGGACTGTTTGGCATCACGCCCGACCTGTCCACTTTCGGCAAGGTGGTTGGCGGCGGCATGCCGCTCGGCGCCTTTGGCGGCAAGCGCGAAATCATGGAACAGATCGCCCCGCTCGGTCCGGTCTACCAGGCCGGCACGCTGTCCGGCAACCCGATTGCCACGGCCGCCGGTCTGGCCACTTTGAAGCTCATTCAGGCGCCCGATTTCTACGAAAACCTGACCGCCAAGACCAAGGCTCTGTGCGACGGACTGGTTGCCGCCGCGAAAAAACACGGCGTTGCATTCTCCGCCCAGAACATTGGCGGCATGTTCGGCCTCTATTTCGCCGAGAAGTGCCCAGGCACCTACGACGAAGTACTGGCCTGCGACAAGGAAGCCTTCAACCGCTTCTTCCACGCCATGCTCGACGCCGGCCACTACTTCGCGCCGTCGGCCTTCGAAGCCGGCTTCGTCTCGGCTGCTCACTCCGACGCCGACATCGCGGCAACCATCGCCGCCGCCGACGCCTGGTTCGCCACACTCAAGTGAACACCGGCTCCGCCTGGCTGATCCTCTTCATCGCCGGCCTCTGCGAGGTTGGCTGGGCGGTCGGCCTCAAATACACCGAAGGTTTCAGTCGCCTGTGGCCCTCGGCCGCAACGCTGGTGGCGATGATCGCCAGCGTCGTCCTGCTCGGTTGGTCGCTAAAGGTGCTGCCGCTGGGCACCGCCTACGCCGTGTGGACCGGCATCGGCGCCGTCGGCACGGCGATCCTCGGCATTTTCCTGTTCGGCGAGTCGCGCGAGGTCCTGCGCTTCGTTTGCATCGGCCTGATCGTCGCCGGGATTGTCGGCCTCAAACTGGTGACGCCGGGCACTCCCTGAGTTGGCGCACTGCCGCGGTGCCCGCCATGATGCCTGAATACCAAGAGCACCCATTTGGTGCCCCAGTTTGGCCCCACCCGGTGAAAT
>Ga0209211_10005676_pt1 | contig 18485 bp, 20 predicted proteins | sample RifGroA2_FD_183992 | JGI IMG/M metagenome (GOLD analysis project Ga0209211, IMG submission 183992) | Groundwater microbial communities from Rifle, Colorado, USA - Groundwater A2 (SPAdes) (version 2) | ecosystem: Environmental > Aquatic > Deep subsurface > Groundwater | place: Rifle, Colorado... | reverse complement strand
ACGAACGATGACTTGAACATTGTTAGTTGTTCGTTTGGCATTGAACATTTTTTATGGTTTCTTATCATTGGGTGAATAAAAAATGTAATATATTTGCTGCTGAGTAGTAACAAAAACTTACACCGTGCAAAGTATAAGAAGTCTGTATCTTTAATGATATTTTCTAAACCTGCCGTGCTTTTTCTTTTGTAAAAAATAAAAAGATAAAATAATATCGTGTGAGCCGCTATTATATTTTCTAAGAGTTGAGAATACGATATCATAAGAATAGGCAATTGTAAACTGGTTTTTAATTTTAACACCTGCAAGTAAAACTATGGCATCGTTAGTGCGGAAACCAATTCCGGCAGTAATTTTTTCCTGAAAGTCAACTCGTAATCCCAAATCTATAAGTAAAGGTGTTCCAAAAGTTCCTCCAACTAAAAACGATGGCTGAAGTAGAATTTCTTTGTTCAATTCAATTTTGTAGCCACTTGTTATATAAAAATGATTAGTAAGATTAATAGTTGTGTTTATATTCTCAGCATTAAATTTTATTTTATTTCCAAGTAATTGCATTATACTTATTCCTGTATAAAATTTATCGTTATAAAGCCATGCTCCAAAATCAACATTTGGGCAGATTGACTTCATTGAAATGTGTTCTGCAACTACATTATCGTTATTTTGGTACAGTGAAATTTTATTTCCGTCAATACCATATTGCATAATTCCGGCGGCTAATCCAAGAGAGAGTCTGAAGTTTTCAAATTTTGCTTTGTAATTATATGCAACAGAAGCCGAGAAGCGTCGGGTAGGTCCGGTAATGTCATTCATAATATAACTTCCAATACCCATGATTTCGTTTATTTTTCCGTTGTAAGTCAAAAATTGGGTGCTTGGAGCATTGGTGAATCCAACCCACTGGCTACGGTGGTGCATCATAATTTCGCTGTAGGGCTTTATGCCGTTGGAAGCTGGATTAAATACGGTATAATCGAATGAACGTAGCGTAAGTTGAGGCAATTGCTGGGAAAAGCAAGTTATTAAACTGAAAAAAAACACTAAGGAAAATATTTTTTTCATATTTTTATCTGATAATTGTTACATCACCTTTAAAACTGTTCATTCCGGTAATTGTAAGAACATAATAATAAGTAGCTTCTGGCAAATTACTACCGAAATATTTTCCGTCCCAATCATTATTGTACCCTCGTTTTTCGTAAACTACATGACCGTTTCTGTTGTAAATACTTAAATGATTATCGGGATATTGTGAAAGGTTTTCAATAAACCAGATGTCGTTTACGCCGTCGCCGTTTGGCGTAAAAGTATTGTGAATTACAATTTCGGAATAAGATTTTGAAATGGTTGTTAGTGTTATTGCATCTGAGTTTGAGCAATTATTATTATCGGTAATAGTTATTGTGTATGTTGTTTGATTGCTAATTGTTACAGTGGGATTTAAAATATTGGCATTTGACAACCCTGTTGCGGGTGACCAAATAGCTGTATTGTAATTATTTACAATTGGATTAAGTTGAAATGCAGTATTTTCGTAAATTGTTGTGTCGTTTCCGGCATTAACTGATGGTAATGATAAAACTGTAACTAATACAGAATCTGTGTTTAGGCATTGTCCATCAGAAACTTCAACAATATACAAAGTAGTATTTGCAGGATTTGCAGTTGGGTTATTAATATTCGGGTTGTCTAATCCATTTGTAATTAACCAATTATAAGTTGTTCCGCCAGTTGCATTTAATTGAACTGAAGAGCCGTTGCAAACAGAAACATTTTGCCCTGCATTTGCGGGTGGGAGAGGAGTAACAGAAACATTTACCGAATCAATTGAACTACAATTATTTTGTGTAACAGTTACATTGTATGTTCCCCCGTTGCTTACATTTATTGTTGAAGTTCCTTCCCCTGTTGACCATAAATAAGTTGTTCCGCCAGTTGCATTCAATTGGACAGAAGAACCCGAACAAACAGATGTATCATTACCGGCATTGGCAATTGGAAAAGGATTTAAAATAACATTAACTGAATCTGATGAAAAACAATTATTTGAACTTACAGTAACGTAATAAGTTCCATTTTGATTTACATTTATTGTTGAAGTTCCTTCCCCTGTTGACCATAAATAAGTTGTTCCGCCAGTTGCATTCAATTGAACAGAAGAACCTGAACAAACAGATGTATCATTACCGGCATTGGCAATTGGAAGAGGATTTAAAATTACATTAACAGAATCTGTTGAAGTGCAATTATTTGCAGTAACCGTAACATAATAAATTCCACTTGCAGTTACATTAATAGTTTGCGATGTTGAGCCGGTTGACCAATAATAAGTTGTAAACTGATTAGTTGCATCAAGTAAAATCGTGTCGCCTGTACAACCCGTAACATTTGGGCCAAGTTCTATTAGATTAGAGGAATTTCCGAGTACAAAAGCGCTTGAACCGTTAAAAAGCCAGTGATTAACATTTACCAGAGAAAAAGGGCTGCTGTTTACAAAGTTTGTGCTGTCAACTTTATACCATTTTGCAGGTGGTGAATTTTGCCAGTTTGCAACTATTGTTTGATTTCCATCGGCAAGTGAATCGTAATAAAAAGTAAGTCGGGCATAAGTTGAGCCGCTGTCGCGGTTTACATGATGGTAATATAAATCATTCAAATTGCAAATATTAGTATCGGTTTGATTAAGGTTAAATCCATCTAAACCTGCATTGTGATTTATCATACCTGCTGAATATTTGTTTGTTATAGTATTTTCCGGAGTAATTTCAACAGGGCGGTATCTTGGTATTCCAATGGAAGAACCCATTGGGAAAAGGTAATTTGATGCAGTATTTGTTTTTCGTATAAGTCTGCCCGATAAATTATTGCTTATAAAACCGGATGTTCTTGTAATAGCAGAAATGTTTGAATTTTCTATAAAGAGAGTAAAATTATCAAGATTTAATTCTCTGTCATTTAGTGCAATAATATTTAAAATATTTATATTTTGGTTTAGACTTTTTATTCCACTTCCTTGCAAAGTCAGATTATAAAAAGTAGTTGCACTTGTACCTTCAATAGTTTGATTATTTCCTTCAAGGAAAACAGAACCCGATCCTGCAAGAAAAATAAAATTATTAATCCAGTTGCCGGATACAAACCAGATACCATCACCTGAGGCATTTGCATCGTTTGTAAATGTACTGTCAATGGTTAGGTTTCCGAAATTCTGAATGGAACCTGAATTTTCATTATTTACTGCACCTCTTGAGCGGACGATTGCACCGGTGGATATATATATGGGTGCACCATTATTATATAATAACTGCGACTGGATATATTCAGGACAGAAAAATCCAAAGGAATATATTAAAAGTATAAGAGATTTCTTCATAATTACAGACAAACTCTATTTGGTCTTACACACTATTTTTTCTTAACATCTTCATTAGATTTAAAACTATCATTTCTTAATGGAACATCAACATTTACTGGTCCTGGCTCAAAACGCAAATCAGCAAATTTGGAAAGTCGTTTGCCAATCATTGCATCTGCCACGTTGCAAGTGATAAACCATTGAAATGGGGTGTTGGAAGTGGCTCCGTTAAGTTCAACCACATCAAAACTATTAGCTGTTTTATTTTTAACAATTACACCTTTGCAATTTTCATTATCTTCTAATTGAATAAAAACGCGCAAAGGATGTTTTTCGTTAATAATAATATTTTTTGCAAGAATCGGGTCAATGTCAATATGCGCTTTGCCATTCACCAATTTTCCCTGTCCGTAATCCTGAAAATAAAATTCAGGTGTTTCAATTGCGTGAAGCGTTACCGGGTTACCGTCAAAATCGGGAATAGACGAAGAAACTGCCCCAAGAGGATTTTGCCATATTTTATAATGTGTTCCACCGGCCGACCATGCTTCAACAAGTGTGGTGGAAGGCGCTGTCGGGTCCGCTACAAAATAACCTGCTGCAGTTTGTACTCCTGCGAGATTATTAGTTTGCACTCCCGATAAACCATAGTTGTAAGCAGAAAATGCTCCTCCTGCTCCGGAGGTTGGTCCGGCACCAGTTACATTATTTGCAATGCCTACCACCCCATAAGCCGAAGCAGCATTAACCGCTTTACCATACACACCATAGCCTGTATTGTTTGCGGCATATCCATAGACACCTGTTAGTGCGGCAAAAAATGCACCGCCTGAACCACCGGAAACCAAAGTATAAGTTGTAACATTATTTCCTATTCCAAGAATACCTGTGCCATTTGTGTTCAAATTTGCTCCATAAACGCCAAATCCATTGGATTGTACAGTTGCGCCAAATACACCATTTCCGGAACCGGTGCCTGAAGCAGCAATATTTTGTCCTGTCAGACCAATTCCAGCAGCATTTGAATTAGAAATAACAGCAACACAAATGGTATTACTGCCAAGTCCATGCAAAGGATATCCTGGTGCTGCAGTTCCAAAGCCAATGTTTCCATTGGTTTGTTTCACCCTCATTCTTTCAATATTATTTGTACCAATAACAAAATCATTAGCATCTGTTGTTCCGAGCCAGTTTTCTGAAACCCCAATGGTTGAAGTTCCATAAATAGCAGGGCTGGCAGGATTAGTAATTCCGGCATTTCCCAGCAAATCCCATGCGTTTCCACTTCCCGAACCAACCACTACCCATTGCGTGCCATCCCAGAACCAGAACTGACCGAGGGTAGTATCAAAAACAAGTAATCCTTTTTGAGTTGCCGAAAGCGAAGAACTCATAGCTGTACGCTGTACTGTTGTTAATCGTGGAATTAAAATTCCTTTATTTGTAGATGAAAGCTCTAAAATTGAGTTTGCATCAGGAGTTGTAGTCCCTATCCCAACATTATTCTGAGCATTAATTTCAAAGGAAAAACAAATTACAATAATAATTAAACTTAAATCAATAATTTTTTTCATAACAAAGAAATTTTATTGGTTAAAAGTACAATATTTTTAAAATATAGCAATAATTATAGAATATTTATTTCAGATTATACTGAATTTTAGTAGGTTTGCAATTTACAAAGTTATATAAATTTATTTATATTGAGTTAATTGAGTTTGTTTTTCTTTTTGCAAACTTATTTTAACGATGTATAATTTTCAATAATTTATTTTTTTTAAGAAAATTATAATTTTTATTTTCAACTATTTGATATTTTTTATATTTTTGTCTATAATTAGAAAGAAAAACATAATCAATGAAAAAACTTAAATTACTCCGCCTGCAATTTGAAAATGAAATTAGTGATTATGAAATTCCTGCTTTTCGTGCTGCAATTGCAGAAAAGGTAGGGAAAGACAGTGTTTTATTCCATCATCATTTAGACGATAACACTCGTCTGTACAGGTATCCTCTCATTCAGTATAAAAGCATAAACAATCATCCGTCAATTATTTGTCTCGAAGAAAGTACGGAAGAAGTAAATCGTTTTTTAACCAATAAGGATTGGAACATTACCATTGGGAAAAACAGCATTGAACTTAAAATTCTCAAACTTGATTTAAATCAATTCAATTTACAAGTGTGGGATAAAAATTTCACATACCGAATAAATAATTGGATTGCTTTTAATAGCGACAATTATAAAAATTATCACAATCTGACTTCATTGATAGAAAAAATTCGTTTCCTTGAAAAGATTCTTATTGCTCACATCATCTCATTTGCCGAAGGCGTTAAATGGAATATAGATAAACAAATTCAGCTTGTTATCAATGAAATTCACAAACAGCGATGGATTAAATACAAGGGCATTGAATTTCTTGCATTTGATATAAGTTTTACCACAAATGTTTTTTTACCTGATTATATTGGATTAGGAAAAGCTGTAAGCGTAGGTTATGGGGTTGTAAAAAAAGTCAAAGAAAAAGGAAAATTGAAATTTGAATTAACTGAGGTAAGTACTAATGTTATATGTCAATAAATAATATGACTTCTGAAACTGAAAGATATAAAGTTTATCTTGTCCCACGATATAGGGAAATTTTATCAAAGGGCAGATAAAAATCCTGCACAAAAATCCGAGGGGCAGAATTAGAATTAAAAATTTACAATAAGATGACAAAAGAGGAACATATCAGCTACTGGATTAAAAATGCTGACAGGGACTGGAAGCGGATGCAACTATGTTTTAAAAGCAAAGACTATGTTTTTTGTCTTTTTTGCATTCATTTGAGTCTCGAAAAACTTTGCAAAGCTATTTGGGTGAAATACCATAAGACTGATTTTCCTCCAAGAATCCATAATCTGAAATACATTCTTGAGAAAACACCGGTTATTTTATCAGAAGATGATTGGATTTTTTTGCTTTTTATTAACAAATTCAACTTAGAAGGCAGATATCCCGATTATGCTGATAAAATTTACAAAATATGTAATAAAAAATTAACACAGGATACTATAAATAAAGCTAAAAACATAAGATTATGCTTACAAAAAAACTTGCAATAAACAGGATAAAAGAATTTATCAGTGTTTGTATAGAACGAAAACTGCACTTTAATAAAGTTTTTCTGTTTGGTTCGGTTGTTCAGAAAAAAAATCATAGGTACTCCGATATTGATGTGGCATTGATTTCCGACCAGTTCACCGGCAATCCTATAAAAGATTTACAATCTATAATTCCGATTCTTTCTTCAAGTAAAAAGTTTACTTTAATTGAGCCACATTTATATACAAGTCGTGATTTTAATGAGGACCCTTTTGCTAATGTTATTATAAAAACTGGTATTGAAATAAAAATTTAAAACAGGTTTATGGAAAATACAGATAAAGATAATTTAAGAAAGATAATTTACCTAAGTGCATTATTGCATGATATAGGGAAATTTCATTACAGAAGTCAGACGACAAAGGAAGGTGAGGGACATGAATATTTAGGTGAAAATTTTATCAGGGAACATTTTGGTAAAATTAAGGCTTTTGAGACATATAAAGATTTTTTAATAAATTCAAGCAAACATCATACTACGCCTTCCTATGTGAAGATAGCAGATATGTTAGTTTCAACGGAAAGAGAAGAAGAAAAAAGCAAAGAAACCAGACGACCATTATTATCAATTCTATCCTCGGTAAAAATTACTACTGAAAATAATAAACAGGGATTATTCTATTATTATCCTGTTGTGGTAAATCAGGAAAACATATTTCCAATTAATGAACCTGCTATAAATGACCCTGAAAATTGGAAATATGACGAACAGGACAGCATCAAAATGCATCAGGCATTGTTGCAGGATTTTATAAATGAAATAAAAAAAATAAAATCTATTAATAACTTGAATGCAACCACATATACTATATACTATTTATTAAAAAAATATACCTCCAAAATTTCATCAGCCAGCTTTAAATCAACTCCTGATATCAGTTTATTTGACCATCTCAGGGCAACTGCAGGTATAGTAAATTGTTTTACTTATCATTTGGACGAACAATCACTTAAACAATACAAACCTGCTAATGTAAGAAAAGAATTTTATCTTATTAAAGGAGATATTACAGGCATTCAAAAGTTTATTTATTCTGATATTGACCTTCAGGTAGCCGGCGACAGCAAAGGCCTGTCAAAGCGACTAAGAGGCAGGTCTTTTTATATAAGTTTACTGACAGATTTTATAGCCGGACAATTTATAAACAAATTGAACCTGTATGAAGCCAATATACTATATTCAGGAGGCGGTCACTTCTTTATTACCGCACCATATTTTGAAGGAATTGATGATATAATATCGAATTTGATAGAAGAAATAAATCTTTTTCTTTTCAGAAAAACCGGACCCAGGTTAGGACTAATTATTGGCAAGGAAAAGTTTGGCGAGGAATTATATATAAACGCTAACGAAGCAATAGCAAAGGTAAATCATAACCTCAATAAATTGAAATATAAAAAACACGAAAACTATCTTGAAGAAATCATTTTAAATCAACCCGGCAGGCAAGATTTTAATAATGATAAAATAGGAAAAAATCTGCCTTATACCAATTATCTTATTGAAATTACTGCTATTAACAGTAATGATTTTGTAAAAGATAATGACGTTGTAGCAATTTTTGAATCGTTTAATATTTTTTATTTCTTGCCTGATACAAAACCTACAAAAAAAGAAACAGAAGAACAAAAAATCAGAAATTTTCTTAAAGAGAGGGAAAATAAAATTAAGAATTGTAAAATCATTGCAATTAACAATACTGATTTCCTAAAACATTCTGAAAAACTATCCGATTTTAAATTCCCTGTTTCTTACGGTTTTCGTTTTATTGGTAGTTATGCAGAGATTAACCCACAAACAGATGTCTGTTCTTTTGAAGAACTCGCTAAGATAAATTACAGATTTTATTTAAAAGAAGAACAAAACGAACCGGAAAAATTATCATACCCACAATTAGCGGCAATACGACTTGATGTTGATAATCTTGGAGGCATTTTTGGTTTTGGACTGGATGATAAATCTTCATTTTCCAGAATAGCGACTATGAGCCGTGAACTTGATTTATTTTTCAGCGGATATATGAATGTTCTTGCTGAAAAATATAAACTTTATATTACATATTCAGGCGGAGATGATGCTTTCCTGATTGGTTCATGGTTCAATATTCTGCATTTTGCAAAAGAACTTTATGAAAAATTCAAAGAATTTACCTGTAAAAATCAAAGTTTTTCGTTTAGCTCTGGTATTTTCCTTTGTGATGACCATTTCCCGATATCAAGAATGGCTGAAAAAACTGCTGAACTTGAAGAACGAGCAAAAGATTTTGAAAAAGACGAAAAAACAAAAAATGCTGTTACAGTGTTTGACTGCACTTTAAACTGGGATAATTATTGTGCTATGATTGATTTTGCTGAAAAATTGCTGGATTATACAAACGAAGAGGGAACAAAAGACAAGGACAAGCTTGCACGCTCATTAGTTCATCGCTTATTGCGAATTATAAAATCATGCTTAAAACGAAACAGACATGTTGATACAGATATACTTTATAAAAATGTTGCACAACTTCATTATTTATTTGCAAGACATGGTTTTGCTGCTGATAAAATTGAAAATGCTCAAAAAGGAATTGAAAAAGATATTATTTCTGTAATTTTAAAAGTTTTTTCAAAAGAAGACATTGTAAAAAATTACCAGATTCCTTTAAATTATGTAATTTTAAAAACAAGAAAATTAAATAAATAGTAGTATGAAAATTTTTGATTTGATTACACCCCAAGAAATTGTAGAACTTGCCAAACAAAAAGGTGAAGAATTTAAGAAGATTAAAACCAATCAATTACGTAATTTTTTTAATGAAGTAGTATCCATTAAAAATACTATGCTTTCAATAAATGGTTTTAATTTTTCGTTGATTGAACCTAAATTAGTTTTATTAAAACCTAAACTTGCTTATGCAGCAGGCAGGCAAAATATAGTAAAACCATTTAAAACATTCATGGATGAAGTCATTGATGCTGTTTTAAATGCTAATGATAAAAAAAAAGCAGTTGAAAATTTTATCATACTTAACGAAAGTATTATTGCTTATCATAAATTTTATGGTGGAGATTAAAAAATTTAACTTATGTAAATATGGAAAATAATAACAGTACCTATCCGAAATTCCTTGCTAATATTATTATCAGGGGAAAAATTGAATGTTTAACTGGCTTACACATTGGCGGCAGTAAAGATAAACTTGAAATAGGCGGGGTTGATTCGCCTGTTCTCAGAAATCCCCAAAACAGGATGCCTTATATTCCCGGCAGTTCGTTAAAAGGAAAATTACGAACATTGCTTGAATATAGTATGGGCGTTGTTTCTGACAATGGTGATGTATCAACCGACGAGCGGATTGTAAGGTTATTTGGTATTGGCGCTGATGAAAAATCTAAAGACGATGGTCCAACGCGGTTAATTATCCGCGATTGCAATCCTGATTCTGATACTATTGATAAGTGGGAAAAAATGGACAGTGAATTATTATATACAGAATATAAACCCGAAAATACCATTGACCGCCTCACTGCTGCCGCTAATCCCCGTTTTATTGAACGCGTTGTAGCTGGCTCTGAATTTGACTTTGAGATAATTTATGGCGTTTACATAATGTCTGAAAAAGAAGATGCAGATACTGAATTTAAAAAGGTAAATGAAGATTTACAAAATCTGCTTGAAGCAATGCGGATACTGGAACATTCTGCACTTGGTAAATCGGGCAGCAGAGGATACGGTAAAATTAAATTTAAAATAGCTGAACCTGTAATTGTAAAATGTGATGATTATAAATCAGGGCTGGGAAATTATTTAAAAATTAATGAAAAAATTAATGAATACAAAAACCTGTTAGAAATAAAACTTAATTTTAAAACAGCCGCAGTATGATAGAAAATAAACTTCTTCTGAAAGAAATAAAAATACAATTACAAACTGTACCTGATATTAAGGTTAAAGATGTAATTCTTTTCGGCTCTCATGCAAAAGGTGTCGCAAATGAATTTTCAGATTATGATATATGCATTGTTTTAAAAAATGATTATGACTGGAGGACCCGGAACCTTATTTACGACTCATTATACGATATAGACCTTGAATTTGACATTCTACTGGATATTCATATTATTTCTGTAAAAGAAATAGCAACTTCATTAAGAGCTAAACAACCTATATTTGAAAATATATTTAATAATGGCATTTACGCATGATAACAAAGGAAGAACGTAATACATTAATCGAATACCGGCTCCAACAGGCAAAGGAAACTATTGAAGAAGCCCAGATATTGATTAATCTCAAAAAGTACAGGGCATCAGTAAATAGAATTTACTATGGTATGTTTTATTCAATATTAGCATTATCATTAAAATATGATTTTGAAACATCTAAACATCAGCGGTTAATTGGCTGGTTTAATAAAAATTTCGTAAACGCAAAAAAACTTGATTTCAAATATGGTAAAATGATTAACAATGCTTTCAATAAACGGCTCTCCGGCGATTATGATACTTTTATTGAATTTACTGAAAACGATATTTTATCCCTGCTTAACGATATGAAAGACTTTATTGCTGCAATTGAAAATTTTATTAATTCTGTAAAATAATGGGAAATACCAAAATAATATATCTCACACCTCAAAGTACGTTCATTACAGATTTGCGTTCCGACACTCTTTGGGGGATTATCTGCTGGGCTATCCGTAATATATACGGAAATAAGGAACTGGAAAACTTCATCAATTCGTATCAGTCAGAAAAACCTGAACTAATTATTTCTTCGGCTTTCCCTTTTACTTTAAATGAGAATAAAGAAAAAATTTCTTACTTTCCAAAACCAATATTACCACTCAAAGAATTTAAACCTTATGATAATAACATAAAAGCTTCGGAAAAAGTTGCTGATGCTTCGTTAAGAAAAAAAATAAAAAAAGTTACGTTTTTAAAGAAAGAATTATTTGAAAAGTTTATTAATGGCTCTATTGACAACGAATATATTGTTACTGCAATAAAAAATAAAGATAAAACCATATTTCCGCCAAAACTTGAAACTGAAAGCATAACACATAACCGTATTGACCGCATTAAAGGAGGAACCCTGAAAATTGATGAAGCCGGGCAATTATTTCACTCTAATGAATTGTATTTTGCAAATGAAAATGAAGACGAAACAAAACCCGGAGCCGGATTATTTTTTCTTGCTAAAGGAAATATTGAAAAGATTGTTGCTGCCCTTCGCTGGTTATCTCACGTTGGAATAGGAGGCGACAGAAGCACAGGCAAAGGATTCTTTAAATTTGAAATAGAAGATTTTTCTTTTAATGAACCCACAGATTATAATTCGGTTACAAACATTTCACTTTATTACCCAACTAAAGAAGAACTGCAACTTTTCAAAAACAATCCGTATTTTAATTATCAGTTAGAAGAACGTCAGGGATATATGGGATTTTTGAAATATCAAAAATTTGATAAACCCCCAACCATAATGTTTAAAGAAGGTTCTGTTTTTCCTGTAAACTCTGAACATATAAAATATGGTTCAAATCTTATTGTTAAACAAAAAGATGAAACCAAATGGCTGTTTCATAATGTTTATCAATACGGACTTGGTTTTATGATTAAAATAAAAATCAACAAGTAAATTTGTTCTATTCGTTTTCAAAAAAATATTGAATATGAAATTATATCTTAAAACAATTACTCCTGTCCATATAGGAAATGGGGAGGAATTATATGCATTAGATTATGTAATGAACAATAATTTTTTTTATAAAATTTCACAACATCAATTCTTAGAATTTTTATCTAAACATAATATTTCTTATCAATACTATGCGGAATGGATTAATACCATAACACAAAGTATAGATGATTTAAAAAATGAGAAGAGAAAAAACAAATGGAATAAAGACATAAACCAACAATTATCTGAAACCATCAGAAATTTTAATCTTCTGAATTTTGTAAAGTCTAATAAAATTAAGAAAGAAAAAGAGTTTATAAAATATCTGGATACTCATGTTCAAATAAATAAAATTCCATTTCAAATAAAGCCAAAGAATCAAATAAGAGGTCATTTAAAAACTGCTTTTAATCAACCTTACATTCCCGGTACAAGCATTAAAGGAGCTATCAGAACAGCATTATTATACAATTATTTAATAAATACTGCTGATGTAGAAATTATAACAGAAATAATAAAGAATGAATTACGAAGAGTAAAAAGCAATCCAAAAGAAAAAGAAAATATTAAAAAAAGATTTGCCGACAAAATTGAGCAGCTTGCTTTTTATTGCGAGATGCAGAAAGAAAACAAAGAAGTAAAATATGACGATGAAAAATCAGATATTCTTAAATTATTACTTGTTTCGGACAGTAAAATTACAATTCAGGAAAATAATCTTGGTTTAGCCAATGCTGATTTATATCTGGTTTCTAAAATTAAAGACAGAAACAGTAACAGTTTCAGGTTTGTTGCCGATAAACAACCACAAGCCCCAAGTTTAGAAGTAATTCCTAAAAATAAAGTAATAGAATTTGATATTGATTTTAATATTGATTTCCTTCTGTCAATAAAAGCTCAAATCCAAAACGATGCAATCATAATTAAAGAAGGAAAGAATAAAGAAGTTAAACAATGGCTCGGTATAAAACGTAAAGTCAAAACTATTTTCAACTTGGATATTGACGCCATTACCAAAGAAAATAAAGAAGAATTAAGAAAAACTACAATAAACAATATTTTAGAATGTGTTTTTACATTCTCTGTTCAACAAAAAAAATGGGATACCATCTGGATAAGCAATTTACTAAAACACGAAATAGATAAAGATAGAAATGGTTTTCCTAAGTTTAAGAAAGAACATTTGCAAAAAGGTTTTAATCACAATTCTAATCGTTCTGTTCATATTGGCTTTGGCAGTGGTTTTACAGGCATAACTGAACTTTTGTACCTGTTAGATAATGAAGAATTGAAAAAGATTTTTAAAGAAGCAATGGAAGTATTTGGCATTGGTGATAAACCTGGTGCACAAAAATTAAGAAGACCCGGGCAAAAGTATGAAGCTAATCCCGATAATTTTCCAAAATCCAAACGACTGATTTCAGGAAAAGATATTATTGAACCCATTGGCTGGTTACAGATAATTTCAGAAACTGACGCAGAAAAAATAAAAGAACAAACAAACGCTCAATTACATAGTTCTTCTGTTGAATCTGCAAATTTGCAGTCAACTTCTGTATCAGCACCTGCACAGCCACCTAAACCAACTTATTTTACAGGTAAACTCAAAATCGGCGATATTGTTGATGCCCAACTTGTAGCAATAGACAATACCAATACAAAAATTAAAATTTTCCACCTTTTACTTTTTGAACCCGGTAAAGAACAGGAAGTTAAATTAAGTTACTTTAGCGATTTAACTTTAGGTGCATTTTTTCAGGTTAAAATAACCAATATTCAAAAAAATCAAGTAATTAATATTCAGTTTGTAAAACAGTTAAAATAAAAATGGAAAAAATCCTCATATCCAATATCGGTAACCGCAACCTGCATTTTAAAGACATTGAAATTTCTATTAACGAATTTAAAATACTTACACAAACCTACTGGAATGATTTTGACAGTTACAAAAAACACATTTCTTTGCAAATTATTAAAAACCATATTGACGGGCAAGTTGAGAAAATTTATCTTATTGTTACTAATCAGCAGGATGAAAAGCATAACTATCAGGACACTATTTTTGAAGGCATGATTATGCAAAAAATGATTTTGGAAAATTATAATATTCCTGTTCAGTTGATTGAATTTAACGGTAACCCATCTGACGAAAACACTCTTTTTGAAAAACTTGAAAACGAACTGAAAAAAGTGTTCAAGGCACATCCCGAACATCATTTTATTTTTAACGATGCCGGTGGCACAACACAAATGAAGCAGGTTTGCAAAGAACTATTGGCTTATTTTGTTCCATCCGAACGCTATAAAATTGTATATTCCAATAAAAGTGATGAAAAAAAAGTAATTGAACGATTTTTCTCTAATAAATTCACTCTCTTAAAAACTGCTCTCCGTTTTGCAGAGCATTACCGCTATAGCGAAGCGCTGGATATAGTTAACCAGATTCCTGTTCAGGCAAATGTGCCAAATTCTATACGCTGGTGGCTAAAAGTGGCTGATGCCCGTAAAATGTTTAACAGAGAACAACTAAAGAGTTTCGTTAAATTAGCTGACTTTCCATTAAAAGAAAAGCAAATCATTCAACAATATGCTCAATGTATAATACCTGATGCTTGTGTACAATTTACAGAATTTAAGAAAAAACATCGTGCCGATATTTTCGAAATCGCTTCGCTGTGCCAGCTTTATTTCAAGCAAAAAGAATATTCAATAGGTGTGCTCACTTATTATCGGCTGGTAGAAGAAACAGTAAGCGATTTTTGTAGTAGTTTGAAATATGATACCGACAATCCTAATGCTCGTGAAAAAATTGCTGAACAGATTTATAATAAATATAAAAATAAATATCCTTTATTATCTCCTGAATGGGGATTACCGCTTCAGGTAGTAATTGGGCTCGAAGAAAGCAAACTCCCTTTACAAAACCTGTTTAATTTGTTTAAAAAAACAATTTCTTTTTTTAATACTGATAATAATAAAGGTATAAATATTTTACGAAATCAATGCTATCTAGTACATCGCAGGCAAGCAATCACCGAAGACAAAATAAATGAACATTGTCCTGATTTTTTAGAGCAAATATTGCCCGATATTTTCAAGCAGTTAGATATGCCTAAACAAAACATTTATGAAAAAATGAACCACGAAATAAAAAATGCCTTTTTTTATTAAAAAAGTTCTTTGACATACTGATTTTTTTTAACAAAAATATTACGGAATATATCGGATATTCTGAATAATTTTAATATAACGTGTGCATACCATCTATTTGAAAGGAGATTACAACAACCAACAGCCAATGATGTTACAATATGTTCGTGTGCATACCATCTATTTGAAAGGAGATTACAACATGATATATTTGAATTAAACGAACTTATTACGTGTGCATACCATCTATTTGAAAGGAGATTACAACCCTTCATCACTTCTTGCATCTTCGTGCCTACGTGTGCATACCATCTATTTGAAAGGAGATTACAACACCAAGTGTCAATTTACCATCATCACTTCTCGTGTGCATACCATCTATTTGAAAGGAGATTACAACTTTCATTTCCATTTGTTTTGATAACAGTTTCGTGTGCATACCATCTATTTGAAAGGAGATTACAACGCACGCCTTGTTATTAATTGATTTTTAAAACGTGTGCATACCATCTATTTGAAAGGAGATTACAACAGAAAGGTACATTACCTGAACCTAAACAATCGTGTGCATACCATCTATTTGAAAGGAGATTACAACGTTTGATAAGAGATTAATAACTAATGAAAGCGTGTGCATACTATCTATTTGAAAGGAGATTACAACTCATTTTGTTTTTTGAAAACTGTTATTGTTCGTGTGCATACCATCTATTTGAAAGGAGATTACAACACAAATAATGCTTTTTCATAATAAAAAATTCGTGTGCATACCATCTATTTGAAAGGAGATTACAACGTTTGATAAGAGATTAATAACTAATGAAAGCGTGTGCATACTATCTATTTGAAAGGAGATTACAACTTGGTGATATTGAAAAAATTAAATTGTTAGCGTGTGCATACCATCTATTTGAAAGGAGATTACAACTACAAGGGGATTAATCCCCTCATGTTCGTACTTCCGAAGTACGTTACAGTAGCGACGAAGTACAAATTAGAAGTTCCTAACTATAATAAAATAAAAAAGGGTGGAAAAACCACCCTTTAATTATTAAGGACAAGTAATATCCTCAAGAACATTATTCCAGCAATGCCAGTTTGTATCGCCAAAATGGTTCTGGTCTTTAACTCGTCCGTGTTTATCGGCAAAATTCCATTGGATTTCGGTTAAATTTGTAATAGAGGTATTTGTATCATTTTTCAGAAAAATGTTATAAAACCTGTCAAACTCTGTGTTTGCAACTGTTCCATAAGTAATGTATTCGCCATTATTTTTATAAGCTGAACTTGATGATGGAGCAACATTTGTATATTTTACAGAAGATGTACCAGATGAATTAATTGTCCAGTCAATTCGGAGTAATTGGGTTGGATGAGTTTTACTTTCGTTTAACATCCAATATCCACCAGAGCCATTGGTATTTGAATGTCCATAATACCACAAAAAGTCATCAATTTTCATATTCCATAATAATGTATCGCCTTCGAGTTCAGCGGTAAGATTGGCACTATGAACTCCCCAAAATGTAAAATTATAGCTCCATGTCCACATTCTGTTATGCCTGTCCCAGCTTGGTTCCTGATTTAAAGCATAAGCATAAGAAGTTACCGGAATAGCAAGTCCAACTGTAATAACAATATTCCAAATTCCAACATTTGCGGCACTGTAAATCCAATTTGCATGAGTAGTTTTGCTTTGGATAGTTGTGTCGTCGTAATCGTTAAAATTCATTAAGAATGTTGATTGAGGAGGTAAATCGGGTTGAGGGTCTTTTTTCTTACAACCCGAGTTTAACAAAACAATTGTAAAAAATAAAATAACAATTGTTAAAAGATTTTTTAAATTTTTCATAACATTTATTTTTTAGTTAATTATTAATAATGCAAATATATAAAATATTTTTATTTACAAAAAATATTTTTAGGAAGCCCTATATAAAAATATGTAGTTTAAAAATGATAACGATGAAATTATTTACTTTCCAAATATAAGGTGTCGGGACAAAGGTCAATACCATTAGCCCATAGGATGTTACCTAATAATTGAACAATGAGTATTATACGAAATTGAATTATATTAAATGTGCAATCAGTATTACATATAAAGCATTGATAAGTTGGGGATTGTAAATTTGAATACATATAAGTTGGTTATTTATTTTTCTTATTTAATTTTTTACTTTTTGGTGTTTCAAGTAAATAATTTTCACTAGTAACAACTTTTTTGCCGGTTCTTTTTTCTAATTCAGTTCTTGCATTCCCTGCAACAGTTCCACCTTGTATTGCAACTTTTTTATTTTCAACAAAACCTTTAGGATTTTTAGTCTTAACAATTTCTGTTGTTGATGCTTCTCCAAGCATTGAAAAAATTAATTCAAGGTCGGACATGTGATCTCGCAGATTTTAATTTTTTAATCCTTTTATTTTTTTATATTCAGAAGGTGTCAAACCAAAAGTTGCTTTTGATATTTCGGCAGTTAAAATTGCATATTCGAGTTGTTCTTTTATTTCACTGTTTTTCCACCTTTCTGTTAATTCATCACGAATAACAATGCTTCGCATCCGTTTTTCAATCCAATCATCAGGATAACCTTTTGCTTTATATAATTCACGTGCACGTTGTGTAGCTAATTCAGGATTTTCAATTTCATCTAATCAATAAGAACCCACTTTTGCTAACCAAAGTTTAAATGGTTCTGCTTTTGGGGATGGAATAGATTGTATTATTCTTAATAGTCCTTGAGCATTTGCAGCCTGAACTTTGCGTTTTTTACCATCAGCAGCAACCATTTCAACTAGGGTACAAATTGTACCCCAGTTGCTTTTTAATTGTTCATCACGACTTAAAATTCTTTTTATATATTGTTTAATATCTGCACTATTTGTGAGAACTTCTACAACATCTTGTATTGAAAAGTACCATTTCCTTTCTTTTTCATTCCAAATTGAACGTATTTGCTTACTTTCAAAAAGTTTTATATTACTCATAAAAAAAGTTTTATACAAAAATAAAGAAATTATTAAAGTATTTGTAACTAATCTTGTATAAAGTTTAATTGCCTTAATCCGATAGCTCATATCTTTGCAAAATTAATATTTTTAAATAATTATATCTTTACAGAAATAACAATTTTTATGAGCTTAAGCAGAAAGGTAATCAG
>Ga0209211_10005675_pt1 | contig 18487 bp, 20 predicted proteins | sample RifGroA2_FD_183992 | JGI IMG/M metagenome (GOLD analysis project Ga0209211, IMG submission 183992) | Groundwater microbial communities from Rifle, Colorado, USA - Groundwater A2 (SPAdes) (version 2) | ecosystem: Environmental > Aquatic > Deep subsurface > Groundwater | place: Rifle, Colorado... | reverse complement strand
TAAATTTTTCCGGCTTAATCAGATTGAGCTTTTCATAGTCTGTCATAAACTGCTTGGTGTAAAAGCTCACAATGTCCTTAACACTTTTACCTTCTCTGCTGGCCGAAAGCTCCAGCCGATCTTCCCCGGTATCTGCATCGCCTTGATTGTCGCCGGTTAAATGGCCGACATCGGTAATGTTCATGATAAATTTCACCTGGTAGCCGTTGAACTTTAAAGTCCGGACAATAAAATCCGAAAGTGCAAACGTTCTAAAATTCCCGATGTGCGCGTATGAATAGACTGTAGGCCCGCAGGCATACATTCTGACCACGCCTAAATCTAACGGTTGAACTTCCTGCACCTGCTTGGTCAACGAATTATAGAGCGAAAGAGCCATAACGAGGGTTATTGTTATACAAAAGCAGGTTTTTGTAAAGGGGACAGTCCTGAAATACCTTTAAACGGCGGGACAAAACACAGCAACCTCCAGAGTTGCTTACATGGCAACGCGGTGTTCCAGAGCTTTTGAGAGGGTGACTTCGTCCGTATATTCAACATCTCCGCCAACCGGCAAACCTCGGGCAAGCCTTGTTACTTTTAGCTGTTTATCGGCAAATTCGGCCTTTAGCAATTTATTAACATATAAAGCTGTAGACTCACCCTCCAAGCTTGATGAGGTTGAAAGTATCACCTCAACTTCCCCACCCGGCAAAGCCTCGCCTGCCCTTTTAACCAAGTCATCAATGTATAACTCCTCCGGTCCAACGCCATTGAGCGGATCTATAACCCCATGCAAAACGTGGTACACGCCAGTAAAGCCCGTCCTTTCCATCGAGATCAAATCCAAAGGTGTGGATACCACGGCGATCAGTGACTTACTACGAGTACTATCTGTGCACAGATGACATGGATTTTCCTCATCTATGTTTTTGCATATCGTACACATAGTTACATCGCTCTTGACTTTGACAAGGTTTTCAGCAAAGCGGTCAATGTCAGAAACCGGCATACGCAGTATATAAAACGCCAGCCTTTGGGCTGTCTTGGGTCCAATCCCGGGAAGTTTCTGAAAGTCGTCAACTAGCCGCTGGATAGTCCTCGGAATCATAACGGCAGCCCCCCATCAAAAATGTCGGAGACAGCGGCATTAGAATCAATAATGACATTTTGCGGTACTCTAATATTCAAATCGGTCAGGTTCTCGACTACACCAGCCTTGTGACTCTCCTTTCGCTCCCCAAGAACACACTTAATAGTCAGTCTCTTAGCAAAAACTTTCTCCAGCGCATTTTCCACCATCTTCCTGTTAAGGGTGCTCTCCAGCCGTTCTTTATGAAACTTATAGCTAACCTCCAAAATAACAGCGTTACCGCCAATCCCAACGGGTTTACCCGACTTCAGTAAAGCACTAACCGAACTGTTCACCGCGAGCACTTCAGCAACTACTTGCGCCCACCTCTCCCCTACCTCGCCAAGATCGGCGCTAGGAGCCACAGAACTACTAGCTGAATCATCTGTTATGTTCTTACTGGTAATCTCTTCCTTCCCCCCTCCAGTCTTTGGCTTATCCCCTTTACTAGGTACATTACCCTTGCCAATGGCACTAGCACCCACGCTCTTAGCCACGGCCACCTCAAGCGCCAGTTGCGGAATGGAAAAGGTCTTCAGATCGTTCTGGGCCTGATTAAACATTTCTATGTAAGTTATTAGTGACTCAAGACTCAACTGCCCAGCAAGTCCAAGCATCTGCTTTAGCGTCTCTTCCGTAAGACTAAAGTACTCCGGGGAAAACCCCATCTTTAGGTACATCACATCCCTAAAATATTTCAATAGCCCCTCCACCCATAGCGTCAGATCGTCACCATCGCGAAAACAGGTATTCAATAGCTTTACGGCCGAACCGGGGTCGTCTTCACCCAAAGATCGAATAAAATCAGCGTACATGCCAAAGTCGTGCTTTAACGCCCCAGCATCCAACCCGCCCTCAATAACCTGCTGTAGAATAGTTTCGGCATCCCTAAAGGCTCCACCGGCTAGCATGGCCACCTTGTCCAAAATATCGCGACTAAGCTTTAGCTCTGGCGACTCTGCGTCTTGGATTCTCTTTAGTTTCTCCACCAATTGCTCTCTAGTTGGCCGTTTAAACTTAAAAACCTGGCATCTAGACTTTATAGTTTCAGGAACTTTGTGCAGCTCGGTTGTGCACAAAATAAAAGTGGCGTGTTTTGGGGGCTCTTCCAAAGTCTTGAGCAAAGCGTTAAAAGCCTCGCTGGTAAGCATGTGAACTTCGTCGATAATATAGACTTTTTTCCTGCCTTGAGTCGGCAATAGCTTGATTTTTTCCTTCAGATCCCTAATATCATCAATACCTCGGTTAGAAGCGGCATCTATCTCCATTAGGTCCATAAAGTTGCCTTTAGTAATAGCGCGACACGCAAGGCAAGTCCCGCAGATATCCCCCGCCTTCGACAAATTTTCGCAGTTTAGCGCCTTGGCAAGAATTCTAGCCACAGTGGTTTTACCGGTACCTTTAGGACCAGTAAACAAGTAGGCGTGCACAGTTTTACCCGACTTGATCTGTTGGACAAGTACGTCTACGGTTTCGTTAGGCTTGAGTATTTCCGAAAAGTTTTGTGGTCGGTATTTGGTGTAGTACATACCCAATTACCATACGACATTCAGAGAAAAAATCCACTAAATACCAAGTGAGGATAAAAGGTGCTCAAGACCAGTTTTTCTTAATGTATCAAGGTCCGAACCGGCAAAACTTGCCAGCACATAGTTCTCAACGTCAAAGCTTTTCTCCACCGGCCTGCCAATGCCAACTCTAATTCGCCTAAATGCTTGAGACCCAAGTTTTTCAATAATGTCTTCAACCCCGTGATGACCGGCAGAAGAAGAATCTACCGAGTCTTTAAGCTCAAAAGGCGGCAAGTCAACATCGTCGTGCACAACTACCAATTGATCGCACGGCATCTTGTAATAGCGCAGCACGGCTGAAACAGCACTCCCCGAAGCATTTACAAAGGTGTGGGGCTTAACCAGCAAGATATCCTTTTCTGTGGAGCGAGCCAAATATGCGGTTAGCTTGTCGTTGAACTGCCATCTAGCACCAAGCTTTTTAGCCAAGGCATCAACCAAAATAAACCCGACATTATGTCTGGTAGTCGCGTATCTTTTTCCTGGATTGCCTAAGCCAACAATAACCATGTTCACAAGGTCATTATATCAGCTGGCTATTTATAGCGGCCAACTATTTGCCATCTCCTTTGTGATGGACTCCTAACAGATGCAACACACCATGTGCAACTAACTCAGCTATTTCTTTTTCTGGTGTGTTGCCATATTTTTGCGCTTGTTCTTTTGCCTTTTCCACGGATACTGCCACATCGCCTAAATAGTTGCCGGGCTTTTTCTTTTCGCCTTCGGCATAGTTAAACGCAAGCACATCCGTTGGATAATCCCGGCCTAAGTATTTTTTATTCAGTGCCTGGATTTTCTTGTTGCCCGCTAATAAGACACCAATGTACATCAGCCCCTCATTCTCTCAAAGTAAATCTTCCTCTGTTTTTCCTTGTTCTTTTGCCTCTTCCACTCGCTGGGTTTTGTATATCTTTCGCGCTCCTTTAATTCTTTGAGAATGCCTTCTTTAAGCACATCTCTATTAAACCTTCTTAAGGCTTGTTCTAGCGATTCGTTGTTTCTTACTTTTATTTTGACCATTTAAAACACCCCCGTTTCCCCAAGGTCACCAATTGATTACGTGGCGCCACCGGGCTCGGCTTTGGAGCCCCCAAGTATGTGAAAATGTTCATGCTCAAAATGATTGTAGCCCGCCCCGTTGTTCACTAGCTTATAGCCTGTTTTGTCCAGGCCAAGTTTGGCTATTGTACCAAAAATTGCTTCAAACATCCCATCCCAATAACCCCCAGCCGCTTTAGAATACGTACCAGAAATTGTTTCTTTCTTCTCGCGGTGCTTTTTATCTAGCACTAGTACGTGCACAGGTGCCACCGGATATTTGTTTTTAATCACTAAAAACTCTAGTGTTTCAAAAACTTTTTCGCTTGGCTCGGTTCCAGCAACAATCTCACAGAACAGGCACTTCTCATCATACATGGGGGAATTTTAGTCTATGAACGCAGAAATTACAAAACCACTCGGCAAAAAGGAACTAGTAGGACTGACCAAAAACCCACTGATACCTCGATTCTTTCCCGCAATGCACACATTTACCAGCTTTTTCGTCCTCATCCAGAAGTCTGCATCGGGTTGTAGCTTTAGTCTCCTCCTTAATTTTCGCTTCACACACAGGGTTCTCACACCAAGAGGCCTTAATAAATCCTCTGCTTCCCGCCATTATTTCTTTGAACTTATTGAAAGAGTCAACCACTCTGGTATTCTTTACAAGAAACGCTTCGGATTCTTTAAGCATCCTAGCTTGCATGTCAGCCAGTTCCGCAGTAACGGCCTTAGCTAACGAAGTAAAGGGTACACTGATTTTTTGACTTGTGTCCCTGCAAGTTAACGTAAAAGTCTTGTGTAGAACCTCTCTTTCTCCAACCTCAAGTCGTAACGGCACACCCCTAAGCTCCCACTTGTTAATTTTAAACCCCAGCGTTTCACCATCTGCAAAGTCCGTGTGGACGCGAATCCCGGATGAAGCAAGCATCTCACTAATTGCCTTGCACTCATTGACTACAGACTCAATGGCTCCAACAGGAATAATAACCACTTGATATGGTGCCAATCTAGGCGGCAGTCTCAACCCATTGTCATCACCGTGAGCGAGTACTAGCCCACCAATAGATCTGGTGGAGAAACCCCAGCTTGTCTGCCACACATATTTAACCGAGCTGTCCTTGTCCTGAAACTTAATGTCAAAGACTTTCGCAAAGTTCTGGCCCAAATCGTGGGACGTACAACTCTGCAGAGCTTTGCCATCTGGCATAAGGCTTTCAAACGTAACGGTGCATCCCGCCCCAGCAAACCTCTCTGAATCAGACTTAATACCCTTGTACCCGGCCATAGCAAAGTAATCGCGGTAAACTTCCTCGTAAGCGTTAATTGCCCACACAACCATTTCCCAGGCTTCTTCATGAGTAGCATGTGCAGTGTGCCCCTCCTGCCATAAAAACTCTGTAGTCCGCAAAAACAAATAGGTTCGCATCTCCCACCTTACAACGTTATTCCACTGGTTTATTGCAAGCGGCAGGTCGCGCCAAGACGATATCCACCTGGAATAGGCGTCATACATAATAGTCTCGCTGGTGGGCCTAACTATCAGGTTTTCTTCAAGCTTTTTACCGCCACCAATAGTAACAACTGCCAATTCCGGGGAGAAGCCCTCAACATGTGCTTTCTCACGTTTTAAAAAGGACTCTGGAATAAATAACGGGAAATAAGCGTTTTGAACACCTTTGGCCTTTATCTTCTCATCTAGTGCTTTCTGTATCAACTCCCAGATGGCGTAACCGTAGGGTCTAATAATCATGGTGCCCCGGGAAGGCCCATAGTCGGCGAGCCTTGCCTGCATTACAACAGCGGTATACCAGTCCGATATATTGTCTGATTTTTTCGGAATAAACTCCTTTGTGTAAGCCATAAAGCTAAAACAAGTTTACTACATCCTTTGCCGTTATTAAAACGGTAAGGCCTATAAGAAACGCCATCCCCCACTTGTGGACAGAGGTTTCAAATTTTTGACTTGGCTTTCTGCGCGTTACTATTTCGTAAAGCACAAACGCTATTCTGCCGCCGTCCAACGCTGGCAAAGGCAGTATGTTCACAAAAGCCAAAGAAAGGGACAAAATTGCAATAAAGTCCAAAATGCCTAGCAGTGCGTCTGTACCTTTATAGTCCAAAATAACCCCAACTATGGCAAAAATACCTACCGGGCCGGATACACCTGCGGAAACCGGTTCCACACTCTTTTGGGCTACAGAAGAGCCCACCAGCTGCGAAAATGTGGTGGTTGAATAGTCTAAAATATTCAAGGCGTGCTGAAAGCCCGAGGTTAACCGGTTAAATGCAGAGGAACCGTAGTCAAGCACAACCGATGCAGCAAGAGCTACACCCAAATAGCCGTTACCGGAGACATCCGCGGTTGGTACCACGTTAACATCTCTGGTCGAAGCGCTTAGCCTTCTGGTGTCCAACAGTTGCAAGGTTATTTGCTGGCCTGATTTATCTTTTATCTGGTACCTAACGTCATAAACGTTAAAGACCCGCTTACCGTCTACGGCATAAATTGACTCGCCCGGCCGAACCCCGGCCTCCTTAGCAACGGAACCTTCTTCAAACCCAAATATAACTGTGCTGTTTTTAAGCGTTTGACCGTACTTAAAATTGTAGTCGTACAACAGCGGCAGACTGGAAGTCTTAAAGTTGTTAACGGCAAAGAAAACGTAAAAAATCGAGATAGCAAGGGTAACATTCATCAAAACGCCGGAAACTAAAATTAACAGCCTTTTGTACGGACTTTTGTTAAAAAATGCGCCGGGGTCGGCTTGGTCAACTATTTCACCCGCATCCTCACCGGCGACTTTTACAAAGCCGCCAAAGGGAAAAGCGTTGATTGAGTAAACTGTGTCACCAAACTTTCTGCCCCACAACCTGGGGGGTATCCCAAAGCCAAATTCCTCCACGCGCACCCCCATTTTCCTGGCGGAGATAAAGTGGCCCAGCTCGTGAACCAAAACAAGAACTGACAATATTAGGATGAAAACAAGTAGTGTAAGCATTTACAGGTGTGCATCAAACCCTAAGGATGTCATCTTTCTTTTTTTCCGCAGTCTCGTCCGCCCGGTGTGAAAAATCCTTAACCACTTCTTCAACTTTATCTTTACTGGAGAATTTCTCGTCCTCGCCTATTTCTTTGTCGGCAAAAGCCTTGTCAATCTCTTTCATAGCGTCCTGCCTAATATTTCTAACAGAGTTTCGACACTCCTCAAGTTTAGTGCTAACGACTTTAACCATCTCTTTGCGTCTTTCCTCGGTGAGCGACGGAATAACAACCTTTACAGTGTCACTGCCGGTTATCGGATTAACTCCCAAGGTGCTCTCACGCAGCGCCTTGTCAATTTCTGACAAAAGCGACTTATCCCACGGCGAGATTAAAATAACTTGTGGTTCTGGGACGGAAATTGACCCCAGTTCCTTTATCTTCATTTTGGAACCGTAAGCCGCAACTTCAATATTCTCCACCAAAATACTGGAAGCCCTGCCTGTTCTTATTTTTGTGAGTTCTGATATAAAATATTCTAACGAAAGGGCTAGCTTTTGTGATAGGTCATTTACCTGCATATCAGCAGTATTATAGTTAGCAATTAGGGAAAATACAACACTAGTCCTGACTACGGGTTACCAATCCGCCGTGGTGTAACTAGTGGTGTAACTAGCGGATGTTTCTTCCTTTTATAATTCGAGCGTAAAACTACCAGTGTAAACTGGTAGATATAAGCTAAAATAGAAAGCTCGCTACGCGAGAATTTAGATGTACTCATCGGCTGATGCGCAGCGTTACACAGCAAACCACCTGCGTAAGCTGGTGGTTGTTGATCTTTAGATTGAATATCTGGTAAAAGCCCTTATTTCAATCTTCTCCCCCAGCTTGGCCACTGTTTCAGCAAGTAAATCTTTTACTTTCATTCCGGCATCTCTTACATATTCGGCGTCCAGTAAATCGTCCGTGCTAGCATACTCTTCGGTAGCCACCTGCATAGCTATTTCCTTGCCAAGCTTTTGGAATTCCTCTGTTTTGGCAACAAAGTCTGTTTCGCAAGCAAGCATTAGCAAACTGCCAACCTTCGCCCCAGAGTGGATATAACAAAAAACCAAACCCTGCCCCGCCGCTCTATCGGCGCGCTTTTCTGCTTTTGCCAAACCCTTTTCCATCAAGATTTTAACCGATTTAGCGTAATCACCACCGGTTTCTTCCAGCGCTTTTTTTGCGTCCATCACCCCAGCGCCTGTTTCTTCCCGCAGCTTCTTGATCTTTTCTATATCAATAGTCATTTTTTCTCCTTTTTTGCCTTGGGAGAAGCCTTAGCTTTTGCAACGGTTTTGACCTTACCGACAGGTTTAACCTTCTTTTCTACTCTGCCGGCCTCAACTTTGTCAACTTCAACGTTTGTATCAGTTGGCTCCACTTGTAGTCTAACCGCTTCAGAGGCTGTAGTAACTGTTGATGGTTCAACCGAAGCGCCTTCTTTAGCTTCGGCAATTTCTACTGACTTCTCGTACTCGCGATACCCGGCTGCAATGCAGTCAGCTAAAACAGCCACTAGCTTGCCCACAGACTTTGCGGCATCGTCATTACCCGGAATCAGCTTATCAACATTGCTAGGATCCGAATTAGTGTCAACCAAACCAACCACCGGAACGTTAAAAATCTTGCACTCGTTAATGGCGGTTTTTTCCCGCTTAGCGTCAACAATTAAAACGGCGGCCGGCGCACCCTTTAAGTCAACTACTCCGCCAAAAAACCTTTCCAGTCTGGTAATTTCCCTGTCTATCAACAATCGCTCTTTTTTGGTGTACATGGAAAGCTCACCAGCATCCCTCTTCTTTTTCAAGCTCACAAGCTTATCAATACTCTTTTTAATGACTTTGAAATTGGTAATTGTTCCGCCCATCCACCTCTCGCTCATGTACAAACCACCGCACCTTTTGGCTTCTTGTGCAACTAAATCGGCGATCTGTTTTTTAGTGCACACAAAAATGATCTGTCCACCCTTTGCGGCCACCCCATATAAAAAGTCGGCGGCGGCTTTTAGCAGCTCTGATGTCTTATCTAAGTCAATAATATGCACCCCCTGCTTAGAGGAAAAAATATAAGGCTCCATCTTGGGATTCCACTTGTTAACCGAATGACCAAAGTGGACACCAGCGGCAAGCAACTCTTGAATTGTGGGAAACTGATACTTTTCCATTTTGTGCGCCCACTATGATACCATAAAAGCATAAATGACACTAGGGACGGTCCTGAGAAACAGCATTATATAGACCACAAGTGGTTGAACTTGGTTATAGCCGATAGCTACGGGCTAAAAGCCGAGTACCTTGAGCTAATCTCCTGGGGCTATCACACCACCGCGTATTATGTAAAGACCTCAAAGAACAGGGACCTTCTGCTGGCAGAAAGCGCTTGGAGTGCAGATAAAGAGGCAAAAGTCGGCAAGGACATCTCTATAGCCTTGTATCTGGATAAAAAACTCCCGGTTCCCCGGTATCTGCCGACAAAGCAAAAAGGTTTGCAATTTACACTCGCTGGAAAAATATATCGACTTTCAGAGTTTGCGGGGCTCTCACCATTAAAAATGGACTATCACGTACTGGGGCAAATGCTTGCCATTCTTAAAAAACTGCACCACATTTCTCCGCCGGCGACGCTCAAGTCCAAAAAAGTGCACACAAACCAAAACGAGGCACATTCCTTCCTCCACGGTGACCCCACCCCGCATAACTTTTTAGTCACCAACAACAAACTCTCTGCCATGCTAGACTTTGAGCTGTGCTATGTGGGCAGGATTGAGGAAGACTTGGGCAAATGCATAGTTTTCTCCTGGAACTACATGCACAACCGGCCTTTTGAGGAGGTATACCGTTACGTTATAGACAGCTACAGCCGCATACTTGATCAGGCATTAGTATATAAAGAAGCTTTAACAAGCCTCCAAAACCATCTGGCATCGGTGCTAAAGCACAAAGACAAGTACTCTACCAGAACGGAATGGGAACGGGACTTTACCTTCACCAACACTCAGCTAAATCGGCTAAAAGAAGCGGGAAGGACCCTAGTGGGCAAAGGCTAGTGGTTTATCCTGCTCAAATACCAACCCGAGTTTAACTGCGGCTTCGGCTTTGGCTAATTGCCGGCCTAAGTCAGCCGCTGCCCCTAAGTCTGAAATCAGCAGCTCTTTGAGAACTTGAGCACATATATCTCTGGCGGCCTTTGGTTTGTTACCGTTAGTTTTAAGTGTTGCCAAGCTCCTGGAGCCGTCGGGCGAGAAAAACTCGCATATAATATCCTTGCCTTCAACTTTCACTATGTAATAACTCCTGGAATCATACACACAGGTTCTGGCCAAGGTGTCGTTTGCCTCAACAATCTTTGAAGCTGCATCCCAATCATAGTCATAAATCTCGGCAATGTGGGAGAGTGTAACCAACGGCCCAATTTTCAAACCTAAATCAACGCAAAGCTCCTCCTGAAATCGCCTAAGCGCAAAGGCGTTGAGTGGCCAAGCCCCAAACATATCGTTGTTTCTAAAAACCGCGTTGAGATACAGCTCGTCATTTAGATATTGCGCCGAGAGCGTGGTTAAGCAAGGCACTTTCCAGCCTTTTGTTTGCCCCAATTCCTTGCGTTGCTGGCTCTTGGGAGGAAAGTTATCTGTTTGGGGTTCCCACAAAACAATTACAGCCCCACGGTCGTAGTTATACCTTGTTAGCTTGTCTACAAGTAACTGCCGTTGATCGAGCGTGCCACCCCAACTAGCAATGCGTTCACCATAAGTATAGGCTTCAGATTTGTCGGTGTTTAGACTAAAAAAGCCTTTATAATACTTGTCAAGGCTTTCCGCACTAAAACCCAAGTACCGGGGAATGTGTGGCAACTTGGTGACTTCTTTCTCTAGCACTACGCACACATCATTTAGCTGGCGGACATTGCCATACATACCTGGAGTGTCGACCCCAAACCGCATAATGGTTTTCAAAACATCCAACCAAGCATCAGCAATAAAATCCCTTTTAATCTTAAAAACTGTAAGGTCGCTGGGAAACTTAGCGACAACTTCTTTTTTCGAGTCCGGAAAGATTAATGGCTTAGCAAATGGCCGCATTGATGGCAGTTTGTGTACGTATTCCTTCACCTCCGCTAAGGGTTTATTTATAAAATTGTACACAAAAACCCCCTTAATTAACACCTCCAACGCATCTTTGGCAAGTTCTTTGTCCAATAAGGTCTCGTTATCCCCAAAAACCTGCCAGGATTCCAGTCTTCCACCGGTTCCCTTTACTGCCTCTACACCATGCGCAAACAGTCTAACTAGCGCTTCTCCACTCCCCTGCCTGTCCACACCGCAAATAACCAAGTGCCGTATCGCAGGATTCGCTAAAATATTGCGTACTAGCGGATTTATGCCCCTTTTTGTGTACAATTGGCCACAAACGGCAAAATTCTTAACACCTAATTCAGCGGCTACTACTTCTTTAGGTGTCCAGCAGGTGGCTACACCTACATTAGACTGTAAATCGCCAAGCAACAGCCGGTCTCTAAAATAAATCGGCCAGTCTGGCTGCTTAGCTTTAATTTGCCTTAACTTTGCTTGCCCCATACTAGTTCCTTAGTGATATGAATAACCTTTACATCGTTGTTAACTAAAAGACTCTGCGCCTCTCTACCCCCGGGATACTCGGCCATAAAAAATAGCTTAGCAATGCCGGATTTTGCTAGCAATCGAGCGCAGATAATACAAGGAAACGTAGAAACATAAACAGCGGCATCCTGAACTGACAGCCCCGCTTTGGCACACTGGGCGATACACGAAGCCTCAGCATGGATAGAGCACACTTTATGTATGTCCTTACCGCCCCGCAAACCCTCCTTCTCCCGCACACACTCACCATTCTGACAATACACCTCGCCCGGCAATGTTTCGTTCCAGCTTTCAGCTACAACTTTACCCTCCTTTACGACTACACATCCGGTCTTGTATCCGCATTTGGAGTTGTCACACAATAGGCACGCCCGCCTCATATACCCAATATCAGCTTTAGTGCAGCTGCTCATTTCTGCGGTCTGTACTTTCTATATAACTCCGCCAGTTCAATTGGCGTTTTGGCAACGTTCTGAAACGTATAGTGAATGCCGTCTGTTGTTCGGGTCAAAAACCCCCGCCTCATTGGCATAATGTGCCAGTGCAAATGGCCCAAGCTCTTGCCACTTGCCGCCCCACCCTCGCGGTAAATTATATTCACGTCATCAACTCCCAAAGCCTTGGCAATTAAGTCCACACCAATCAGTAATAAAGCATTCACCGCCAACCACTCCGGGCCTGTCAACTCCTTAAGCCTTTCAATGTGCCGCCTGGGAATTATCAGCAGGTGGCCTTCGGTGTACGGAAACAGGCTTACCGTTAACACAACCTCGGCCTGCTCCATAATTACATATTTTGGTTTCAAGTCGCAAAAAACGCATTTGTCCAAAGCGGTTACAATCCTATCGTACCACTCGGAGACGCGGGTTGTGCCTGTCGGTATTTTGTTAAGTTTTTTTAACGTCACTTTCGGCATGTAGTTTAAACTTTGAACCTTCCCGCTGCATCAGTTTTATTTTATCTTCATCCATGCACTCCTTAAAAATATCTTTGACTTTTTTCGCCGCCATTCTATTAATCATCGAAGATGACGATAAAAACGGCGACTGCCGCGGCGCGGTTACCACCCTACCGCCGCTTTTCCTAACGATTTTATACTCCGGGCTCTGTTTAAGCCCCGAATTCCACTCCTCGGCCACAGTAAAAAACACATTGGGCTTAAGAGTTGCTAAGGTATCGGCAACTGTAAAGTCATCAAAAATGTACACGCCGTCTACAAAGTCCAAACTGGCCAATACATAAGCCCGTGAATATTCGCTAATGATAGGTCGGCCATATCCTTTCATCGCCTTTATTTTGGCATCAGACGGTATACCTACCAGCAAAAAGTCGCCCAGCAAAGAGGCTTTTTCCACAAACCTGGCATGGCCAACGTGCAAAAGGTCATAAGACCCGGAAACAAAAACCAGCTTAGCTTTTGTGGTCCACCCGAGGCGGGCGCGCTCTTGAATAAATGCTTCCAAGACAGCTTTATCTTTGTAAATAAACTCGGCTGGATTAAAGGCTTTCCTATCCTGCGGCGTTTGGTCGCCATAATCCGCGGGTTTAAAATTTGGCACACTATCTAAACCAAAAGCTATATGCTTGGACCAAAGATACGAAGCCACTATCTCTGTAAACCTCAAGTCGGCAACGTGTTCAATCAGGTCCCGGGCGCTCTTATACGGGTTGTGGTCCTCGCACACTACCAACTTACCACCCGCCCGCTTTAGCAAAAATTCGGCCTGCTCATCCACATTGCCATTTTCCAGTTCTTTCGTGTTGGTATAAAAGATATCCGGCGCCAGCAGAACTATTGTGGCATGCGGTTCACCTTCGTCAACAACAGTCACATAATCCACACTCCTCAAATACGTAAGCATTTCGCTTCTGGCATCCTGGTTTAGTAGCGGGTAGTCAGGACCTTTTAGTTTGGAAATGGAGCGATCCGAACACAAGCCAACAACCAAAACGTCGCCACATGCTCTGGCCTCGGCCAAAAATCTGCAATGGCCGGGCGTAACAACCTCAAAAGACCCGGTAGTAAAAACTATTTTCTTACCTTGCTTGTGCAAATTGGCGGAGAGTCTGGCCAGATTCTTAAAGTCAACTATTTTCTTATACCGGTTTTGGGCAGTTCTTTTTTTTACCGCTTGGGTTGACAAAGGCACGCAAGTATTTTACCACCACTGGTTTAGGTCGTTTTTTCCGTTACCGGCTTTTTCCAGCTGGAAAACTTGCACTCTGGATACCTGGAACAGCCGTAAAATGTGCGGCCTTTAGCCTTTTTTACAACTATATCCCCCTGCTTGCATTCAGGACAGTTAACACCGATCTTCATCAGATAGGGTTTAGTAGACTTACATTCCGGATACCTTGAGCAAGCTAAAAATTTGCCGAACCGGCCTTGTTTTAGGATATACTTGCCCTCGTTACATACCTCGCACACCCCAAAGTCCGTTTCTTGGTTTGCCTGACGAGTACTGTCATTTTCCTCGGACCCCCCAAGCAGGGTTGTAATTACCTCCTCTACCGGTTTGGCAAATTCGCACTTTGGGTAGTCGGAGCAACTCATAAACTTACCGTATTTGCCCAGTTTAAAAATCAGGTTGCGGCCGCATTTTGGACAAACCTCACTAGAGTCGCCCAAAAAAGTAATATCCTGCTTTTTTAGCTCTTTATCCTTAGCTTCAATAGCCTTTGCAAACGGCTCATAAAACTCTTTGATAACGGGCTGCCACTTTAACTCACCGAGTGCCACCTCATCCAGTTCTTCTTCCATTTTAGCCGTAAACTGGTAATTGACGATGCTTTCAAAGTGTTTCACCAGAAGATCTGTGACAACATATGCCACATCTGTGGGCCTAAAATACCGACCTTCTTTTTCTATATAACCGCGAGCCTGAATAGTTTGAATTGTAGGTGCGTAGGTGGATGGTCTACCAATACCAAGCTCTTCGAGTGCTTTAACCAAACTGGCATCCGAATATCTTGCAGGCGGTTGGGTAAAGTGCTGCGCCGGGTTGGTTTCAAGTAGCTTTACGCCCTCCCCCTCCGTTAGCTCAGGTAAGGTATTCTGCACCTCTGTGTCCTCATCAGTTTGTGTGTCGGCAGCCCCGGCAGCAAGCGCTAAAAACCCCGGGAACTTAATAATAGAACCCACCGCTCTAAACACATATTGCTTTGTAGACGTAACATCTACACTAGTTTGGTCATATACAGCTGGAGCCATTTGACATTCAAGAGATCTTCGCCATATAAGCGAATACACCTTCTGCTCGTCCACCCCTAGCTTAGTTATTTTTGGGTCGGAAGGTTGGTTGGCAACACCGGTAATTCTTATTGCTTCGTGTGCCTCTTGCGCGTTCTTAGAGCTATTCTTGTAATAGTTGGGTGTTTCCGGAACATAATCCTTGCCAAATCGTTTGTGGATATAACCCCTGGCTTCATCAATAAACTGGCTGGACAAATTAAGTGAGTCGGTTCTATGGTACGTAATAAGACCTTTTTCAAACAGGCCTTGGGCCGCTTTCATAGTTTTGTAAGCCGGAAAGCCGAAGACGTTTGACGAACTTTGTTGAAGCGTAGAAGTCTTAAACGGTGGATAGGCACGCTTTTGCTTTTGGCTACGGGCTACTTTCGAGATAGTATAAGTATCAGCTTTGAGCTCTTGCAAAATCTTGTCTGCCTGGTCTTTATTAGCTATTTCGATCTTTTTAGTCTTAGGCGTAGATGCCGCGGCAATATAGTCAACAAGCTGGGCAGAGAATTTGCCCTCTTTTGAACTAAAAAGAGCGCCAATAGACCAATATTCAACCGGTGTAAACGCATCTCTTTCCCGCTCGCGGTCAACTACAAGCCGCACAGCTACGCTTTGCACTCTACCTGCCGACAGACCATAGCGCACCTTTTTCCACAGCAGTGGCGAAAGCTTATAACCCACCAGCCGATCAAGCACCCGCCTGGCCTGCTGGGCATCCACCAACTTAACGTCAATAGTACCCTTGTGGTCAAACGCTTCCTTAACTGCCTCCTTGGTTATCTCGTGAAAAACCGCCCGGCCGTAATTTTTGGGCTTTAGTAACTCTTTCAAATGCCAGGCAATGGCCTCCCCTTCCCTATCAGGGTCGGTAGCCAGCACCACAAAGTCGGCATCTTTTGCAACCTTCTTTAAGTCCCTTAATACCTTCTCGCCTTTTTCCGGAACAACATATTGGGGTTCAAAGTTGTGTTCAACATCAACACCCAAACCGCTTTTTGGCAAGTCTCTAATATGACCCATCGACGCTTTTACAGTAAAGCCCTTGCCTAGTATTGTCTCCAACGTTTTTGCTTTTGTTGGTGATTCAACGATAACCAAAATCATACCGTCTAAGAATACCACATTGGTAAAATCGTCAACTTATACCACAATATCCTCAACGCATGTTACAGGCTTTGCTCCCTGCTTTATTAGGTCGTTTGTGCCCATGCTTAAGTAAGAAAAAACGTTTCCCGGTACGGCAAAAGCTTCCTTGCCCAACTCTAAAGCAGCGTCTACAGTAGACATACAGCCGCTTTTCCTGCTCGCTTCAATTACTAAAATGGCGTCGGCAAGCCCGGCGATTATTTTGTTTCGCTCTAAAAATGTGTACTTTGAGGCCGTGGTGAAAGCCTCAAATGGTGACACCAAACAGCCAGCCCCCGACACAGCAACCCGTTTGCATAAAGCCAAGTTACTAAAGCTAGTCAACCGGGCAATGCCAAAACCCAATACTCCGATTGTCTGGCCACCGGCTTTAAGAGCCGCCTGCTGTGCTTCCGCGTCTACGCCCTCGGCCATACCGGACACTATGCACAAACCTTGTTTTACCAACCGCGGCACAAAGTCTAAAACAACGTTCCTGCCGTAGTCAGACATAAGCCGGCTGCCAATCACGGCTATACTTTTCTTTGGCCAAACAACAGCTCCTGCCGCCACAAGCGTTAGTTGTTTAGGCGGACTTTTCAGGTGCAGTAAACCGCCCGGGTAGCCTTCACTGCCTAAAGTCACAACACTTTTCACACGTCAACAATACACAACCAAATGCTAAACACAACGTTTGTTCTCCAGAAACTATAGAAAATCTTGGTATAATCTAGCCGTGGTTAAAAAAATAGTCACTTATCCAAATCCAATACTCGCACTAACAAGCCAAAAAATTGACTTTGCCAAAGCCGGCTCTATAGCAAGGCTCAAAACCTTGGTCGCCGACATGGCGGAAACTATAAACCTAGTCAAGGACCCGCCGGCGGCTGGGCTTTCCGCCATCCAAATAGGCGAAACCGTTAGGGTCCTCATCGCAAGAGATTTTGTATACGACAAGGACACAGCAAATGCAGTGGCAGTAAAAAGCTATCTCCTCGTCAACCCAAAATATATTAGTCTGTCAAAAGAACAAGTTGCGGATTGGGAGGGTTGCTTAAGCTTTCCTAACCAATACGGCAAGGTGTTAAGGCACAAAAAAATTAAAATAAAATATCAGGACGACCAAGGTGCCGAACAAAGGCTTGCGGCTTCAGGCTTTCTTGCCAGAGTAATCCAGCATGAGCTTGACCATCTGGACGGAATTACCTTTAACACCAAGGCTATTGGCAAATTGATTAAAGGTGAGGAACTGGACACCAAGTTGAAGATAGCCGACTAATTATGACAATCGTTTTCTTTGGCACTTCAGATAGATCAGCGCCAATTTTGGAATCGTTAAACAGCAATTTTTCCCTAAAATTGTGCATTACTAAAGATGATGTAGTAGTCGGCAGACATCAAACCACTAAAGAAACGGGTGTAAAAAGCTGGGCAAAGCAAAATGGGATCACTTTTTACCCCATAAAAACTAATCTAAAAGACGAGGCAGAAATAGTTACTGAACACATAAAGTCAACAGGAGCGGAGCTTGGAGTGGTGGCCGACTTTGGTTTTATTGTGCCAGAAAGTATTTTGGCGGCTTTTCCCAAGGGACTAATCAACGTCCACTTCTCACTGCTCCCAAAATATCGCGGCGCCAGCCCTGTGCAACACACCATCTTAAATGGAGACCAGCTAACTGGTATTACTTATCAGCTTATGGAAAAAAGCCTGGATACCGGGCCGGTACTGCACCAAACGGAATATAAGTTTAACTTTACAGAAACCTCCGGCGAGTTGTATACAACGCTTTTTGCTCTAGCCGCTAAAGAGCTGCCTAAGGTTATAGTGGACTATACATCGGGCAAGCTGACACCAAGAAAACAAAATGAAAGCGAAGTAAGCTATACTTATTCCCCCACCCACCCTAAAACCACATACATTTATAAGGAAGATGCCCGCATCAGCTGGAACAAGCCAGTGGGTGATATTGAGCGTGAACTAAGAGCTTACAACCCCTGGCCCATAAGCTGGACGTCCCTTAACGAACTCGTAGCTGCTGGGACCAAAGTTGCCGGGCTAACAAACCTAAAAAGATCGGCCGACGCTATTAAAACAGTCAAAATCTACTCGGCACAGCCGGTGGAAGGTAAGCTCCACATCGAGCGTATCCAAGTAGAAGGCGGTAAAGTGTTGACCTGGCAAGAGTTTGCCAATGGTTACTTGGTCTGACTGGTTTCAGCTTTGTTGGCTTTATTGGCTTTGTTTAGCATCGACAGGCAAGAAGTACACATGCGAACCCGCAGCCTTCTGCCGCCAATTTCAAGCCTTTTTTCGCGTAAATTGGGCTGCTGCCGGCTGATAGTCCTTTTAGTAACACGTCTACCTATACCTCTGGGCACTAAATTGCCTTTTAAACTGCCTTTTCCACATAGTTGACAAACACGCGACATAGCTGGGCTATTTAACCACACATTAGTAGTCAGGACAAGCCCTACCACATACCCAACAATAATGATAGAATTTCTTGCGACTGGGCACACCGCGCCCTTTGCACCTAGGCCTGGATAGCTCAGTTGGCAGAGCAAGGGTTTTGTAAACCTTAGGTCGGGAGTTCAAATCTCCCTCCAGGCTCCAGTATACTTGACGAATAAATAGCATGCCGAGGTACCGAAGCGGCCAAACGGAGCAGTCTGTAAAACTGTTGGCGGAAGCCTACATAGGTTCGAATCCTATCCTCGGCACCAGACGAGGAGAGCGTGTACTCATGCTCATC
>Ga0209211_10005673_pt1 | contig 18492 bp, 16 predicted proteins | sample RifGroA2_FD_183992 | JGI IMG/M metagenome (GOLD analysis project Ga0209211, IMG submission 183992) | Groundwater microbial communities from Rifle, Colorado, USA - Groundwater A2 (SPAdes) (version 2) | ecosystem: Environmental > Aquatic > Deep subsurface > Groundwater | place: Rifle, Colorado... | reverse complement strand
CCGATCGTGCGCGAAGGCGTGCGGTCCTATCTGACCAGCCGCTCCATCGCGGTGGTGGGGGAAGCTTCCGACGCCAAAGAAGCCCTGCGCAAGGTGAAAAAACTGGCGCCCGATGTTATCGTGCTGGACGTGAACCTGCCTTTGATGGACGGCGGGGAGCTGGCCCGCCGCCTGCGCCGGCTGGTACCTGGGTCCAAGCTCATCGCCTTCAGTATACATTCCAGCGAGGAATATGTGGTGCGGATGGCCCGGTGCGGCGTTCAGGGCTACGTGATGAAAGACCAGCCTACCTCCGAGCTGCTGGACGCTATCAGGCAGGTGTCGCGGGGAGGTCTCCATTTCCCCGCCGGCATGACTGACGCCCTCCTGGCCCCGGCGCCAAAGGCTGCCCGGGACGAGGCGGAGAGCGGGGGGCTGACAGGGCGCGAGCTGGACGTGCTGGCTTTGCTCGCGGAAGGACTCTCGAACAAAGGCGTAGCCGCCAAACTCGGCATCGGGGTGAGAACGGCGGAGACGCACCGGGAGCATATAGCGCACAAGCTCCATATCCCGACGGTCGCCGGGCTGACCAAGTACGCCATCCAGCACGGGCTGACTTCCTTAAAATAAACAGCGGGTTTTTTATGCGCCTTATCCGCCTCAATAGATATTTATTCGCGGTTTTTGCCGCCGCCCTGTTCTGCGCCTGCGCGCATACGGCCAGGAAGCCGGCGCCTCCCGAGGCGCAGTCAAAAAAAGGGACGGCGGTAAAAAAAGAGGCCGCGGTGAAGCTTTCCCCGGAGGACGTGAAGATAGTGGAAAGCCTGTATTACAAGGCGGTCGGCGCCTACAGCAATAACGATATGGACGCGGCCCTGGGCTATATTAACGAGATCTCCACCCTGTACCCCTCCTACCCGCCGGCCGCGGAACTGAGGGAGAAGATAAAGAGCGTTTCCGGCGCGAATAAGCTCCCGGCGCCGCAAAAGCCATGAAAACCGGCAAGCTCAGGGAGACGGCCGTAAACGCGTCCATCGCTTTTTCAGCGCTGGTCCTCCTGCTGATACTGGGGGCCGCCAGGCTGATGCTCAGTGACGCCAGGAAATCCGTCTTCGAGGACACGCGCCTGCGCGCCGAGATATCTTCCAGGCTGGCCGGGAAGGCCCTGTTCCCTAAAACAGACCTGTTCTCCCTGCACTTCCTTCTGAACACCATAGAGCTGGACAAGGTCGTGAAATACGCCGTGGTCTCCGACCGGTCCGGAAAAATACTCTCGCACTCCTACCCGGATAAAATAGGCGCGAAGGATGAAAGCCGCGAGGGGGTCGCGGCACGGAATTCCGGGGCCGCCCTGATGCAGTCTTTCAAGGGCGCCGACGGTCTGGAATATTTCTATTTTTCGGAGCCTATAACCGTTGGCACCAGGCGCCTTGGCACGCTAGCTCTGGCCATTAACGGCGAAACCATAAAACCCCGCCTGGCCGCCACCACGCATAAACTGGTCATCATTTTCCTCGCGGCCCTCGGCGCGGTGGGGCTGCTGCTGCAGATAAGGTCCCTGCTGCGCAGGGAGCAAAGGTCCGCCGCGGTGAAATCGGCCATGGTGCATACCGTCAGCCATGAGTTCAACAACGCGCTCACGGTCATAGACGCCACCATTTTCCTGCTGGAGGAGACCGAGCCGGGGAAAAACGACGCCGCCAGGGCCGGCCTGTACCGCACCCTCTCTTTTGAGCGGAAATCCCTGAAGAGCTTCGTAAAGAACATCCTGAACGAGGCGAGGATGGACGCGGGCCGGTTCAGGATAGAAAAGAAGCCGCTGGCGCTTTGCGACCTGGTGGCCGACTCCGTGTCGGTCATGGAAGAACTGATGCGCAGGAAGAAGATCTCCTTTTCGCTCGACATGACCAAGGAGCCCTTCGTCGTGAACGCCGACCAGGAGGCGATGACGCTGGTCCTCTCCAACCTGGTAGGCAACGCCGTAAAGTACACGCCTGAAAGCGGCCGGATAACGGTCAGGCTCGCGGCTGAAAAAGCCGGGCAGATAACTTTTCATATAGAGAATTCCGGGCGCGGCATCGCCGCCGAAGACATAGAGAAGATAAAGACGGAGTTCTTCAGGACCGGGGAAGGCCAGGCCGCCGCCGAGGGTTTCGGGCTGGGGCTGAAGATCTGCAACGATATGCTGCTGCTGCACGGCAGCGCGCTGGAGATCAAAAGCGAGCTTGGCAAGAGCGTCTGTTTCTGTTTCTCGCTGCCTGTCGAGGCGCAAAATGCGGCAGAAGAGCCCGGTCCCGCCCTCCCGGCATAAAAACTAAAACTCCGTGATACGGATCCCGCCGGTAAACGCCTTCCGTAAAACTACTTAGCGGTGCGGGCATTATCCCTAATAGCCGCCCGGCCGGCCAAGGGCTATACTTTATAAATGAGAGCTAAAGCGCTTTAAGGAGAACTATATGAGAGCAATATTCGCAATATCCCTGGCCGTCGGCCTGCTGGCTGTCAGCGCGCCTGTATCCGCGTCCAAAATGGACGTTTACATCGTAAACTCGGCCAGGCAGTCTTACGTGTTCAACAACTACCTGCAGGACGACGATATCAAGATCGAATCCAGGGACGGGGCCGTAACCCTGACCGGGATCATCTCCGAACAGTTCCACAGGTCCCTGGCCGAAGTGACCATGACGGATATCCCCGGCGTCAGGAGCGTGGACAACAGGCTGGAGGTCAAAGGCGCGCTCCCCACGGCTAACTCCGACGCCTGGTTCCGGGAGAAGATCAAGGCTACCCTTTTGTTCCACCGCAGCGTCAGTGCCAAAAACACGGAGGTGGACGTGAAAGACGGCATCGTTACCCTCCGGGGCGGCGCGGTAAGCACGGCGCAAAAAGACCTGACTACGGAATACGCCAAGGACGTGGAAGGGGTCATAGAAGTCAGGAACGAGATGGTCGTAGCCACGCCCCTGGAAAAAACGCCCCGGACGACCAAGGAACAGATAGACGACGTCTCCGTAGCGGCCCTGGTCAGGATGGCGCTGGTGCTGCATCATTCCACCAACGGCCTCTATACCACGGTCGCGGTGAGGCGCGGCGTGGTCACGGTGGGCGGGCGGGCCAGGACCGACGCCGAAAAAGCCCTGGTGACCAAGCTCGTGAAAGACGTGAACGGCGTGAAGAAAGTTAAGAATTTAATGACGGTAGAGCCGTCCTAGCCTGGAGCCCGGGAAAACGGAGAGGAGGAGAGTATGCTGGAAAGAATCGCCGTAATACTGGTGGTCCTGTGGCTGCTTGGCCTGGTGAGCAGCTATACTCTTGGCGGATTCATCCATCTTTTGATCGTGATGGCTATCGTCGTGGTGGCGCTCAGGGTCATCAGGGGCCGGAAAGTTCTGTAGCGATCCGGGGCAGTTCCGGAAAAGGGAGATATGTCGTCCATGACCCAACAGAGAAATTTCCCGAGCGGAACGCACTTTCTTTTCATCGCGGCCGCGCTGATGGTCATCATCTGGGGCATCAACCAGGCCCGGTCGGCCCTGGTCTCTTCCCTTGTCGCCATTTTTCTCTCCGTGCTCGGTACGCCGGCGGTACAGTGGCTGGAAGGGAAGCGCCTCCCGCACGTTCTCGCGGTGCTGCTGGTGCTGGCGGGGATGATAGCGGTGCTGCTGGTGGGAGGCGGGCTGGTCAGCACTTCGCTCGGCGGCTTCAGCGCCTCCCTGCCCTCCTACCAGGAGCGGATACAGGAGCAGGCCACAGTTATCCAGGCGCTGCTCGCGAAGAAAGGCGTCAGCGTAACCGATAAACAATTGCTCGAATTCCTTGATCCGGCCGCGGTGATGAAGCTGGCCGTCAGCCTGCTGGGCGGGCTGGGCGCCGCGCTCTCCAACATCGTCCTGATCCTGCTCACGGTAATGTTCATCCTGCTCGAAGCCTCGAGTTTCCCGGTCAAGCTGCGCGCGGTCCTCGGCGACCCGCGGCAGGTCTTCCCGGAGTTCACCAGGTTCGTGAAAGACATCCAGCACTATGTCATAGTCAAGACAGGGCTCAGCCTGGCCGCGGGGCTCCTGATCTGGCTGTGGCTTACCGTGCTCGGAGTGGATTCTCCCGTCCTCTGGGGATTCCTGGCCTTCATGCTCCTCTATATCCCCCATGTCGGCTCTATCATCGCGGGGATCCCGGCCGTTTGTCTCACCCTGGTCCAGTTCGGGGTCGGCCGCGCCGCGCTCGTGGGGGCCGGCTACGTGGCCGTTAACTTCATCCTCGGCAACATAGTGGAGCCGAAGCTGATGGGGTATAAGTTCAGCCTGTCCACGCTGGTGGTCTTCCTCTCGCTGATCTTCTGGGGAAGGATGCTCGGCCTGATAGGAGCGGTCCTCTGCGTGCCTTTCACCATGGCGCTGAAGTTCGCCTGCGAGCAGCATGAAAGCACGCGCTGGATCGCCGTCCTGCTCGGGCCCGAGGTTCCGGTTAAAAGCGGCGCCGCGGCGGGATAAAGAACCGTTCCCGGAACCAGGTCCGAAACCCGGTAACAGCTTTTATGCTTCCTATGGATGATCACAGAATGTCGCCGGCCCGTCTTTCCCTGGCCGCCCTGTTAATGCTGGCGGCTTTTTGCGCCGTTCCGGCCAGCGCCGGGAAAAGCTCCGGGCCCTGCCCGCAGATCCGGTTCTCCGGCACGGAGAAGATAATCCTCAACGCCATGGAGACCCGGCTGGTCTGCGGCGATACCGCCACCGAAGGCTGGGGGCAGATCCCTTTCAACCAGGCCGAGAGTTTCCTGCGGGCCTTCCTCCAGCAGAGGGGCTACCAGGAGCCGAAGTTCGACCCGGGCCCGGACGTCCTCAAAATAGACCCCGGCAAAAAAACCTTCGTAACCTCCTTCACTGTCGCAGGACTGCCGCCCGGGATAAAACCCGGCAAGCTGCGCAAGATAAAAGGACAGGCCATGACGCCCGGGCTGCTGGACGCGGCCAAGGCCGCCCTGCAGGGAACCCTGCAGAACCGCGGCTACGCCTGCCCGGAGATAGAAATGCAGGGGAACGGGACCACGGGCGAGCTCTCGGCGGAGGTGCGGCCCGGGGACGTCCATGTGTTCGCCCATATCCGCCCCAAAAGAACGGACGAGGTGTACCCGCAGATCTTCAGCCGCTACGAGGCTTTCAGGCGCGGCCAGCGCTTCGATTCCAGGCTGCTGGACCTGACGGCCCGGCGGACCATGGCCGACTCGCTGTTCCTGAACACCTACTTCGAGGTGGACTGCTCCACGGGAGGCATGGTCATCACGGAACGCGTCACGGCCGGCAAGCCGCAGCTCTACCGGCTGGGCGTCGGCTTCGACACCGAGGGGTTCTTCATCGGCAAGGCGCAGTGGCAGCATTCCCGCCTCGGGACGCGCAGCAATTCCATGGGCGTCTCGGTCTACACTTCCTTCCGCGAGCAGGCGGCCGTCGCGAATTTCCGCTACTACCTGGGGCGGGCCTCGCGGCTTTACCTTATGCCGAAGCTCACCTTCGGACGCCAGAACGAACCCCAGTATGAGGCCATGCACGCGGAGTTCGCCCTCCTCCCGGGGTTCAGCTGGGACAGCAAGAACCTGCGCGGGGAGTTCTCGGCGGGCCCGGCGCTGGAATACGAGCATACTATCCGGGGACTGGGGCCCGTCACCAGCTACCCCGCCTTCGAGACGCAGCTGGAGCTGCGCGACCATTTGTTCGAATACTACGCGGGCGAGCCGCAGGCCGGCGGGCGGCTTACCTTCAAATCGCAGTCCCGGATAGCCGGGATGGAATCGCGCATAACGGCGCACCTCCTCAGCCTGCAGGGGGAGCATATCTGGAACCTGGGCGGGTTCAGCCCCCCGGCCCTGGTCCTGGCCACGCGCTACCTGCTGCAGACCACTTTGGTAAAGAACTCGCTCCTGGCCGCCGGGGAGATCCCCCTGGGCATGCGGATCTTCATGGGCGGAGACTCCGACCTGCGGGGGGCGGAACTGAACAAGGTCCCGGCTGACAGCGCCGGCCTTCTGACCACGGTCTACGACGGCATAGAGCTGCGGCTCGGGGACGTCCTGCCCCACGGCCTGCAGCCGCTGATCTTCCTGGACGCCGCGATGGCCGGCCGGAGTTCCGCGCACCTGGACCCGAACGTGTATTTTTCCCCGGGGTTCGGCCTCCGGTGGCTCTCCCCGATCGGCTCGGTCCGGACCACGCTGGCGCGCGGCATGGTCTGGCGCCGCGATCCCGCCGCCGAGGTCCTCATGACCCCGCAGTGGCGGCTGTTCCTGAGCCTGGGGAAGGAGTTCTGATGCGCCTGTTCAGGAAGCTTCTTCTCGTTTCCATCGCCTCCATAGCCGCGCTGCTCGCCGCCCTGGCGCTGGCGGTGGTTATGCTTATCGCCAAGCCGCAATGGTTCCTTACGACCCGCACTGTAACCGTGGCTGTTAAAAATTTCGGCGGCGCCTGGCACCCGCGCTGGAAAACTCTGGCCTTCGGCATCCGCTCCGTCAGCTTCCCCGAAAAAGAGCTCCGCCTCCAGGCCGGCGACCTCTGCTTCAGGAACGCGGCCGCGGGCGTGGAGGGCTGCCTGAAGAACCTCGACGTCAGGCTGAACTTGCGCCTTTATTTTTTCGGCGCGAAGCTGACGAAGATCTCCAGGCTCATCGTCTCGGGCGATCACTTTACCCTGGACCTGACCGGACTGAAGCCTGCGGCCACTCCGGAAAAAAGCGCGGGCCTGCCCACCAGCCTGCCCAACCTGATCCCGGCGGCCCTGCGCGGCCTCAGGCTGGAACTGCTGGAGGTGGACCTGCCGGCCAACAAGATCGTAAGCGCCGGCGGCTCGCTCAAAGGCGGGCTCCGCCTCGACCTGGGGCTGGAAGGGGACAGGCCGCTGGCGCTCAATGTGGAAGTGGCGCACAGCTCCGGGAGCTTTACCAGGCATTACAGCGGCGAGGCCGCCGTGGCCTCCGATCTTCTGAAAGGCCGCGAGTTCACCTTCCTGGACGCGCGGGGCCAGCTCAAGGCGGAAGGGGTGAACGCTAAATTCCAGGCCAGGGTGGACGAAAAAGGGGCCGACGCGCTTGTCTTCAAGCTGAGCGCCGACGCGCGCATGCCCGGCCGGCGGATCGAGGCCGGCGTGGAAGGTTCTCAGAAGGGACAGGACTTCCGCCTGAACGGCTCGGCGGGCGTTTGGGAAAGCTCGGGGCCGGTCAAGAGCGTCCGGCTGAAGAATTTCACCCTCGGGGCCCGCCTTAAAAAAGATTCCACGGAATGGGAGACGCTGAAACTGGACAGCGGCTTCGAGCTGGAGCCGCAAACTTTCGGCCTCAGGGGCGCGGGGCGCAGCCTCGCCAAAACCCTGGAGGGCCGGCTGGCGATCAGGGCCCGCTCCACGCCGGGAATTATAGAAAGGGACCATTTCGACGCGGATGTATCGCTTACGGTGAACCCGGTCAGGTTCTGGTACGAGTTCTACGGCAGCTTTAACGGCAAGGTTTCCGGCCGCGCCAGCCGGCTCGGGGCGCTCTCTATCAGCCACAAGCTGGACTTCGGCCTTAAGGTGGACAGGTTCGAGGACCTGGTCGGGTACCTGGCCCACACCCCGTATTCGGTGCCCGCGCCGGTAAACGTTTTCGGCGGGCCGCTCAGCGTCTCGCTTAAAGGCAGCGGCGACTCGCTCAAGGACCTCCAGGAATTCGAGTACGCGCTGGTAAGCGGGCTGGCTGCCGGCCGGCAGGCCCTGAAATTCGAGGTGAAGGGAAAGGTTTCCGCGTCCGGGCTCTGGACGCCGGAGCGTTCCTTCAAGGACGAAACGGATCTGCTGCTGCGGGACGTCGCCCTCCAGCTCCCGCGTTTCGACCTCAAGGGGATGGCCTCTTTCGTCCCGGACAGCCGCATCAAGACCGGGGCGCAGCTGGACAAGGCGGAGCTGGCCCGGGAGGAAGAGCGCAAGAGGCCCGCCGAACGCTCCGCGCCTCCCGTCGAAGCGGTAATACGCGTCAGGACGGAAAAACCCGCCATCCTGTACTCCAACCTGGCCAGGGACCCGGTCCCGGTCGCCCTGGATTTCACTTTAAAGCTGCCCAAAAGCGGGATGAAGGGGACGGTGGAGATAAAGCCGTTCCGCGTCGAGATCTTCCGCCGGGTCGCGTCCATAGACCATATTACGTTCATCGGCCGCGCGGGCTCGCCCATTATGGGCCTGGACGGCCTTATCGTCTATAAGGCCGCCGAGGCGAAGATCTTCATCCGCCTCCTGGGCACCGCCCAGAAACCGCAGGTCAAGTTCGAAAGCGACCCGCCGATGAGCCAGGCCGACATCACGGCCATGCTGCTCTTCGGCAAATCCCCCGGCAAGCTGGATTCCGACCAGCAGGCGAGCGCTGCCAATACGCAGACCGCGGTGTCCAACAGCGCCTTCGGCCTGGCCTCGCTCTACCTGCTGGCCTCCACGCCTGTGGACTATGTCGGCTATGACCCGGTCACCAGGACCTATACGGTCAAGCTCAGGGTGCCCGGGGGGGCGACGCTCCAGTTGGGCTCCGACGGGCAGAACAGGGGCGTGCAGCTCAGGAAACGTATCGCCTCCAACCTGGCCATACAGACCGAGCTTACCAATACGCAGACCCAGGGGAACGTGGTGACGACCCTCCTCGAATGGTACGGGCGGCGCTGAAGGAGGGCGCGGGACAGGCTATGAAAAAGGATCTTCAAAACCGGGCCGGTTATTATTGGACCCTGCTTGCCCGGACCTTTAAAGCCTGGGACTCCGACCACGGCCCCCGGATGGGCGCCGCGCTGGCTTATTACGCGCTGTTTTCTCTCGCGCCTCTCCTGATCATCGCCCTCACCGTCGCGGGATCGTTTTTCGGTGATACGTCGGCGCAGGACGAGGTCTTTAAGCAGGTCAGGGCGCATGTCGGGACCCAGGGCGCTCAGGCGGTCAGGGACCTTATGGGGTCCATGGCTTCTTTCAAAAGCGGCTTTTTAGGCGCGGCCGCCAGCGCGGCCGTGCTGCTCTTCGCGGCTTCCGGGCTGGTAAGCGAGCTGCAGTCGGGGCTCAATGACATCTGGAGGGTCGAGCCACCGCCGCGCCCCTGGCTGGCCCTGCTCCGCCGGCGCGCCCTGGCGCTGGGCTTCGTGCTCAGTTCCGGCTTCCTACTCCTGCTGGCGCTGGTCCTGAGCGCCGCGGTTTCCGTGCTGGGCAAGTACGTGAGTTCCCTCCTGCCGGTGCCGGAAGCCGCCATGCACGCTATGGATTTCGCCCTGGTTTTCGGTGTGACCACGCTGCTGTTCGCCATGGTCTATAAATACCTGCCCGACACGCGCATCGCCTGGCGGGATGTCTGGACCGGCGCGGGCGTCACTTCCATCCTGCTGACCCTGGGGAACCTGGTCATCGGCCTTTACCTGGGCAAAAGCGGCCTCACTACCGCTTTCGGCGCGGCGGGCTCGCTGATCCTGGTCCTCGTCTGGGCTTTCTACTGCTCGCAGCTGCTGTACTTCGGCGCCGAGTTCACCCGCGTGCAGGCCCAGGAGCGGGGGCTCGCGGCGGGCCAGCGGCCCTGAGCCGTGCGCGCGCCCTGGCGCCGGCTATGCCGGCGGAAAGCTGCGCAGCAGCTTTGCAGGTTAATATATAATTAGGGTCTTATGTTCCTGAGGCTGAAGCCGGTCTTCGCCTGGCTTGCTTTCCTGGCGCTGTCCTGCTGGGGGCTAATGGCGATAGTTTACTCGAATCTCCCGGCCGGGGCGCGCCTGGCCGCGGCGGCGGTATTCGGGCTCTCGGCCCTTGGCTGCGTTTTCCTCCCGCGGGAGGGCAGGCGGAAAATAACCTGGTTCTCGTCCTTGTTCCTGCTCCTGCTGGCCTGGTGGCTGGTCCTGCCCCCGAGCAATGACCGGGACTGGGAGCCCGACGTGGCGAAGCTCCCCTATGCCGAAGTCAAAGCCGGCTCCGTTACCCTCCGCAATATCCGCGACTGCGACTACCGGGCAGAAAAAGATTATACCGTCCGGCACTATGACCGCACCTTCGACCTCGGCTCCCTGCGCAGCCTGGACCTTTTTTTTGTCGACTGGGGCCTCCCCCATATCGCGCATACCATGCTCAGTTTCGGTTTCGGCGGGGGGAAATACGTCTGCTTTTCGATAGAGACGCGGAAGAAAAAAGGAGAAGAATACTCTTCTGTCCGCGGGTTCTTCAAACAGTATGAGCTGACCTACGTGGCCGCGGACGAGCGCGATATTATCCGCCTTCGCACCGATCACCGCAAAGGCGAGGACGTCTACCTGTACCGCCTGGACGCGACCCCGGAATTTATCCGGCAGGTCTTCCAGGACTATCTCCAAAGCGTCAACAGGCTGAAGGAAAAGCCGCAATGGTATAACGCCCTGACGGCGAACTGCACGACCGATATCTGGAAGCACATGGCCCCATTCTACCCGAAGGCGAAGCTGGACTGGCGGATCTTCGCCAGCGGCCACGCCGATGAAATGGCGTACGAGCTCGGCGTGCTGGACCAGACCCTGCCGTTCAGGGAACTTAAAGCCCGCAGCCTGATAAACGAACGCAGCAAAGCCGCCGGGCCGGACCGGGCCTATTCGGAAATAATACGGCGCGGCCTGCCCGGTTTTGATCAATAAGAAAAGGAGAAACCGGCGAAGCCCCGGCGCCCGAACTGGTCGAAGCGCAGGAGGGTTTCGCCGTAGCCGTACCAGTACTGCAGGTAAAGCGCGAAATTCATGCGCGGCAGCTGCTGCCGGAGCTGGAATTCAAAAGACCTTTTGCCGCTGTGGCGGAAGACCGGCGTCCTTATATCCAGCTGGTGGTTCTTCAAGCTTCCCCCCCAGAGAAAGTTCCTGACGCTCAGCCCTATCTCCCCGCGCCCCATATAGTCGAGGAATTTCGCCCCGCTGCCCAGCGAGCGGAGGTAGTCGTCCTGCCCTGAATAGCCCGAGGCCTGCCAGAGCTTGACGTACAGCTGGGCCTTGTCCGGCAGGAAGGAATTGGCTATTCCCAGTTTTTCCCTGGACTCAAGGCCCAGCCTGATCATTATGTATTGCCTGTTCCAGCTTCGCGACCGGGCGGCGTCGAGGCCGTTGGATTCGTGCTCGACCGGGCAGATAATTATATTGCGCAGCCAGAGGCTGCCGGCAAGCCTGACTTTGACGGGGTAATCCAGGAAAAACTCCGGGTTAAAATTACTTTCCTCGAAAGGCCTGGAGGACCGGCCTTCGTTCCACAGCGATTTCTGGGTATAGCCGATATAGGCCGGGAACAGGTTGTATTTGAGGACGTACAGGTTCGGTTCCAGCAGCCTGAACTTCATGCTTATCTGGAATTTCACCTGCGCGTGGTTATTGCCGGGCCACTGGTCGATGGAAAAATAATTAGCTTTATGCGCTGAAACGGGCCTGTCCGTTTTCTTTCCGAAATAAGCGCTTTGCGGAGATTCCTGCTGTTCCCGGGTGGGCAGGGTGTTCCCCGGGTTATTCAGATCCTCCCGCGGCAGAACCGCCGCCGTAGAGACCTCCGTAAAAAAACCGCCAGCCTCTCCCTTTCCGGCAAAGAGGAGCATTGGGATCAAAAAGAGAAACCGCGCGTTGCGCCGCATCTCTATACAATACCCTTTGCGTTCGTTTAAGACTATGCGGACTTCTACGCGCGGCTGTAGGTAAGATCCCTCCGGCAGGCCGAAGGGGCGGCAAGGAGAAAGACAGCCCCCGCCCGTAATACTACCGAGCGTACCGGGCATAATTCCTAATAGATGCCCGGCCGCCCGGGGGGGTATACTTAACTTATGCCGGTCTTTGGGGAAAAGAAAAGATTATTTATTCATAGTTCGGGCCGCTGGTTAGCTGCCGCGGCCCTGCTGGGCGGCTCCGCGGTCTACGCCGAGGTGCTGATAAGCACCCATGCACAACGGTTAATACCGCGACCCCCCCGGCGACGAACCTGGTAAAGCTCTGGGTCGAGGTCGGGCGTTCGCTCAGCGGCGTCTAAATACCGCGGAGGGACCTCTCCGCCTCCCATTCCGCCACCTGGCTAGCCCTTTCGGGCTAGCCCTATTCTCATGCCATTTCTAACCCTTTCGGCTATTTAAATATTTAACCGAAAGAGGTAGATTGTTTTTGGGGAAGGGTTACCGTTTGCAGGGAATGCGGAGCCGCGTGTTCGCGGGCCAAGCTGGAGTATCGCCGCGCACACCAACTGGCTCCTGACGGGCACAGCGTGCCCGGACGGCCGGGAACGGGGGGTAAGATGAAAATTTGCGAAATTCGCGATATTACTGGTTCCGGGGCGCTTTTTCCCCGGGAACACGCGGCTTTTAGCGCGGTTGATAGCGCTGCCTGTCCGCGTCTGCTGAAAAGCGGGGCGCCCGGCTCGCCGGCCATCCTCCGGGCCCGCGGCGCCGCCGCGGGGGAAGATTCGCATCCCCGCACCATGCGCCTGCTCGAGTCCATAGAAAAACAGGCGTTAAAAAACACGCTCCGGGCCGGCCTTTCCCCCGCAGAGCCGGACGCGCAGCCTCCCTTTAAGGTAGGGCTCCAGATGGAGCTCCTCGATATCCGCGACCACCAGCGCGCTGAAAGAAGCGCGCTGCGGCTGGCTACGCTGGTGTACGATTACAGGGACGCCGTCATCATCCGTGATTTCAAGGACCGGATCGTGGCCTGGAACAGGGGCGCGGAACAAATGTACGGCTATACAGAGGAGGAAGCCCTGGGGATGAGCATCAAGCGGCTTATACCCAAAAACTCGCCCGCCCGCGCTCGGGAGCGCGTCAGGCTGTCGGCGCAGGGAAAGAAAGGAGCGCAGACGGAAGCCCAGCGCCGCGCGAAGGACGGACGGACCCTGGACGTCCTGGTGACAGTCACGGTGCTGCGGGACGACAACGGCCAGCCGGCCGAGATCGCTACCACGGAGCGGGATATCACGTAGCAAAAAAAAGCCGAGCGGGAGCTCCGCAGGCTGCACGCGCTGGTGATCTCCGCCCAGGAAACGGAGCGCAGGCGCCTCGCCCGCGAGCTTCACGACGGCGTCGGCCAGATACTTTCAGGGATCAGGTTCAGGCTGGAATCCCTGCCCGGCGAGATCACGCTGAACGGAAAGGCCGAGGCGAAGATCATTAAGGTGGGCGGCCTCCTGAGCCGCGCCATCTCGGAGGTCCGCCGCGTCTCTAAAAATCTCATGCCATCGGAGCTGGAGGACCTGGGCCTGGAGCCGGCCCTGCGCACGCTTTGCCGCGAGTTCAGGGGGCGCGTGGGGGTCCACGCGACGCTGCGGACCAGCGGCCTTTCCAAAGCGGTCGCGCCCGAGCTGTCGCTGGCGCTTTTCCGCATCGCCCAGGAGGCGCTCAATAATATAGGAAAACATTCCAAAGCGGCCCTGGTCGCGGTGGACCTCTCGCGCAAAGGGGGCGACATCCTGCTCCGCGTGAGCGATAACGGGGTCGGCTTCATTCCCGGGGGCGGCCGGCCGCATGGCGGGCGGGGCATCGGCCTCGGGAGCATGCGCGAGCGGGCTGAATCCGTAGGTGGCTCGCTCGAGCTTAATTCTACGCCAGGGGCCGGGACCACGCTCTGCGTCCGCGCCCCTTTAGCGGGCCTGTGAGGAAATACTCCATGAAAAAGAAGAACCAGGCCAGAATAAAAGTGTTCCTGGTTGACGATCATCCCGTAATACGCGAGGGAGTGCGCGCCTACCTGACCAGCCGGGCGCCGCGGCGCTGACGAGCCGGGAGCAGAGGTGCTGGCCATGCTCGCCGAAGGGTTTTTCAATAAAAGCGTCGCTGGCAGGCTGGGCATAAGCGTCCGGACCGCGGAGACGCACCGGAAACACCTGTCCCTTAAGCCGAATAGCATGACCATCGCCGGCCTAACCAGGTACGCCATCCAGCACGGCTTGACTTCGCTTAACGCGTGCACTGATACCTCTTCCGCCCGAGTAAACCCATGTGTGCGTAGTTTCCGCCGCACCGCGTCTTCCGTAATACTACTGAGCAGTCTAAGCAGAATTCCGCATAGATACTGTGCCGGCCAAGGGCTATACTTAAATACCATGCCTGCCTCAGGGCGGGGGCGCAGCTGATTTAGACGGTATTAACTAAGGAGACTATATGACAAAAACCGGAAAGATGATAGAAGCCGGCCTCGGGCTGGCCGCACTTGCCGCGCTGGGGACTTACCTCCTTTACGGCAAGAAGGGCGCAGAGAACTGCGAAAAGATCTCCGGCTGGATGCTCAAGCTGAAAGGCGAGGTCCTGGAAAAAGCGGAAGAGATCAAAGAGCTGAACGAGGAAGAATATTACAAGATCGTGGACGAAGTCACCGCGCGCTACGCGAACCTGAGGAAGGTGAGCGCGGATGAGCTCGACCATTTGACCGGGGAGCTTAAAGGCGCCTGGGCGAATATAAACCGCGAGCTGGTGAAGTAGAACGGCTCAGCGGGCACTTATAGTACCCGGCCCGCGGCCAGGATCGCCGCGGCCGGGTAAAATTCCCCTGGAAAGCTATGACTACCGGAAGACGCTGGTTAGCGCGGGTTTCCCTCCTGTTCCTGGCGGCGCTGGCGCTGGGGATAGTGCTGAAGGAAGCCGTCCTTCCCGGGATGCTCCGCAAGCGTCTCATTTCGGCGGTTAAAGCTAACTGCGAAACCTGCGAGCTTTCACTGGGCCGGGTTAGAATTTCGCTGGCGCCGCCGGCGCTGAGCTGCGGCAAGGTCCGCTTTAACCAGGGCACTCCGAACGCGACCGTAGTTCACGCAGAAGCGGAGCGGGTTTACCTGCCATTCTCCCTTTTCCCGCTTTTTAAAAGCCGTTTACGGCTTGGTTTGATAAAGATCTCGGATTCGCAGTTCACGGTAACGGAAGGAGATCTTTACGCGGCTCCTTCGGTCAAAGACGGCCCGGCCCGGCCTCTTGATCTTGAAATAGAAGGGTTTGAGGTAAAAAACAGCTCCTTTACGTACATACGGGAACATTCCGGCCGGGAGGGCCGCCTTGCGGTAACGCGGATAAACGCGGCCTTAGGGCCGGTCGGCGCATCGGACCGCCTTCGGGATAAGGATGTTGAGGCGAGCGCGGACGGCCTGCTGGAGCAGTCCGGGCAATTCAGCCTGCAAGTCAGGGCCAGGCTCTTCGCCAAGGTGCCGGACCTGGACGTAAAACTGCGGATCGCGGGGCAGGACCTCGCGGCTTTGAACGCTTTCTTCAAGCCGAACGACGCCGTGCAGCTGAAGGGACAACTTATCGAGGGACGCAGCGCGGTGGCGATACGCGGCGCGCGGTTGAAGGCTTCCTCTTATGTGCGCTACAATGGGCTTGAGGTGAGGATCAAAAAGAGCGAGGAGCGCGGCGGACTTTCCGCGTTCTTCCAGACTTTCCTGGCCTCCGTCACGATGGGCAAGCAGAACGCGGCGGGCGACGGCTATGACCGGACCGGGTCCGTGGAGCTGGAGCGAAAGCCGAAAGAGACCATTATCAGCTTTACCCTGAGGGGAATGAAAGAAGGCGCGCTGATGGTCACTTCGCAGGCGCGGTGACTTGAATTCTTATCGCGGTACACAGCCAGCTATCGGAGACAACATGCATAAAATACTTATAGTGGACGATTCCGACACTATCCGCGATACTTTCAGGGCGGCTTTTTCCGCGGATTACGCCGTGCTTGCCGCGTCGGAGGGACTCGCTGCCGTGGAGCTTGTAAAAGCCGAGCGCCCGGACGTGGTTTTCCTCGACATCAACATGCCGGGGATAAGCGGGATAGAGACCCTTAAACTTATAAAGGCGGCCGGCGTCCCCGCTATAATCTGGATGCTCACGGGCGTAGAGGACCTTTCCGTAGTGATGAAAACGCTCAGCATGGGGGCGTCCGGGTACATAACGAAACCTTTCGACGTGGAGAACCTGCGGCGCGTCGTTCTTAACGCCGTTACCGACCTGGAAGGCGACAAGAAACCTTCGGACAAGCCCTGGACGGTAAAAAGAAAAGAGGAGGAGCCCGGCCCGTAAGGCACCGGGAAATGAGGCCGGGCCGCGGCGGCGGGTCTATTTCAGGAAGGCCAGGAGTTTTTCATTAAAGACGGCCGGGTTTTCCAGGTTGGAGATATGGGCAGCGCCGGGGATCACGTGCATTGCCGCTTTCGGAAGAGCTTTTAGCATGGCTTCCGAGGCGGAGGGCGGCGTTATTTTGTCTTGTTCCCCGACGAGGATCAGGGCGGGGGCCGTTAGCTTCGCTAAAGCGGCGGTGGTGTCGGTCCGCGCGGCCATCGCGAGCAGGGCCCCGGAAATGCCCAGCGGGGAATTACCAAGGATGCTGTTCAAAAGAGAGCCCACGACCGCGGGTTTTGTCTTGAGGGTCTTTTCCGTCAAAACCGCTTTTATGAACTCGTTGGCGAATTTGGGGACCCCGTATTTTTTCACGGCGAAGATAGTCGCGGCTCGCTTTATCCTGGCTTCATCGGTATCGGGGCCGCTTTTGGTGTCGCACAAGACCAGCCCGCTTAACCGTTCCGGCTGGCGCTCGGCGGCGCGGAGGGCGATATAGCCCCCCATGGAAAGCCCGCAGAGAACGGCGCGCTCTACCTTCAGATGGTCCAGCAGCATGACCAGGTCGTCCACAAAGAGCTCCATGCTGTATTGCCCGTCCCCGGCCGTGCTCCGGCCGTGCCCGCGCACGTCATAGGCGAGCACACGGCTATTTTTAGAGACTTCCCGCACTTGCGGCTCCCACATCGTGCGGTCGAACGGGAAGCCGTGGATAAAAACCACGGGTACTCCCCAGCGGGGTCCGCTGTCTTCGAACGAGATGCCGTTGACTGTTCCTTCCATGATTCCCGCCTCCATGATTTTTCCCGGCGCTCAGCCGGCCTTTAAGGCCTCACAGATAAAATACACTATCCCGCCCTGCCGTTCAATCGGTAAAGATACCCGGTATTGTTGGTAAATATACGCATATTATCCGGCCTGCTATTCGGGTATACTAAGATCTGGCTTTTTGAATTTAATGCGGCTGAGGGCGACATGAACGAAGAAATAAGCGTAAGGATCACGGGCGAAGCCGGGCACGGCGTCGTGGCAGCGGGGATGATGCTGGCGCGCACTTACAAGGACAGCGGCCTGCATGTCTTCGCCATACAGGACTATATGTCCCGCATACGCGGCGGTAATAATTTTTTCCAGGTGCGCGCGGCGGCCCGCCCGGTCTGCGCGCCCAGGGAAAAGGCCGACCTTATGATCGCCCTTGATAAAGAGGCCGTGGAGGCAAATAAGACCGCGCTGGCTCCCGGCGGCTTGTTAGTGCTGGACGCGGAAAATTACGGGGTGAAGGACCTGGAGACCGGGTGGGTCAGCGCGCCCATATACGCGCTGGCAGAAGAAGCCGGCGGACCCAAATATGCGAACTCCGTAGCCCTTGGCATAATAGCCGCGCTTACCTGTGAGAATTTTGAGAAAGCCGGCGAAGCTGTCGGGCGCGAGTTCTCCGCAAAAGGGAGCGAGGTGGCCGCCGGGAACAAGGCCGCCGCCCTGAAAGGCTATGCTTACGCCGTGGAAAACATAAAAAGCAGCGCGTTCAGGCTTACCGGTGCGCCGCATAGCAGCAACCTTCTGCTGGCTGGCAACGAAGCGCTGGCCTTGGGCGTGATAGCGGCCGGCTGCAAATTTTACACGGCCTATCCCATGTCGCCCTCCACCGGCATAATGAACACGGTGGCCGACTACGCCGCCAGGTACGGGATAATAGTGGAACAGGCCGAGGACGAGATAGCGGCCGTGAACATGGCCGTGGGAGCCTCTTTTGCCGGAGTAAGGGCCATGACGGCCAGTTCCGGGGGCGGCTTCGCGCTGATGTGCGAGGGCGTGAGCCTGGCCGCGATAACGGAAACCCCGCTGGTGATAGCCGTGGTAATGCGCCCGGGCCCCGCCACGGGCTTCCCTACGCGCACCGCGCAGGAAGACCTTGAGTTCGTGCTGCACGCCGGGCACGGGGAATTCGCCCGCGCGGTCTACACCCCCGGCTCGCCTGAGGAATGCTTCCTGGCCGCCAAGCGCGCGTTCAACACCGCCGAACGCTTCCAGCTGCCGGCGCTGATACTTTCCGACCAGCACCTGGCCGAATCATTCACGAATATAGAATTCCCCGGCACTTTGGCCGAAGCGCCTGACAGGGGGCGCGTCTTCAAAAGCGGCGTCGATCCGGAGGAGGGCCGCTACGCCTATTCCCCTGACGGCGTTTCGCCCCGCATCATCCCCGGGCGGTCCGGCGCGCTGGCGCGGGCCGACAGCGACGAGCACGGCCCCGAAGGCCACATCACCGAATTGGCGGAAGTCCGCGTCAGGATGACGCGGAAACGCCTGCACCTTAAACTGGCCGGTCTCGAGAAAGAAATACTGCCGCCTACCGTGGTTAACCCCGGGGCTAAAACCATGCTTTGCGGCTTCGGCTCGACGCTGGGCGTTATGCGGGAAGCCTGCGCCGCAGTAAAAGACGCGGGGTTCGTTCATTATCCGCAGGTCTGGCC